>Ga0213821_1000810_pt1 | contig 17015 bp, 16 predicted proteins | sample MC6MC0909MG_FD_179894 | JGI IMG/M metagenome (GOLD analysis project Ga0213821, IMG submission 179894) | Enriched soil aggregate microbial communities from Iowa State University, Ames, United States - MC6-MC0909-MG | ecosystem: Environmental > Terrestrial > Soil > Unclassified | place: USA: Iowa...
TCTGGCTGTGATCCAGAACGCCTTCGGCGCCGATACCGTCTTCTTCACCGGCCATGCCGGTTTCCAGCGAACCCAGGCAGCCCAGCTCGCCTTCCACCGAAACGCCGCAGGCGTGCGCCATGGCGACGGTCTGCTGGGTGACGCGCACGTTGTACTCGTAGTCGGTCGGGGTCTTGCCGTCTTCGCCGAGCGAGCCGTCCATCATTACCGAGCTGAAGCCCAGCTGGATCGAGCGCTGGCAGACGTCCGGGCTGGTGCCGTGGTCTTGGTGCATGCACACCGGGATGTGCGGGAACTCTTCGATCGCGGCCAGGATCAGGTGGCGCAGGAACGGCGCACCTGCGTATTTGCGAGCACCGGCCGAGGCCTGCACGATGACCGGAGAGTCGGTCTTGTCGGCGGCTTCCATGATGGCGCGCATCTGCTCGAGGTTGTTGACGTTGAAAGCTGGAACGCCGTAGCCGAACTCGGCGGCGTGGTCCAGCATCTGGCGCATGCTAATGAGTGCCATTGTGTATCTCTCTCCCGACAAGCGTCGTTGTTTCGTGCAAGCCTGCCGCAGGGGCGGTTGCTGTTCAAGTAGTGTGGGCCACCATGGCGGCCCGGCCAGTCACGGTGCCTTGCAGCCCCGCCCAATCAGATCGTTGGTTGCTACCCAGTACACCAGGCCTTCATCGCCTTTGGTGTGCAGGGCCAGCACGCCGTCGCTGTACAGTGCGCCGGAAGCGCCCGGCTCGGACTTGAGCCGGTAGACCTGGTCGCCGCCGCCGAGGCGTACGTCGACCGAATCCTGGGTTGCGTCGGCAAAGCGCCAGAGCACCTCGGTCTGGGTATCGCAGACCCAGCGGGTCCAGTTGTCTGCCGGGGCGGGTTGCGCCGGCTGCAGCAGTGAGCATCCTGCCAGTGTCGCCAGGGCCGCAAAGGCCATGAGCGCTTTCATTCAGTTTCCTCGAATTGGGGCTGGTGTGCAGCCCTTCGCGGGCAAGCCCGCTCCTACAGGTCAGCGCTGTGCCCGCAAAGGGCCGCACCGCGGCCCCTTTGTCCAAGACCACGAAAGGTCCAGTTGGTTGCTCGTCACCCGATCAAGGGCAACCCGGCGCCTTGCGCTGGTGCTCGTCGTCGTACTTTTCCAGGCCATCCGGGCCCAAGCGCTTGTTGATCACCGGCACCGTTTCCGCCTGCCACTGGGACTGATAGCAGCCGCCCTGGGGCGACTGCGACGGTTCGGCGTCCGCAGCCGGACCGCTGGAGCAAGCGCTCAGCAGCCCCGCCACGATCATCACAGGCAATTGCTTGACCATTCGGTCGCTCCCTTTGCCGCGCGCCTTCATGCTCAGGCCTTGGCCCGCTCTTCCAGGATCGCTACGGCGGGCAAAACCTTGCCCTCGACGAATTCGAGGAACGCACCGCCACCGGTAGAAATGTAGGAGATATCGCCGCCAACGCCATATTTATCGATGGCTGCCAGGGTATCGCCACCGCCCGCGATGGAGAATGCCGCGCTATCGGCAATGGCCTTGGCCAGCACTTTGGTGCCGTTGCCGAACTGGTCGAACTCGAACACGCCGACCGGACCGTTCCACAGGATGGTCTTGGAGGTCTTGAGCAACTCAGCGAACTGTTCGGCGGTTTGCGGGCCGATGTCCAGGATCATGTCGTCGTCAGCGACTTCAGCGATGAGCTTGACGGTGGCCTGGGCGCTCTCGGCGAACTCCTTGGCAACCACCACGTCCACCGGCAGCGGCACATTGACCTTGGCCGCAATGGCCTTGGCGGTGTCGACCAGGTCAGGCTCGTACAGCGACTTGCCAACCTTGTGGCCAGCTGCGGCGAGGAAGGTGTTGGCGATACCGCCACCGACGATCAGCAGGTCGCAGACGTTGCTCAAGCTGTTGAGCACGTCGAGCTTGGTCGACACCTTGGAGCCGGCGACGATGGCTGCCATCGGCTTGGCCGGGGCTTTCAGGGCCTTGCCCAAGGCGTCCAGCTCGGCTGCCAGCAGCGGACCGGCAGCAGCGACTTTGGCGAACTTGGCCACGCCATGGGTCGAACCCTCGGCGCGGTGGGCGGTACCGAAGGCGTCCATGACGAACACGTCGCACAGGGCGGCGTACTTCTGCGCCAGCTCGTCGGCGTTCTTCTTCTCGCCTTTGTTGAAGCGCACGTTCTCGAACAGCACCAGCTCGCCGGCCTGGACCTGGACGCCGTCCAGGTAGTCGGCAACCAGCGGCACTTCGCGGCCGAGGGCCTTGCTCAGGTAGTCGGCGACGGGCTTGAGGCTGTTCTCGGCGGAGAACTCGCCCTCGGTCGGACGACCCAGGTGCGAGCAGACCATTACCGCGGCGCCTTTTTCCAGGGCCAGCTTGATGGTCGGCAGCGCAGCCAGGATACGCGCATCGCTGGCTACCACACCGTCCTTCACAGGCACGTTGAGGTCTTCGCGGATCAGTACGCGCTTACCTTGCAGGTCGAGGTCGGTCATCTTCAACACGGTCATGAATGCAGTCCTTCAGGGCTGTTTGGTGCGGGTTTGGTGGACGACGTGCAGATAGTGGTCAGCAACGTCGAGCATACGGTTGGCGAACCCCCATTCGTTGTCGAACCAGGCCAACAGGTTCACCAGGCGGGGGCCGGAAACGCGGGTCTGGCTGGCATCGACGATGGCCGAATGCGGGTCATGGTTGAAATCACAGCTGGCGTGCGGCAGCTCGGTGTAGGCCAGAAGCCCCTGCAACGGGCCGCTCAAGGCGGCGTCGCGCAGCACCTGGTTGACCTCGGCCGCCGTGGTATCGCGAGCGGTCTGCAAGGTGATGTCCAGGCACGACACGTTGACGGTCGGCACGCGTACCGCTTTGGCCTGAATTCGCCCGGCAAGTTCCGGCAGCAGGCGCTCGATGCCACGGGCCAGGCCAGTAGACACCGGAATTACCGACTGGAATGCCGAGCGGGTGCGGCGCAGGTCTTCGTGGTGATAGGCGTCGATCACCGGCTGGTCGTTCATCGCCGAGTGAATCGTGGTGATCTGCACGTACTCGATGCCAAAGGCCTGGTCCAACACGCGCAGCAGCGGCACGCCGCAGTTGGTGGTGCAGGAGGCGTTGGACACCAGCCGCTCGGCGCCGGTCAGGCAATCCTGGTTGATCCCATAGACCACCGTGGCATCGACATCCGCCTCGCTGGCCATCGGTTGGGAGAACAGCACCCGAGGCGCGCCGGCATCGAGGAAGCGCTGGCCATCGGCGCGGGTGTTGTAGGCGCCGGTGCATTCGAGCACCAGGTCGACGTCCAGGGCGGCCCAGTCGATCCCCTCAGGGGTGGCACTGCGCAAAACCTGCACGCAGTCGCCATTGATATGCAGACAATCGCCGTCGACCTTCACCTCACCGGGGAAACGCCCGTGGGTGGAGTCGAAGCGTGTCAGGTATTCCAGGCTGGCCTGATCGGCCAGATCGTTCAGTGCAACGATCTCGAAGCCCGCCTTCGCCCCTCGCTCGACCAGTGCGCGCAGGACACAGCGGCCGATGCGACCGTAACCGTTGAGTGCAACTTTGTAGGGACGCGGATGGGGCATGCCGGGCTCACGTATCGAAAGCGTTGTATGACCATCGCGGGGCAAGCCCGCTCCCACGCCAGCCAGTATTCGCGAGCTGGCGTGGGAGCGGGCTTGCCCCGCGATTGAAGGGGGCGGCAAAGCCCCCAGACTTTACATCAGTCTTCCAGCAGCTCTTCAGCAGTACCCAGGATGTTTTCCAGGGTGAAGCCAAACTCCTCGAACAGCGCCGAGGCCGGAGCCGATTCGCCGTAGGTGGTCATGCCGATGACGCGGCCTTCCAAGCCTACGTACTTGTACCAGAAGTCGGCGTGGGCAGCTTCGATGGCGATGCGGGCACCGACTTGCAGCGGCAGTACCGATTGCTTGTAGGCAGCGTCCTGGGCGTCGAACACGCTGGTGCTTGGCATCGAAACGACGCGCACCTTGCGGCCCTGCTCGGTCAGCTTGGCGAACGCCTGCACCGCCAGGCCCACTTCGGAACCGGTGGCGATCAGGATCAACTCAGGCTCGCCTGCGCAGTCCTTGAGCACATAGCCACCACGGGCGATGTCGGCGATCTGCTGGGCATCGCGGTCCTGATGTTGCAGGTTCTGGCGGGAGAAGATCAGCGCCGATGGGCCGTCCTTGCGCTCCAGTGCGGCTTTCCAGGAGACGGCCGACTCGACCGCATCGGCTGGGCGCCAGGTGTCCAGGTTCGGCGTGCTGCGCAAGCTGGTCAGCTGCTCGATCGGCTGGTGAGTCGGGCCGTCTTCGCCCAGGCCGATGGAGTCGTGGGTGTAGACGTGGATCACCCGCTGTTTCATCAGCGCCGACATGCGCACTGCGTTACGGGCGTATTCCATGAACATCAGGAAGGTCGCGCCGTAAGGCACCAGGCCGCCGTGCAGGGCAACGCCGTTCATGATCGCGGTCATGCCGAATTCACGCACGCCGTAGAACACGTAGTTGCCGCTGGCGTCATTGGCCTCGACACCCTTGCAACCTTTCCACAGGGTCAGGTTGGAGCCGGCCAGGTCAGCCGAGCCGCCGAGGAACTCAGGCAGCAGGGGGCCGAAGGCGTTCAGGGCATTCTGGCTGGCCTTGCGGCTGGCAATGGTTTCACCCTTGGCTGCGACTTCGGCGATGTAGGCAGCGGCCTTTTCCGAGAAGTCAGCTGGCAGATCACCGCTCAGGCGACGCTTGAGCTCGCTGGCCAGTTCCGGGAAGGCGGCGGCATAAGCGTCGAAGCGCTGGTTCCACTCGGCTTCGACCTTGGCACCGGCGGCTTTGGCATCCCACTCGGCAGCGATGTCGGCAGGGATTTCGAACGGGCCGTGGTTCCAGTTCAGCTCTTTGCGGGCCAGGGCGATTTCGTCGTTGCCCAGCGGCGCGCCGTGGCAGTCTTCCTTGCCCTGCTTGTTCGGCGAGCCGAAACCAATGATGGTCTTGCAGCAGATCAGGGTCGGACGGTCGCTCTTGCGAGCGGTGTCGATGGCCATCTTGATTTCGTCGGCATCGTGACCGTTGACGTTGCGGATGACCTGCCAGTTGTAGGCTTCGAAACGCGCTGGGGTGTTGTCGGTGAACCAGCCGTGCACTTCGCCGTCGATGGAGATGCCGTTGTCGTCGTAGAAGGCGACCAGCTTGTTCAGGCCCAGGGTACCGGCCAGCGAAGCGACTTCGTGGGAAATGCCTTCCATCATGCAGCCGTCACCCAGGAACACATAGGTGTTGTGGTCGACGATGTTGTGGCCTTCACGGTTGAACTGGGCAGCCAGCACTTTCTCGGCGAGGGCGAAGCCTACGGCGTTGGCCAGGCCTTGGCCCAGCGGGCCGGTGGTGGTTTCGACACCTGGGGTGTAGCCGAACTCCGGGTGGCCTGGAGTGCGGCTGTGCAGCTGGCGGAACGACTTGAGGTCGTCGATGGTGACGTCATAGCCGGTCAGGTGCAGCAGCGAATAGATCAGCATCGAGCCGTGGCCGTTGGACAGCACGAAGCGGTCACGGTCAGCGAAGCTCGGGTTGCTCGGGTTGTGCTTCAGGTAGTCGCGCCAAAGCACTTCGGCGATATCCGCCATGCCCATAGGGGCACCTGGGTGGCCGCTGTTGGCCTTTTGCACGGCATCCATGCTGAGGGCACGAATGGCGTTGGCACGATCACGACGGCTGGGCATCGCTAAGTCTCCTGGGGCTTTGAATAAGTAGTGGAACGCAAAAAGGCGGCCATTTTCCCCCACAGGCGGCCTGGGGGCAATGACGGATGGTCGCAGTTGGGTATTTTTCCTGTGTTTAGGGGGCAATTCATGAAAAACGCTGGTGCAAACCGATACCGGGCAGACTCTGCGGAGCATTTTCAGCAAGCCTGTACTGCGTGGGAGCCTGTACTGCGTGGGAGCGGGCTCATCCCACTCTCTTTGCTTGTACCCGCCGCTCGCGCGGCCAGCAAACCGTACGTCTTGCAATATCAAAACTTTTTGATATTGCTATTGCTAGGGCAACGATGCCTGTCTAGACTGCCGCGCTATGAACCTACGCGCCCAACCCATTCCCGTTCAGCGAAGCGACGCATTGGCTGCCTTGTGCAAAGCCAGTGGCGATGAGCTACGCCTGAATGTGTTGCGCGCCTTGGCCAGTGACTCGTTCGGCGTGCTGGAGTTGGCGCAGATCTTCGACATCGGCCAATCGGGCATGAGCCACCACTTGAAGGTATTGGCCCAGGCCGACCTGGTCGCCACCCGCCGCGAAGGCAATGCCATCTTCTACCGCCGCGCCCTGCCTGACAGCCTGCGTCCGGGCGGGCGCCTGCACAGCGCCCTGCTCGAAGAAGTCGACGACCTGGCCCTGCCGGAGGATGTGCAGGCGCGCATCGCTCAAGTACAGCAGCGCCGCGCGGCCACCAGCCAGGACTTTTTCCTGCGTGTAGAAGAGAAGTTTCGCGCCCAGCAAGACCTGATCGCCGGTCTGCCGCAGTACCGCGAAAGCCTGTTGGCGCTGCTCGACAAGCTGAGTTTCGGGCCTGCCGCCAGCGCCTTGGAAGTGGGCCCCGGTGACGGCGGCTTCCTGCCTGACCTGGCCCGCCGCTTCGCCCAGGTCACCGCCATGGACAACAGCTCGACCATGCTCGAGCTGGCCCGCCAGGTCTGCGAACGTGAAGGCCTGGGTAATGTAAATCTGCAGTTGGCCGATGCACTGGGTGCAACGGATGTGGAAGCCGACTGCGTCGTGCTGAACATGGTCTTGCACCATTTCAGCGACCCGGCCCTGGCCTTGCGCCAGTTGGCCAAACGGGTGAAGGCAGGCGGCAGCCTGTTGGTCACCGAGCTGTGCAGCCATGACCAGGGTTGGGCGCGCGATGCCTGCGGCGACCTGTGGCTTGGCTTCGAGCAGGACGACCTGGCCCAGTGGGCCCATGCTGCCGGGCTGCTACCCGGGGACAGCCTCTATGTGGGCTTGCGTAACGGTTTCCAGATTCAGGTCCGACATTTCCAGCGGACGGCTGGCGACACTCACCATTCGGTAAATTTTAGGAACCCGTCGAGATGAGCGAATACTCCCTTTTCACCTCCGAGTCCGTGTCCGAAGGGCATCCGGACAAGATCGCCGACCAGATTTCGGACGCGGTCCTGGACGCCATCATCACCCAGGACAAATTCGCCCGTGTCGCGTGCGAAACCCTGGTCAAGACCGGTGTCGCCATCATCGCCGGCGAAGTCACCACGTCGGCCTGGGTCGACCTGGAAGAAATCGTCCGTAAAGTCATCATCGACATCGGCTACGACAGCTCCGACGTCGGCTTCGACGGCGCCACCTGCGCAGTGATGAACATCATCGGCAAGCAGTCGGTGGACATCGCCCAAGGCGTTGACCGCAGCAAGCCAGAGGATCAGGGCGCTGGCGACCAGGGCCTGATGTTCGGCTATGCCAGCAACGAAACCGACGTGCTGATGCCAGCGCCGATCTGCTTCTCGCACCGCCTGGTCGAGCGCCAGGCCGAAGCGCGCAAGTCCGGCCTGCTGCCGTGGCTGCGTCCGGATGCCAAGTCGCAGGTCACCTGCCGTTATGAAGGCGGCAAGGTAGTCGGTATCGATGCCGTCGTCCTGTCGACCCAGCACAACCCTGAAGTGTCGCAAAAAGACCTCCAGGAAGCGGTGATGGAGCTGATCGTCAAGCACACCCTGCCTGCCGAGCTGCTGCACAAGGACACCCAGTTCCACATCAACCCGACTGGCCAGTTCATCATTGGCGGCCCAGTGGGTGACTGCGGCCTGACCGGTCGCAAGATCATCGTCGACTCCTACGGCGGTATGGCCCGTCACGGTGGCGGCGCGTTCTCCGGCAAAGACCCATCCAAGGTCGACCGCTCGGCTGCCTACGCTGGCCGCTACGTAGCCAAGAACATCGTCGCCGCTGGCCTGGCCGAGCGCTGCGAGATCCAGGTGTCCTACGCCATCGGCGTGGCGCAGCCTACCTCGATCTCGCTGAACACCTTCGGCACCGGCAAGATCTCCGACGACAAGATCGTCCAGCTGGTGCGTGAGTGCTTCGACCTGCGTCCGTACGCCATCACCACCATGCTCGACCTGCTGCACCCGATGTACCAGGAGACCGCAGCGTATGGCCACTTCGGCCGTACTCCGCAGCAGAAGACTGTCGGCGACGACACCTTCACCACCTTCACCTGGGAGCGTACCGATCGCGCCCAAGCGCTGCGTGACGCTGCCGGCCTGTAAGCGTCCGACAGCTACAGACGAAAGCCCCTGCCGCGTAATCGGCAGGGGCTTTTTTGTGACATATCGGCTGACAACTGCGCCCTGCAAACCCGCCGTCGGCTGCCTAGGCTGAGCATTCCACACCGCCATGCAAGGATGCTGGCCATGTCGCTCAAGCTGCTCGTTGGTTTTCTAGTTAGCGTCTACTTATCCACAGCCGTCGCTGCCGACTGCCCTACCTGGTCCGCTGAACGAGGGCGACAAGAAAGTGAGCAACTGCAAGCCACACTGGCCAAATGGGATGAGCACTACCATCGCCACGGCATTTCGCTGGTAACGGATGAACTGTACGACCAGAGCCGGCAGCGCTTTCACTGGCTACAAAGTTGCTTTTCGCTCAACACCATCGATAACCCGCTGGCAAGCGCTCGCGGCCAGATTCCCCACCCTGTCGCGCACACCGGCGTCGAAAAGCTGGCCAACGAGCAGGCGGTCGCTGGCTGGATGCGTGGCAAGCAGGGCATCTGGATTCAGCCCAAGGTCGATGGGGTCGCAGTATCGCTGGTCTTCCGCCAGGGCCGCCTGAGGCAATTGCTTAGCCGGGGCGATGGCATCCATGGCCACGACTGGAGCCGGCATATCCCTGCGCTAGGCGGCCTGACTCGGCAACTGCCACAGCCGCTCGATATGGTTTTGCAAGGCGAGCTGTACTGGGCGCTGGATAAGCATGTACAAGCGAGTGCTGGCGGGCTCAATGCCCGAGGGACTGTCGCCGGGTTGCTGGCACGCAAGCAGATCAATGCCGAGCAAGGGCAGAATATCGGGCTGTTCGTCTGGGACTGGCCGCAAGGCCCCGCCAGCCAGGCCGAACGCTTGGCCAAGCTGGCAGAACTGGGTTTTGCCGACAGCCAGCGCTACAGCGTGGCCATCGACACTTACGAGCAGGCCGCTGATTGGCGCCAGCGCTGGTATCGCACGCCGCTGCCCTTCGCCACCGACGGGGTGATCTTGCGTCTGGACCGTCGCCCACCGGCTGCGCGCTGGCGGGCCAAACCGCCGTACTGGATCGCAGCGTGGAAGTACCCGTTCAGGCAAGCGCTGGCTGAGGTCCGAAACGTTCGCTTCAGGGTCGGCAGGACAGGTCGAATCACCCCCATGCTGCACCTTGAGCCGCTGACCCTGGATGATCGCCGAATCAGCCTGGTCAGCCTGGGATCACTCGCGCGCTGGCAAGCATTGGACATACGCCCCGGCGACCAGGTGGCCGTGAGCCTGGCGGGGCTGACCATCCCCCGCCTGGACAGCGTGGTACATCGCAGTTTGCATCGTGAACCTGTGGCTGCGCCGGTCCCCACTCGGCATCACCCTCTCAGTTGCTGGCAAGACAGCGACAGCTGCAGGGAGCAATTTATCGCCCGCTTGAACTGGCTCAGCAGCAAGCAGGGCTTGGCCATGGCAAAGCTGGGCTCATCGACCTGGGCGCAGCTGGTCGACAGCGCTGCGGTCGGCAACCTTGACGACTGGCTGAATCTGACGCGCGCCGACTTGCTGCGCATCCCTGGGATTGGCGAGAAACGCGCCGGGCAATTGCTGCAGGCCTTCGAGCAAGCCCGTCAACAACCCTTCCAACGCTGGTTGCGCGCTATCGGTGTACCGGCGCCAAAGGATCTCGACCTGGGTTCCGACTGGTCGACCCTGACCGCCAGAAATACCGAGCAATGGTTGGCGCAACCCGGCATCGGCCGCCGCCGGGCCGAGCAACTGCGCGCTTTCTTCCAGCATGACGACGTGCAGATACTGGCCGCGCAATTGCGCCTGCACGCAATCAAGGGTTTCTAATTTTGCCGGTTCAGGGCAGCATTTCATTTTCCGTTGCCCTGCCTTCGAATGGAGTCCCTGATGAAACTGCTCTCGTCCCTCGCCCTGTCCGCCGTGTTCTGCGTGTCCGCCCATTCTGCGCTGGCTGCCGAGCAGCAGCCCGGGTTGACCGGTTGCGCAGCCAAGCGTCAGGCCATCAGCGAACAGATCGAACAGGCCCGCGCCCACGGCAACAGTGCCCAGCAGGCCGGTCTGGAGAAGGCCCTGAGCGAAGTCACCGAGCACTGCACCGACGCCAGCCTGCGCAAAGAGCGCGAGCAGAAGGTGCTCGATGCCCGCCATGAAGTGAACCAGCGCACCAAGGACCTGGACAAGGCGATGAAGAAAGGCGATGCCGAGAAGATCAACAAGCGCAAGGACAAGCTCGCCGAATCGAAGAAAGAACTGCAGAGCGCGCTGGACGAGCTGGAGCGTTGATTTCAATCAATCGATGCCACTAAAGCTGTAGGAGCCGTCTGAAAAGGGGCCATATTTGCCGTTACTGGGTTCACGGAGCAAAGCGTTGAGCGCACTATGCCCTTACACTTTTTGTTGCCATTACCCTGTAAAGGAGGCCCCATGAAACAGCTGTCTACCCTGGCCTTGCTGAGTACCTTAGCTTTCTTGCCGGCGGGCTCGCTGCAAGCGGCGCAGATCCTCAGCCCCGGCCTGACTGGCTGCGCGGCCAAACGTGATGCCATCGAGCAGCAGTTGCAGCAAGCCCAATCCCGGCAGAACTCCGGCGAAGTGCGCGGACTGCAAAAAGCGCTGAAAGAGAATACCGAGCACTGTACCGATGAAGGCTTGCGCGCGGAGCGCCAAGCAAAAATCGACAAGGCCGAGGCTGAAGTTGCAGAGCGCCGGGCGGACCTTAAACAGGCGCAAGCCAAGGGCGACCCAGGCAAGATTGCCAAGCGCCAGAGCAAGCTGGCGGAATCTGAAGCCGAGCTGAAACAGGCGCAGGCCGAGCTGGATAAATAGCCCCTACAGTAATGCTGTTCACTTAAGGCCCTTGTCGCCTGCTTTGGGGCCGCTTTGCGGCCCTTCGCGGGCAAGCCCGCTCCCACAGGTACGGCGCCGACCGTCCTAGCGGCGCTATACCTGTGGGAGCGGGCTTGTCGGAGCGCCGAACCGCCGCGAAGGGGCGCAAAGCGGACCCAGAATCTTAAGTGAACAGCATTACGGCGCTGTCAGTGGTTGCGAAACTCGCTATGACAGGCCTTGCAGGCGGCTTCGACCTTGTCCATCGGTGCCTTCAATTGCGCCATTTCCAGCGGTTGAGTACGCGTCACACCTACCAATTGCGCGGTGACACTTTCCAACTGCCGCGCCAGATCCTCAAAACGCGCCTGCCGCTGCCAAACCTCGGCCCGGGCACTGCTGTCGCCCTCATCCTGCACTTGTGGGAAGTGCTGCCATGGCCCATGGGCCAGGCTATCGAGCTTCAGCGCGCCGTCGGCGAACTTGCCGCCATCGAAGGGTAAACGCCCACGCAGCATGCCGCCCATGTCTTCGCTGGTCTTGAGCATCTGCTTGAAGATCGCCTTGCGCTGCCCCAGCGGTGAGTTAGGATCGACACGGTCGCAGCCCACCAGGGACACGCTGACCAGCAGCAGCACGGTGAAACATTTGAACATCACGGTCACATTGGCATCGGAATAGGGCCGACAGTATCCTCGCCTGCTCGACAAACACCAATACCCTTACGAAAAACAGGGGCAGCCACGCGCTCGCCCGCTCAAGGATTCAGCCATGAAATCTGCTCTGCGCCATCTCGCCTGGGCACTCCCTGCCCTGGCCCTGCTGGCCGGCTGCAACGGCGGCGAAAGCGCCAAACCCGAACCCCATGCCGTGGCCACCTACGCCCCCGCCACCTGGAAAGACCTGCCCAGTGTCAGCGATGCCGACTTGCTGGCAGGCTTCGTGGCCTGGCGCAATGGCTGCGAGAAGCTCAAGCGTGACCCGGTCTGGGCGCCGACCTGCGAAGCAGCGCAGCGGATTCCGGACGATGCCGCCCAAGCTCGTGCCTTCCTCCAGCAGAACCTGCAGGTGTATGGCCTGCGCTCGGCCGAGAACAACGCCAATGGCTTGATCACTGGTTATTACGAGCCGGTCTACCCCGGCAGCCTGGAACGCACTGAAGCTGCTCAGGTGCCGGTTTATGGCATTCCCGACGACATGATCGTGGTCGACCTGGCCAGCATCTATCCCGAACTCAAAGGCAAACGCCTGCGTGGCCGCCTTGAAGGCCGCGTGCTCAAGCCGTACGACACTGCCGAGGTGATCTATCGCGACGGTGTCAAAGCGCAGGTGCTGGCCTGGCTGACCGACCCGATGGACCTGCAATTCCTGCAGATCCAGGGTTCGGGCCGCGTCGAGCTGGAAAATGGCCGGCAGTTGCGCCTGGGCTACGCCGACCAGAACGGCCACCCCTACCGGCCGATTGGTCGCTGGCTGATCGAGCAAGGTCAGTTGAAGAAGGAAGACGTGAGCATGGGCGCCATTCATGCCTGGGCCCAGGCCAATCCACAACGGGTGCCGGAGCTGCTGGCCAGCAACCCCAGCTATGTTTTCTTCAGCACTCGCCCGGACAGCAACGAAGGCCCGCGCGGTTCGCTCAACGTGCCGCTGACTGCGGGGTACAGCGTGGCCATCGACCGTAAGGTGATTCCGCTGGGCAGCTTGCTGTGGTTGTCCACCACGCGCCCGGACGGCACGCCAGTGGTGCGGCCAGTGGGCGCACAGGACACCGGCGGTGCAATTACCGGCGAGGTGCGTGCGGACCTGTTCTGGGGCACCGGGCCTGAGGCCGGTGAACTAGCGGGTAACATGAAGCAGCAGGGACAGATCTGGATGCTTTGGCCTAAAGGCAAACCATTGCCTGAAGTGCCGAAAGTCCTCTGATTTTGCGGTGACTTTTTCGCGGGCAAGCCCGCTCCCACAGGGACTGCGCTGGCTTCAAGGTCAACGGGGTGCCTCTAGGAGCGGGTTTACCCGCGAAAAGCGCGACTCGATGTCAGACCGAAACCACGAAGAACGACACAATCAACGCCAGCCCGGCAAACCACACCAGCGAGCGCAACGCCGCCCAGTCCGCCAGGTAGCAAATGATGTAGAGCAACCGGCTGGTGATGTACATCACCCCCAGCACGTCCTGCGTCACCTGTTCGGCATTGCCGACGATATCCGCCACCAGCACCGCCGCCGCGAACGCCGGAAACGCTTCATAGCTGTTCTGCTGCGCGGCATGGGCACGCCGTGGCAGGCCCGACAGCGTGTCGAGAAAGGCTCGCGGATCGTGATTGTCCTTAAGGCCGAATCGCCCGCTGCTGAGCTTGGCGATCAGCGCACACAGCGGCGGCAGGATCAGGGCAATCAGAATGCACCACAGGGCAACGGTCATGGACGGGACTCCTTGTTCGAAATGATCGGGATCAGAGCTTCATCACCAGCATGCCCGCCAGGACCAGCCCGCATGCTAAGAGCCTCGGGCCGCCAAAAGGTTCTTTGAGGTAGCGCATCCCCAACAGCACCACCAGGATCACACTCAGCTCACGCAGCGCCGCAGCCTCGGCCACCGACCCCAGGTGCATGGCCCACAGCACCAGGGCGTAGCTGAACAACACACACAAGCCCACCGCCAACCCCAACCGCCATTGCGTGCGCCAGAACAGCGCGAACGGCGCACGCCTCGCCACGCTGGCCAGCAGCGGAAACGGCCAGGCGCTGAGCAAGGTCAGCCAGACAAGGTAATCCCAGGGCTGGCCCCACAAACGCACTGCCTGGCCGTCGAACCAGGTGTAACAGCCGATGCACAGACCAATTAGCGCCACTACCGGCAGCATCGACCAAGGCAGACGTTCACCGCCTCCGCCCTGCCACAACAAGCAAGCCATACCGCAGGGGATCAGCAGGATGCCAATGATCTGCTGCTGGCTCAGTGTTTCTCCGGCGAATGCCAGGGTCAGGCCCAGCACGACCAAAGGCGACAGGCCGCGCATCAGAGGATAGACCAGGCCCAGGTCGCCGACGCGGTAGGCCTTGATCAGCAGTACCCGGTAGAGCTGCTCGGCAAGCGCCGAGGCGACCAGCCAGGGCCAGATTTCAGCGGGCGGGAAGTCGACGAAAGCGACGGCCGCGAGGGCGAACACCAGGGCCACCGCATCCATGCTGGCGATCACCAGCAGGCGCTCGCCACTGAATTTGATCAGGGTGTTCCAGGTGGCGTGCAGGAGGGCTGCGATGAGCACGAGGGAGGTTGCCAACACGCTGTATTCCTTGCAGAGAGCCGGGGTGGCCTGTGGCGGATGAGGGCACAAATATAGCGGTTTCCTGTCGATCTTTGGGGCCGCATAGCGGCACCTGTTTCTGAACGAATCGGAGATTTCCGGTCAGAGGGTGTGTCCCGAAACCCTCGCCAGGCCATCAAACAACTGCCCGAGCGATTCGGGTTACGACTCGGAAGCCACTCTTTACAGGATTTGGGATGCTTGAACTTGTTGCCGCGTTTATCTGCCTGACCACCCTTCTCACCTACGTCAATTACCGTTTCATCGGCCTGCCACCCGCCATCGGCGTGATGGTGACGGCGCTATTGTTCTCCTTGATTCTCCAGGGCTTGAGCCTGATCGGTTTCCCCGGCTTGGAAGAGCGCGTCGAAGGCCTGATGAACCAGATCGACTTCAACGATCTGCTGATGCACTGGATGCTGTCATTCCTGCTGTTTGCCGGCGCCTTGCACGTCAACCTCGGCGACCTGCGCAGTTACCGCTGGCCCATCGGCCTACTGGCGACCATCGGCGTGTTGATCGCCACCGTGGTCATCGGCTTTCTGGCCCACTGGGTATTCGCCCTGTTCGGCTGGCACGTCAGCCTGATCTATTGCCTGCTGTTTGGCGCGCTGATTTCGCCGACCGACCCGATCGCGGTGCTCGGCGCCCTGCGCACCGCCAATGCATCGAAACCACTGAAAACCACCATCGTCGGCGAGTCGCTGTTCAATGACGGCACGGCGGTTGTGGTGTTTACCGTGTTGCTGGGGATCGTCCAGCTCGGCGAGACGCCGAGCGTTTCCGAGACCGCCATTCTGTTTGCCCGCGAAGCACTGGGCGGCATCGCCTTTGGCGGCCTGATCGGCTACGCGACCTACCGCATGATCAAGAGCATCGAGCAGTACCAGGTCGAGGTCATGCTGACCCTGGCGCTGGTCATCGGTGGTTCGGCGATGTGCTACGAGCTGCACGTTTCGGCGCCAATCGCCATGGTGGTGGCCGGTCTGATCATCGGCAACCTGGGGCGCAACCTGGCGATGAACGACATGACCCGGCGCTACATGGACGGCTTCTGGGAGCTGATCGACGACATGCTCAACGCGCTGCTGTTCGCCCTGATCGGCCTGGAGCTGTTGCTGCTGCCGTTCAACTGGCTGCACCTGGCGGCCGGCAGCGTGCTGGCGGTGGCGGTGTTGATGTCGCGTTTGCTGACCGTGGCGCCGGCGATCGTCCTGCTGCGCCGCTGGCGTAGCGTGCCCAAGGGCACGGTGCGGGTACTGACCTGGGGTGGTTTGCGCGGTGGGGTTTCGGTGGCTCTGGCGCTGTCGCTGCCAGTAGGTGATGAGCGCGACCTGTTGCTGTCGATCACTTACATCGTGGTGCTGTCTTCGATCCTGATTCAGGGCTTGAGCATTGGCCGCGTGGTCCGTGGCGTTACTGCCCAGCCCTGAAAGAGCGATTTGTTGGACTCGTGGGAGCGGGCTTGCCTGGCGATGGCAGCGGTGGGTTCACCCTCGCATCGCGGGGCGAGCCCGCTCCCACGCCCCCTATAGTCCAAGCCCCACGCCAGCCGCTTATTCGACGGCGGTATCGGGGAACTGATCCTGCACATACTTGATCTGCGTCCGCCCGTGCGCCGCGGGCAGGCCATCATCGCCCAGGTTGACGAAGACCATCTTGTCCACGGTCAGGATGCTCTTGCGGGTGATCTTGTTACGCACTTCACACTTGAGGGTGATCGAGGTGCGGCCAAACTCGGTGGCGGTGATGCCCAGCTCGATGATGTCGCCCTGGCGCGAGGCGCTGACGAAGTTGATTTCCGACATGTACTTGGTGACCACGCGCTGGTTGCCCAGTTGGACGATGGCGTAGATCGCCGCCTCTTCGTCGATCCAGCGCAGCAGGCTGCCACCGAACAGCGTGCCATTAGGGTTGAGGTCTTCGGGTTTAACCCACTTGCGGGTGTGGAAGTTCATCATTGCTCCTGACGGCTTGGCTTACGTGCAGTCATGATGGCAGAGCCTGCCGCCGCTCTCCATTACCCATCGACTATCGTATCGATTAATCGACAGAAAACCTTGGGTCTGATAGCCCACCCCGGCTATAATCTGCGCCGTTTCACATGGCCACCCGCTGCGGGGCCATGCCCGCCACCCATCCGAGGGGCGCTGCAGCAGGCTCGGCCTGTCAGGCTCGGTTGGGGCGTTGTCCGCCATGCGGACGCTCAACGCACAACGGCGCCCATTCGCACACTACGAATGGAGGCTCTTGATGAGCGCTGTAAACACGCCTGCTGGTTTTACCGATTTCAAAGTCGCTGACATCTCCCTGGCCGCCTGGGGTCGTCGCGAAACCATCATCGCTGAATCGGAAATGCCTGCACTGATGGGCCTGCGTCGCAAGTACCTCGAAGAGCAACCGCTCAAGGGTGCGAAGATCCTGGGCTGCATCCACATGACCATCCAGACCGCCGTGCTGATCGAAACCCTGGTTGCCCTGGGTGCCGAAGTGCGCTGGTCGTCCTGCAACATCTTCTCCACCCAGGACCAGGCCGCCGCTTCCATCGCCGCTGCCGGTATCCCGGTGTTCGCCTGGAAAGGCGAGACCGAAGAAGAGTACGAGTGGTGCCTGGAGCAGACCATCCTC
>Ga0213821_1000815_pt1 | contig 16867 bp, 16 predicted proteins | sample MC6MC0909MG_FD_179894 | JGI IMG/M metagenome (GOLD analysis project Ga0213821, IMG submission 179894) | Enriched soil aggregate microbial communities from Iowa State University, Ames, United States - MC6-MC0909-MG | ecosystem: Environmental > Terrestrial > Soil > Unclassified | place: USA: Iowa...
ACGGCCACAAGTTCGTCAACGGCGTGCTGGACAAGCTGGCACCTTCGCTGCGCGAAGCAGAAGTCAAGGCGAACAAGCGCTGATCCTGGCGCTGTCGAGCCATGGGTGAGTTCGAGCTGATCAACCATTACTTCGCCGCCGCGCCCTGTGCGCAGGGCGGTGAGGGCGTGGCCCTGGGTATCGGCGACGACTGCGCCTTGCTCGATCTTCCCCCCGGCGAGCAACTGGCGGTGTCCACTGACACCCTGGTGGCCGGGGTGCACTTCCCAACGGTCTGCGACCCGTGCCTGCTTGGCCAGCGTTCATTGGCCGTGGCGGCCAGCGACCTGGCGGCCATGGGTGCCCACGCCATCGGCTTCACCCTTGCCCTGACCCTGCCCGATGTCGGCCCTGACTGGCTCGCAGCCTTTGCCGACGGCCTTAGCCGCATGGCCGAGCGTTGCCGCATGAGCCTGATTGGCGGCGACACCACACGCGGCCCCCTGAGCATTACCGTCACTGTGTTCGGTCGCGTGCCGGCCGGTCAGGCCCTGCGCCGCAGCGGAGCGCGGCCGGGCGACCTGCTGTGTGTCGGTGGCGTGCTGGGCAAGGCGGCGGGTGCGTTGCCGCTGGTGCTCGGTGAGCGCGAAGCGCCGGCCGAGCAGGCCGAACCGCTGCTGGCCCATTACTGGTCGCCGCTGCCGCAGCTTGATCTCGGCCTGCGTTTGCGCGGCCTGGCCACGTCGGCGCTGGACATTTCCGATGGCCTGCTGGCCGATTGCGGCCATATCGCCAAGGCCTCCAGGGTCGCGCTCGAGGTGAACCAGGCGCAGGTGCCAGTGTCTCCTGCACTAGAGGCGTTTCTCGGTCGCGAAGCGGCGGTGCGGGCGGCACTCACCGGTGGCGACGACTACGTGCTGGCATTCACCTTGCCGCCCGAGGCCCTTTCAGCCCTCGCCGATGCCGGCGTGCATGTGATCGGCCGGGTGTGCGAAGGGCAGGGCGTCATCCTGCGTGACCCGCAGGGCCAGGACATCACCCCCGTACAGCGGGGCTATCAACACTTTAGGGAGACACCGTGACCGACCACCCGAACCAGGTGCCTGCGGAGTTCGTTCCGCCATCGGTCTGGCGCAACCCGTGGCACTTCATCGCCTTTGGCTTCGGCTCCGGCACCCTGCCCAAGGCCCCCGGTACCTGGGGGTCGATGGTGGCCATTCCGTTCATCCCGCTGTGGCAGATGCTGCCCGATTGGGGGTACTGGCTGCTGTTGGGCGTGACCATGCTGTTCGGCTTCTGGCTGTGCGGCAAGGTGGCGAATGACTTGCGTGTACACGACCATGAAGGCATTGTCTGGGACGAGATGGTCGGCATGTGGATCACCCTGTGGCTGGTGCCCGAAGGGTGGCAGTGGATCCTCGCGGGGTTCCTGATGTTCCGCTTCTTCGACATCCTCAAGCCGTGGCCGATTCGCTGGATCGATCGCCACGTGCACGGCGGTGTCGGCATCATGCTCGACGATATCCTGGCCGGTGTCTTTGCCTGGCTGGGCATGCAGGTTCTGGTGTGGGCGGTTGGCTGAGACAGGGAGCGCTTTGATGGCCATACGGACTGTGCTGCTGGCAATGATGCTTGGCGTTGCCCCATGGGTGGCGGCGGCGGAGCAGACGCCGAAGCAGGTCCATCTGGTCAGCGAAGAATGGCTCGACTACACCAATGCCGATGGCAGCGGCGTAGCCTGGGACGTGCTGCGTAAGGTGTTCGAGCCAGCAGGGGTCAAAGTGGTGGCGCAAAGCGCGCCTTACAGCCGGGCAGTTGGGCTGGTCAAGCGCGGCGAGGCCGATGCCTGGGTCGGCTCGTACAAGGATGAGAACGAAGACAACCTTTACCCACGCTGGCACTTCGACATGGACCATATCTATGCCCTGGGCCTTGCCAGCAAGCCTGTGCCAACTCTGAACACCGTCGGCCAGTACCGCCTGGCGTGGGTACGCGGCTATGACTACAGCAGCTACCTGCCGAACGCCAAGACCTTCCGCGAAATCCAGCGCCGCGAGGGTATCTTGCCGATGCTCGAGCATGATCGGGTGGACTTCTACATCGATGCATTGACCGAGGTGGACTACGTGCTCGGCCAGAGCCCCCAGCCCGAGCGCTTCCGCCGCACCCACGTGGCCGAACTGCCGCTGTACTTGGCGTTCGCCCGCAACGACCAGGCCAGGGCCTTGCGAGACCTGTTCGACAGGCGCATGGACGAGCTGGTGCGCAGTGGCGAGCTGCGGCCGATTTTCGAGCACTGGAAGCAGCCGTATCCATTCGCTACCGACAGCCAGCCGCAGTGATGCCACCCTGCTCAGCATCGAACTTTTCGATCTTAAGCCACGGTATTCAACGAGCGCGCAGCCGCCGACCTGCTGATACAATCGCTTCACGAGAAATTTCCTACTTATCCAGGAGCACAACGTGCCCGTCGTCTTTGTTGCCGCCTCTAAACTCCCGACGCCTTTTGCGACTTTCACCATGCATGGTTTCCTCGAAGAAGCCACCGGCCGTGAGCATGTGGTGCTCAGCCTGGGTGATATTGCCGACGGCGAGCCGGTGCTGGGGCGCCTGCATTCCGAGTGCCTGACCGGCGATGCCTTGTTCAGCCAGCGTTGCGACTGCGGCTCGCAACTGGAAGCCGCTTTGCAGGCCATCGCCCGTGAAGGCCGTGGTGTGCTGCTGTACCTGCGCCAGGAAGGCCGTGGCATTGGCTTGTTGAACAAGATCCGCGCCTACGAGCTGCAGGACGGTGGTGCCGACACCGTCGAGGCCAACGAGCGTCTGGGCTTTGCCGCCGACCAGCGTGATTACGCAATCTGCCTGCCGATGCTCGAGCACCTGGGCGTGAAGTCGCTGCGCCTGATGACCAACAACCCGCGCAAGGTCAAGGCGCTGACCGACATGAACATCAAGGTCGCCGAGCGCGTGCCGCTGCACACCGGGCACAACCCGCACAACCGCTACTACCTGGCCACCAAGGCCGACAAACTTGGCCACATGCTGGGTAACGAGCACCAGGGCGAGGTGCCCCAGGCGTGACCCGGGGCGAGGTGAAGCGGCGCCTGGCGCTGGCCTGGTGGCAATACCTGGCAGTCGGCCTGGTGCCGCTGCCGGTCATGGCCTGGGCCTTTGGCGGGGGCGATGCGCTAATCCCGGTGCTGGCCATGCCGCTGTTCATCGCGGGCGCGGCGACCATGTTCCTCAGCCTGCCGCGCTTTGGTGCCTACAAACGTTCCTTGATTGCGGCCTCCAAGGTCATGGGCACTGCTGAAGAGCCTGAGGCCTGGATCGAGTTGGCGCGGGTGCGGCGTATGGCGATGCTGTACGCCTGCTTCCCTGCCTGGGTGGCCGCGCTGTCGGTGCTGGTGGGGCTTGAGGCGGTTCCGCAGATCCTTCTGGCGCTGTCCACCGTGGTCATCCTTTACCTCTACCGCATTCCGCGTCAGCTCGGCTGATGCGCATCCTGCTCTGCCTGCTGACGCTGCTGGCCTGCACCGCCCGGGCTGGCGAGCACTTGCGCGTGGTCAGCCTCGCGCCCTCGATGAGCGAGATCATGCTCGAACTGCAGGCCGATGACCTGCTGGTGGGCGTGCTCGATGGCGGCGAGCGGCCAGCGGCCCTGCGCAACCTGCCTTCGGTGGGGCGCCAGGGGCAACTGGACATGGAGCGCTTGCTCAGCCTCAAGCCGGACCTGTTGTTGTTCTGGCCTGGCAGCGTGGTGCCGGCCCAGCGCGATCAGCTCAAGCGCCTGGGCATTGCCATGTACAGCGCCGAACCCCACAACCTTGACCAGCTACTCGAACAGATCGAGGCCATTGGCGTGCGTGTCGGGCGGGCAGAGCAGGGGCGGCGCTACGTGACGGGCTTGCGTGAGCGCTTGGCGCAGTTGCGCCAGCAGTATCGGCGCGAGCAGCCGCTGCGGGTGTTCTATCAGGTCTGGGACCGACCGTTGTACACCTTGGGTGGGCGCCAGGTGGTCAGCGACGCCTTGGCGGTGTGCGGGGCCCGCAACATCTTCGCCGACTTGAGCCAGCCGGCCCCGCAGGTGAATGTCGAGTCGGTGCTGCTGCGTGATCCGCAGGTGATCCTTGCTGGCGATGCGGCGCAGCTTGCCAGCTGGAAGACATGGCCACGCCTCAGTGCAGTGGCCAGTAACAGCTTGTTGGTGGTGCCAGACAAGGGCCTGGAGCGGCCTAGCGGGCAAATGATCGAAGCCACCGCCCGCCTGTGCGCATTGCTTGCGGCTAAAGCGCCGGTGTCCAGGTGACGCTGAACAGCGCTGTGCGGCCTTCTTCGCGGTAGCCGTAGCTGGCGCCTTCGTAGCTGTACAGTGCGCGGCTGTAGCCCTTGTCCAGCAGGTTATCCAGCTTCAACTCCAGCTTCAGCTCATCCGTCGCAGCCCAGCTGCCACGCAGGCCCAGCAGCCCGTAGCCAGCCAGTCGATTGCGGTTGGCCTCGTCGTCGTAGCTGGCGCTGACGGCTTGCCAGCTGCCCCCCACCGTAAAGCGCTCGAACTGACGGTCCAGATCCAGGCTCAAGGTGCGCCGGGCGCGGCGGGCGAGGGTGTGGCCGCTGTCCCGATCACGCGGGTCGATCAACGCCAGGCCGAGCTGGCTGCGCCATTCACCCCACTGCTGGTCCAGGGCCATTTCAAAGCCGTTGATGCGTGCCGAGGCAACGTTACGCGGGGTCGAGTCCTGCCCGAAGATGATCGCATCGCGCAAATCGGTGCGGTACAGCGAGGCTTCCAGGCGGCTATCGCGGCTCAACTGGCTGCGCCATTGCAGCTCGTAACTCTTCGAGTGCTCCGGGTCCAGGTTCGGGTTGCTGAACTGCGGGTAGTACAGGTCGTTGAAGGTCGGCGCGCGGAAGCCTTCGCTGTAGGACAGCAGCACATCGTTGCGCGCGTTCAACGGTACGGTGACGCTGCCGCTCCAGGTGGTCTGGCCGCCGAACTGTTGGTTCTGGTCGCGGCGCACGCCGAGCTCGGTGGACAAGTGCTCGCCACTGAAGCGGTGCTGGATGAAGACGGCGCGGTTCCAGCGGCTGTCCTCGGTAAAGTCGGTGCTGCCGTGCACGCGGTCTTCGTACCAGTCGCCACCCACCAGCAGGTTGTGCTGCTCGGTCAGGGCCAGGTCATTCTGCCAGGTGACCTGGTCGCGATAGGTGTTGAACACCGAGCGTTCGTCGCTCAGCTTGTCGCGCTTGTCGTCCCGGTTTTCGCTGTGGCCCAGCTCCAGGCGGGAATGCCACGCGTCGGTAAGCTGGGCGTCGAGGTAAGTGCCGATGCTACTGACGCTGAAGTCGGTGTAAGGCTTTTGCCCGAAGCTTTCGAACGTCACCGGGTCAAAGCCGCCGAACGGATTGTCGTACTCACTGCGGCCACGGCTGTCGAGCAGGTTCAGGCCCGCTTCGAAGCGCTCACCAAAGGTGTGGCTCAAACTCAGGTTCAGCGATTTGTTGCGGTAGGCATCGTGGTCGCCGTCGCTGGCGAAGGACGGGCCGGTGGAGTCGATGCCGGCCGTTTCGTCCAGGCTGGCGCCCAGGTTGAAGCGCGTGGCGCCGTCACCGCCGGACAGGCCCAGGCTGCGTTGCCAGGTGTGGTTGCTGCCTGCGGCCAGGCGCAGGCGAGGCTGCAGGCCGGGGCCAGTGCTGCGGCGGGTGAAGATCTGGATCACGCCGCCGATGGCGTCGCTGCCGTAGACCGCCGAGCGCGAGCCGCGCAGTACTTCGACGCGTTCGATCTGGTCGACATCGAGAAATTGCAGGCCGCTGTCGCCGGAAGTGGCGTTGGCGATGCGTACACCATCCACCAGCACCAGGCTCTGGGCGGCCTTGGTGCCACGGATGAAGATACCCGGCAGGCTGCCGCGGCCCCCGGTGGGCGCAACTTGTACGCCGGGTACTCGGGTGAGCAGGTCGGTGACACTGGTGGGTTGCAGGCGGTCGATGTCGCTGCGGGTGAAGACGGTGTTGGCTGCGCTGGTGGCGGTGCGGGATTCGACCTGGCGATTGGCGCTGATCAGCACGTCAGGGAGTTTCAGGGCGTCATCGCGGGCAGGTTCGGCTGCAAGGGCAGCGGCGGGGACACAGAGCAAGGCGGCAAAGGTCGGGATCTTCATCGGTTTATCCAAAGCATTCGCGGGGCAAGCCCGCTCCCACAGGGGTTCAGCGCATAACCTGTGGGAGCGGGCTTGCCCCGCGAAAGGGCCGCAATGCGGCCCCGGGGATTACAAGCCGAGCGTAGCCATGCGGGCCTTCACCGAGGCTTCGATCCCAGCAGCGTCCAGCCCACACTCAGCCAACATCTGCGCAGGCTTGGCGTGCTCGACATAGATGTCCGGCAGCCCCAGGTGCAGCAGCGGCTTGATCACCGCCTGGCTGGCCAGGAATTCACCGACGGCAGCGCCCGCACCGCCCATGATGGCGTTCTCTTCGAGGGTGACCAGCAGCTCATGGCTGGCAGCCAGTTCGAGTACCAGCGCCTCGTCCAGGGGCTTGACGAAGCGCATGTCGACCACGGTAGCGTTGATCTGCTCGGCCACCTGCAGCGCTTCGGCCAGTTGCACACCGAACACCAGCAGGGCGACTTTTTCACCCTGGCGGCGGATAACGCCCTTGCCGATCTCCAGGGGTTCCAGGTCGCCGCTTATCGGTGCGTTCGGGCCCGTGCCCCGTGGGTAGCGCACCGCCGCCGGGCCGTTGTACAGGTGCCCGGTACTGAGCATCTTGCGCAGTTCGTTCTCGTCGCTCGGCGTCATCACCAGCATGCCCGGGATGCAGCGCAGGTACGACAGGTCGTAACTGCCGGCGTGGGTCGGGCCGTCTTCGCCGACCAGGCCTGCGCGGTCGATGGCGAACAGCACGTCGAGGTTCTGCACCGCCACGTCGTGGATCAGCTGGTCGTAGGCGCGCTGCAGGAAGGTCGAATAGATCGCCACCACCGGCTTGCTGCCTTCGCACGCCATCCCTGCAGCCAGGGTAACGGCGTGCTGCTCGGCGATGGCGACGTCGAAGTAGCGCTCTGGATAGCGCTCGCTGAATTCGACCAGGTCGGAGCCTTCCTTCATCGCCGGGGTGATGCCCACCAGGCGGTTGTCGGCCGCGGCCATGTCGCACAGCCACTGGCCAAACACTGCGGAGTACTTCGGCCCGCTGGCCTTCTTCGGCGCTGCCGGCTTGTCGGCCGGCTCGAGTTTGGTGATGGCGTGGTAGCCGATCGGGTCGATCTCGGCCGGCGCGAACCCTTTGCCCTTTTTGGTCACCACATGCAGGAACTGCGGGCCCTTGAGGTCACGCATGTTGCGCAGGGTGGCGATCATGGTAGGCAGGTCGTGGCCGTCGATCGGGCCGATGTAGTTCCAGCCCAGCTCTTCGAACAGGGTGCCGGGGACCAGCATGCCCTTGGCGTACTCTTCGGTGCGGCGGGCGATTTCCCAGGCGCCGGGCAGGCGCGACAGCACCTTCTTGCTGCCCTCGCGCATGCTCGCGTAGGTGCGGCTGGAGAGAATCTTGGCCAGGTAGTTGGACAACCCACCGACGTTGCGCGAAATCGACATGTCGTTGTCGTTGAGGATAACGAGCATGTCGGCGTTGACTTCCTGGGCGTGGTTCAACGCCTCGAAGGCCATGCCGGCGGTCAGGGCGCCGTCGCCGATGACCGCAATCGACTTGCGTGCACTGTTTTGCAGGCGGGCGGCAATCGCCATGCCCAGCGCTGCGCTGATCGAGGTGCTGGAGTGGCCCACGCCGAAGGTGTCGTACTCACTCTCGCTGCGGCGCGGGAAGGCGGCGATGCCGTCCTTCTGGCGCAGGCTGAGCATGCGGTTACGCCGGCCGGTGAGGATCTTGTGCGGGTAGGCCTGGTGGCCGACGTCCCACACCAGCCGGTCGTCCGGGGTGTCGAAGACGTAGTGCAGGGCGATCGTCAGCTCGATGACGCCCAGGCCGGCGCCAAAGTGCCCACCGGTCTGACCCACGGTGTAGAGCAGCTCCTGGCGCAACTCGTCGGCCAGGGTCTCCAGGTCGGCTTCGGCCAGCCGGCGCAGGCCGGCAGGCGTGTCAGCGCGGTCGAGCAACGGCGTGACCGGGCGTTCGCGGGGGATCTCTTGAAACGTCGTGGGCATCAGGCGAGTCGTTATAGATGTTAAGACGCGGCAGTTTACCCCATTGTGGGAAATACTGCCCATTCAGACGGGTGTGGGATTGGGCCGCAAGGCGGCCGCAATCAATGGCGGCGTTCGACGATGTAGCGCGCCAGCGCCCGCAGGGGTTCTGCGTTTTCGCCCAAGCCTTGCAGTGCGTCCAGCGCCTGGTCGCGCAGTTCGATTGCATAGGCTTTGGCAGCCTCCAGGCCGAGCAGGGCCGGGTAGGTCGGTTTGTCACGGGCTATGTCTGCGCCCTGTCGCTTGCCAAGGGTGGCGGTATCGCTTTCCACGTCTAGGATGTCGTCCTGAACCTGGAATGCGAGGCCGATGGCCTGTGCATAAATCTGCAGGGCATCCAGCTGAGCCTGCTCGGCGCGGCCGCTGGCCAGGGCGCCCAGGCGCACGCTGGCTTCGATCAGCGCGCCGGTCTTGTGCCGGTGCATGAATTCGAGTGCCTGCTGGTCCAGCTTGAGGCCTACCGAACCGAGGTCGATGGCCTGCCCGCCGACCATACCGGCCGGGCCGGCCGCTTTGGCCAGCGCCTGGACCATGGCCAGGCGGATGCTGTCGGGTTGCGGGCTCAGGCGTGGGTCGAGCAGGGCGCTGAACGCCAGGCTCTGCAGGCCGTCGCCAGCAAGGATGGCGCACGCTTCATCGAACGCCTTGTGGGTGGTCGGCTGGCCGCGGCGCAGGTCATCGTCGTCCATGGCCGGCAGGTCGTCATGCACCAGCGAATAGGCGTGGATCAGTTCCACTGCGCAGGCGGCGCCGTTGGCCTGTTCGGCCGGCACACCCAGCGCCTCGCAGGCGGCATAGGCCAGCAGCGGGCGCACGCGCTTGCCGCCGTTCATCACGCTGTAGCGCATGGCGGCGTACAGGCGCTCGAGTTCTTTGGTCGGTGCGATGAACAGCGGTTCGAGGGCGGCGTCAACGCGGGCCTGGCTGCTGGCCTGGTAGGCGCTGATCATGCCTCTGGCTCCGCATCGAAGGGCTGCGCGGCGAGCTCGCCGTCACGCTCCAGCAAAATCTGTACTTTCTGTTCGGCCTGGGCCAACGCACCTTGGCAGTCGCGGGTCAGGGCAATGCCCTGCTCGAAGGCGGCAAGCGAGTCTTCCAGCGACAACTCGCCGTTCTCCAGGCGCTCGACCAGTGCTTGCAGGTCTGCGAGGGATTGCTCGAAATCGATGGAGGCTTTTTTGCGGGCCATGGCGACAGGTCTCGGTAGCGGTTCAGAACGGCGCGACACTAGCAGAGCGGGGCGGGGGGAGCAAACTTGAATGGGAAGGGCTTGGGGCTCGACGTGGATAATGTTGCGTACGTGAGATCGAGCGCCGCCCGCGCGGCGCATCGCGGCTAAAGCCGCTCCTACATTTGTTGCAACGTGCCATTCCAGTCGGGCCATGGTTGCTCGCCTAAGCGCATGGCTGATGGCAGGCGGGGCGGCGCAAGCCCCAGCCGAAATACCTCGTCGTGCTAACAAGGCTGCCAACGATGGCCTATCAGGCCATGGCACGTTGCAACAAATGTAGGAGCGGCTTTAGCCGCGATGCGCCGCGCGGGCGGCGCTCGATCTGCGCGCCACCATCACTGGCAAGGCAGGCGCCTGACAGCCTTCAAACCGCAACCGCTGCCTGTTCCACCATCGCCTCGCGGCAGCGCGCCAGCTCTTCAATTGTCAGCACCGGCAGGTTGTATTGCCGCGCATACACCGCCACCTGCTCGCCACGGGCCATGCTGCCATCGGGGTTCATCAGTTCGCACAACACGGCCGCCGGGCGCAACCCGGCGAGGCGGGCCAGGTCCACCGAACCTTCGGTGTGGCCACGGCGGGCAAGCACGCCACCATCACGCGCGCGCAGCGGGAACACGTGGCCGGGGCTGACGATATGGCGTTGTTCCGCGGTCGAGCGCAGTGCCGCTTCGATGGTGGTGATGCGGTCCTGGGCAGAAACGCCCGTGCTGACGCCTTCGGCGGCTTCGATGGTGACGGTGAAGCCGGTGCCATGGCGAGCCTGGTTGTTCTGCACCATTGGTGCCAGCTGCAGGGCATCGACGGTGGCTTCGTCCAGGCACAGGCAGACGATGCCGCTGCAGTCGCGAATCATCATGGCCATGGTCTGCAACGACAGGTTTTCGGCAGCGGCAACGATGTCCGCTTCGTCCTCGCGGTCGTCATCGTCGAGCAGCAGCACGGGGCGGCCGGCCTGGAAGGCGGCAATGGCGGCGGAAACATTGGGGAATTGCTGGTGATGCTTGGGGGACATGAAACGCTCCTCGTGATTGATCGATGAACGTCTCGGGGCGAACAAAATGCGCGCGCAAGGGCGCCCGAATGGCCCTTGGCTGACGCCTTCTTTCATCCGGACTATGACCGTCGGCTCTGGAGTCGCACCAGATCTGCTGACCCCCGGCATGGCCGGGGCGCTCGCGGGCTCATCTTTCGATTTACCGCCGGTGGGGACTTTCACCCCGCCCTGAAGACCTGCCAAGCATACAGCACCGCGCCACACTGCTGGCAACCCACGGGGCTAAGACTTTAGCCGTTTTTCATGGCAGGCAAGTTCTATTCGGAATCACCAGCATGGACACTCTCCAGACCGCCGCAACTGACATTTTTACCAGTTGCCCAGGTTATGGGGCTGGCGCTTAATGACCCAAATCAAGCGCTTTACGGGTGATTTCTATCTCCATGAGTACGCTTCTGGCGAAGCGGCACTGTTCCGAGGCGTCATATGAGCAAAGATCTTGCGTCATTGGCCAAGCGGGTCAAGAAGTTGGAGGGTGTGGATATCTCGAAGGCTTCGCTGGATGACAAGTTGACTAACTATATCGACGGCCCAGAAGGCGTTGCAGATCTAATCTATGATCTGGCGCCGCACACTGATCAGGACTGGTCGGAACTTGAAACAATCCAGGACCTCCTCGGCATCATCCCGGAGGCGAATCTTGGTTTCGGTGTCCTGTTGGAAAACGACCGGCGCGGTTTAGCGAGATATATCCTCAATTACTTTTTTCAGTGAGGCCGGCAACATCGGCCCATGCCCCAATCCCTCGAACCGTTCGAATCGTACCTGCAGCCCCGCCACCTTGGCCAGGTCCGCCGCCAGCTCACGCGCCGGCCGCTCCGCGTCACCCTTTACCTGCGCCCGCGGGTTCGACGGCTCATCACCTCCGCGCATCAGCACCAGCGTGGGGCGGTGATCACCCAGGCGCCCCTGCAGCCCCTGCGCCTCACCAACGATCGCCCCGTCATGCCACCACAGCGACGGGCTTGCCGCGGCGTAGTCACTGAATGCCCCAGGCCGGGTGAACAGCGCATGCAACACCGCCAGCCCACCATACGAATGCCCCCACAGCGTCTGCCGTTGCAGGTCGATTGGCGCCACGCCGGCCACCATCGGCCGCATGCGCTGGGTCAGCAGGTCGAAGAACGCATCCACGCCGCCGCTCGGCAAGCCGGTCAGCGGGTCGCGCTGCTCTGCCTGCCCGGCAATCGCCGGGGTGTAGTCATACGTACGCCCTGCGCGCTCGATGCGCTGATCGGTCTGGTAACCCACCGCTACCAGCAGTGGCGCCTGGCCGGCTGCCAGTTTGCCTAGCAGTGCACTGTCCAGGGCGCCCAATGCGGCATTGCCGTCGAGCATCCACAATACCGGGTAGCCTGCGGCAGGCGCGGGGCGGTCCGGTTTGCCGATCCACAGGCGGTAATGGCGCTGGCCATCGGCCGAGTCCAGGTCAAGGTGGCTGAAGCGGTAGGCCAGGTCCTGGCGCTGTAGCAGTGAAGTGTCCATCCTCTGCTCGCGCTCGGGCTGTGCCAGGGCAACCGGAGCCGCAAGGGCCAGCGCCACAGCCAGGGGCAGGAAAATCTTGCTCATCAGGCGTCTCATCAGGGCTTTGCAGGGAGCGCAAGGCGGGAGAACCAAGATGATAATCAGTCCTGATTGAGCGTAAAGCGCATTAACTTTCTAAACATTCCCGGGCCATAGGCAGCACCAGATGCAGGCAAAGGCCGGGGTGGCCATTGCTGGCCCACAGCCGACCGCCTTGCAGTTCGATCGCGCGGCGGGCGATGGCCAGCCCCAGGCCGAAGCCTGCGCCGCTGTCGGGCAGGCGTTGGTAAGGTTTGAAGATGCGTTCCAGGTCCGCTTGAGGTACGCCGGGGCCCTGGTCGCTCAGGCGCAGGTGCCAGCTGTCGCCTTCACGCCAGCCATCCAGGCTGACCCGGCCGTCGGCGGGCGAGTGACGAATGGCATTGCGCAGCAAGTTTTCCAACGCCTGGGCCAGGCTGTCCAGGTGCACCTGGACCCGGCAATCGGGGCCGAGCGAGCAGGGCAGGCGCTCGGCGGCCCAGCCGCTTTCGAAGCAGGCGTCCTGGGTCAACGCTTCCCACACCGACACCATCAGCACCGGCTCGGTGGGTAGCTGCGGCTGCTCGGTGTCCAGCCAGGCAAGGTCCAGGGTGTCCTCGAGCAGCTTCTGCATGTCGTTTACCTCGTGCTCCAGGCGCTCGCGCAACTGGGCCGGTGGCAGGTGGCTGTCGTGGGCGATGCGCAGCCGCGCCAAGGGTGTACGCAGCTCGTGGGACAGTGTGCGCAGCAGCAGGCGTTGTTGATCAAGGCTTTGGCGCAGGCGGCCGGCCATGTGTTCGAAGGCTTGCGCCAGCTCACCCAGTTCATCACGGCGTTTCTGCAAAGGCAGGCCAGGGGTGTCCAGATCATCCGCGCGCAAGGCGTCGGCGCGGTCGCGCAACCGGTTGAGCGGCACCACAAGGTGTCGATAAATCGCCAGGCCCAGCAGCAATGCCAGCACCGTAGGTGCTACGCCATGGGTGATGACGTGGGTCCAGGGTGTCAGGCCCGTGGGCAACAGCCGTTCTGGCAGCTGCATGACCAGGCGGCCGTCCTCGGGGTGCTGCGGGAACTCGATGCTGACGTAGGGCAGTTCATCCTGAAGCCGCCGGCTCATCGGCCAGTCGAGTTTGCGCATGAAGGTCAGGTGGCTGGCCTCCTCGGCGCTTAGCGGCGTAGTGCCAAGGCTTTGCAGGTGCGGGCCGACAAGCCCCACCCAGGTGTCTTCGGCGTGCGCCAGCTTACTGCGCAACGCTTCTGCGCCGGCCGCCCCACCTTGGCGCCAGGCCTGTTCGGCCTGCTGCGCATAACGCGCCAGGTAATCCTGGTCGGCCTGGGACAAAAAATAGGTACTGCGCTCCACCGACAGGCCCCAGGTCCAGATCAACCAGGTCAGCAGCAGGCAGAAGCTGACTTGCAGCGCCGCCAGTTTCCACAGCAGAGGGTGTCGGCGCATCACGCTTTATCCGTGTCGACCAGGATGTATCCCTGGCCGCGCACGGCCTGGATCTGTACATGCTGGGCGCCGATATCGGCCAGCTTGCGACGCAGGTTGCACACATGCACATCCAGGCCGCGGTCCAGGCGTGTGTAAGCACGATGCAAGACGGTCTGGTAAAGAAATGCCTTGCTCAAGGCCTCGCCCGGGTGGGCGCTGAGGGTGGCCAGCAAGCGGAATTCGGAGCTGGTAAGGCCGGCAGTTTTGCCGTGGTGAACGACATCGTGGTGGTCCTGGTCTAGGGTCACCCGGCCCGCTTCAGTTTGCAGCAGGGGCCCGCGGCCAAAGGCGACGCGCCTTAGCAGTGCATCCACCCGTGCATCCAGTTCGGCCAGGCTGAACGGTTTGGGCAGGTAATCGTCCGCGCCGCGGGTAAAGCCACTGATCCGATCCTGCTCGGCTCCCAGCGCCGACATCAGCATCACCGGGACTGCCTGGTGGCGGCGCAGCTCATCAAGCAGGCTGAGGCCGTCAAGGCCTGGAAGCATGATGTCCAGCAACACCAGGTCGAAGCGGCTGTGCTGCACCGCGCTCAACGCCTGAGTGCCGGTGGCGCGCGCGGTTACCTGAAAACTGCGGTTGAGGAAGTGGCGCTGGAGGTCCTCACGCAAGCGTGGGTCATCTTCGACGAGCAGGAGTGAGGTTGGCATGGGGCAGTCTTGAATGAGAATTTGTATCAGTTATCGATCATCCCATTACGGGCAGGGGGAGGGCAATCGCCCTGTGCCAGGCGCATGTGTTAAGAAGGTTAATCCTGCTGCACCTCAGGATATGGTCCGGTATCGTTCGCAAAAAGCAACGTGTTTCGTTTGCGATTAAATATCATTTGGGCGATAGGTGCGTCATGAGCGGTTTCAAAGGTGTGGGGAGCCCGCAACGGGTTCGGGGATGGCTGGTACTGGGGTTGCTGGCGCCGTTTTCGTTGTCGGCACTGGCTGAAACGGTAGCGACGCAGTCTGCGGCTGCGGACACCTCGCTCGATCTGCCGGCATTGACCATCGAAGGCAACCGCCTGTACGACATGCTGCCCTCGGAGCAAACCGGTGGCTACAGCGTCGACGCTGCAACCGTAGGCACCAAGACCCCAGCGTCGCTCAAAGAGATCCCGCAGTCCGTCACCGTCTACACCCAGGACTACATCAAAGACCGCCAATTCGTGCACCTGGATGACCTGGCCAAATACACGGCGGGCCTACGCACGCTGACCAACGACAGCGGCCGTTCGTCGATCTACGCCCGTGGCTACGAGTACAGCGAGTTCAACATCGACGGCCTGCCCGCGCCTATGGCGAGCATCTTCGGCACCGTGCCGTCGCTGGCGGCCTTCGACCGTGTCGAGATCATGCGTGGCCCGGCTGGCTTGTTCAGCAGCACCAGTGAACTGGGCGGCATCGTCAACATGGTGCGCAAGCGTCCGACCGCCGAGTTCCAGGGCCACGTCGAAGCGAGCTACGGCACCTGGGACACCAACCACGAAGAAATCGACCTGGGCGGGCCGCTGGATGACGCTGGCCGTGTGCGTGGCCGTTTCGTTGCATCGCGTGACGACAGCAACGGTGAAGTCGATTACAACGCCAACACCAGTAACAGCTACTACGGCGCGCTGGATATCGACCTGGACGACGACACCCAGTTGTCGTTCGGCCTGATCCACGAAGTGAAGAACATCACCCCGCACAACGGCTATCCAGCCACGCTGTCCGGTGAAGTCCCGGACTTCAGCCATTCCAGGTTTCTTGGCGCTGACTGGAACTACTTCGACGGCAAGACCACCGACCTGGTTGCCGAGTTGACGCACCGCTTCGATAACGGCGGTTATGGCCGTATCGCCGCCCGCGGTTCGCACCGCGACACCAACTACCTGTATGCCTTTACCGCGACCAATGGCACCACCGGTGCCAACTCCGAGCGCGCCAGCGCCAGGGACTTTACCCAGGACACCTACTCGCTGGACGCCAGCTACAGCCAGCCGTTCGAAACCTTTGGCCAGGTCAGCGAGTTCGTGGTTGGCACCGACTACAAGAACTACGACACCGAGTACCTCAACGGCACCACCAACCTGGGCCCCATCAACGTCAACAGCTATTCGCCGACGCAGTTCGCCAAACCATCGCCGAACTACAGCACCGAAACCGGCATGCAAGAGGAAGAATACGGCCTATATTCAAAGGTCACCTTCCGCCCGATCGAGCGCCTGGCGCTGATCGCCGGGGGCCGCTTCAGCTGGTATCGCGGTGATTTCTACACCACCACCCTGAGCAGCGGCTCGACTGTCGATGACAACAAACGTGTCGATGGCCGCTTCACGCCGTACGGTGGTGTGGTCTACGACCTGACCGAAAACCATGCGCTGTACGCCAGTTATTCGCAGGTGTTCAAGCCCCAGTCTGATACCGATGGCAATGGCCGAGTGCTCAAACCGCGGCAGGGCGAGCAGTACGAATTCGGCCTCAAGAGCAGCTACTTCAGTGGCGACCTGAATACCCGTTTCTCGGTATTTCGCCTGACCGACGAAAACCGCGCCAGCACCGAATACGATGCCGATGGCGTCGACACTGGCTTCTCCGTCGCCTCGGGCAAGACTCGCGTAAAGGGCGCCGAAGTGGAAGTCAGCGGCAAGCTTACGCAGAACTGGGAGGTGCTAGCGGGCTACACCTGGATGGAAACCGAAACCGTGGAGGGTGATGCCGAAACCACGTTCTTCATCATGCCGCGCAACCAGGCGTCGCTGTGGAGCAAGTACACCATCAGCCAAGGGCCGCTGACCGGGCTGGCAATCGGCGGTGGCGTCTCGGCGATGAGCCACTTCTATTCCGAGAATGGCGGCGTGCGCATTGATGCACCTGGCTATGCGACGGTGGATGCGATGCTGTCTTACCCGGTTACCTCGAAGCTGACGGCAACCCTCAACGTTAATAACCTGTTCGACCGGGATTACCTGTCGCGGGTGGGGTCGACTTCGACGTTCAACTTCTATGGTCCTTCGCGCAGCATGATGGTGGGGGCGCGGTATGATTTCTGACGAATATGCCTGGCCTCATCGCCGGCAAGCCGGCTCCCACAGGGTTCAGCAGCGCTGCGCACATTGTAGGAGCTGGCTTGCCGGCGATGAGGCCGGCTGGGCTCTGTGTTACCTCAGCGCCATGGCCAAGGCACTGATGGATGATGCGGAGCTGGGCATGGGGCACTGAGAATAGCGGTCGACATGCTGCTGACCCGTTGCGTCCTGCCGAAAAGCGGGCATTAAAAAGCCGGCTTGTGGCCGGCTTCTCGGGGACGCTTCCGACTAATTTATGGTAAGTCGCAACCGCCTTAACTGTGTGGTCGCAAGGACCTGATAGAGATGGCCAACG
>Ga0213821_1000816_pt1 | contig 16853 bp, 20 predicted proteins | sample MC6MC0909MG_FD_179894 | JGI IMG/M metagenome (GOLD analysis project Ga0213821, IMG submission 179894) | Enriched soil aggregate microbial communities from Iowa State University, Ames, United States - MC6-MC0909-MG | ecosystem: Environmental > Terrestrial > Soil > Unclassified | place: USA: Iowa...
AAACAGGGGTTTGCGTTGCGGGTGTGAGCAGTGGTACGTTGCGCTACACGCCGGTGTAGCTCAGTCGGTAGAGCAGCGCACTCGTAACGCGAAGGTCGCAGGTTCGATTCCTGTCTCCGGCACCAGAGATCAGTTTCCAGAAGTCTATGACTGTCTACGAAACACTCCTCAAAGCCCGCCTAGCGCGGGCTTTGTGGTTTCTGCCTGTCTCGTTTTGTCTCTGGGCATCTACGCGTTTTAGGGATATGGTTAGGGATATCTCGGTTCGACAAGGAAACGTATCCCTATGGCGCGCACAGTGGTGCCTCTCACTGATCCCAAATGTGATGCGGCCAAGCCTCGGGAAAAGGACTACAAGCTGTTCGATGGCAAAGGCCTCTACCTGCTGGTGAAGCCTTCAGGCGTCAAGACCTGGCGTATGAAGTACACCAAACCTGATGGCCGTGATGGTTTAGCAACGTTTGGCAACTATCCGGCGCTCGGCTTGAAGGCCGCCAGGGAGCGACGCGCCCAGGCGCTTGAGCTTCTTGCTGCTGGGAAAGACCCCATCGAGCAGGCGCGCTTGGACAAACAGGAAGCGGCCAACGCCCGGTCGAATACATTCCGTTTGCTTGCTCAGGAATGGCATGCGGCTTGCGCTCGTAAGTGGACACCTGGTCATGCTTCCACCGTGTGGCGACGCATTGAATCCCACCTGTTGCCCACTCTCGGTGATCGTCCGGTTGCGGAGCTCAAAACACGGGATCTGCTGGTTCCGCTGAAAGCGGCGGAAAAGCGGGATACCTTGGATACGGCTGCACGCCTACGCCAGTACATGACGGGCATCCTCCGCATGGCGGTTCAGCATGGCCATCTGGATTTCAACCCTGCGATCGATCTACAAGGCGCCACGGCTACCCGCAAAACAGCGCACCGGCCTGCTTTGCCATTCGAACGCTTACCTGAGCTTCTCCAGCGGATAGATGCCGACAGCGGGCGCGGCCTGACCAAACTCGCGGTACAGCTGACCATGTTGGTGTTCATCCGCTCCAGTGAGCTCCGCTTCGCTCGCTGGGGAGAGATAGACATGGGGAGGCTGATGTGGGAAATCCCTGGCGAAAGAGTGGCTATTGAGGGTGTGAAGAACTCTCATCGAGGCTCCAAGATGAGCACGCCACACCTGGTGCCGCTCAGCCGACAGGCTGTAGAGGTGCTGGAGAGAATTCGTAACCTCACTGGTCGTTTCGATCTGGTGTTTGCGGGTGACCACAATCATTGGAAACCGATGAGCGAGAACACCGTGAACAAAGCGCTGCGGCGAATGGGGTATGACACCAAAGCAGAGGTATGCGGCCACGGTTTTCGGACAATGGCCTGTTCCGCATTGGTTGAGTCTGGGCTTTGGAGTAAAGACGCTGTAGAACGGCAAATGAGCCACCAGGAGAGGAACACGGTGCGTGCCGCCTACATCCACAAGGCTGAGCACATACAAGAGCGTAGGCTCATGGTGCAGTGGTGGGCTGATTACTTGGATGCAAATCGCAAGGAGGCGATCACCCCCTACGATTTTGCCCATGGGCGGTTGCCTCATTCATGAAGCAGATAAGGTGGGAAATATCGAACAGGGGTATTTGGGCAAATCTGGTTGAGGATGCTCAGCCTCTTCAAGGCCGGTGTATCAGGTGTAACCGGTGTAACGGTGTTATGCAAAGTATTGAAAATATTAAGGAAAAACTTTTTACACCTTATGCAGTGTCGGCTTTCACCCGGGTGTAACACAGCAAGAAAGTGTAACAGCCGGAAGCCCAGCTCTTCCTGCTGGTCGCTCTTTCGTTCGGACACAAAACATCTAAACGGCGCGGAGTTCAGTCCAGAGCCATGGGGCGCGGGGGGCAAATGATTGAAAGTCAAACATACGACATGCTTCTGAAACGTTATGGCAGCACGTGCTTACCGCTTGAGCTCGTGCGACAGCACTATTTTTCGCACATGGGGATGCCGGCGCTTCTCAGGGCGTTTGGCAAAGGGAGGATATCGTTGCGCGTAGTGAAGGGTGAGTGGGGCGGACGCGTGCAACGGGTGGTATACCTTCACGACCTGGCTAGCTGGCTCGATCAAGGGGGTAATTGACCCTCTTACCGCTGCGCAGCGGGTTGTTGGCGACCTCGACCGTTCGTCGGGGTCGAATGTCGTATAGATGTGACGAGAGTGCTACGAAGAAGCGAGATGGGGATAACTCCAGTCGCCTAGAAAATTCTCTGTTTCTTTCCCCAGTGAATCGGCATAAATAGTTGGCCCTGTTCATACCAATACAGGGAACTAGCTATGACAACTCGTAGCACTTCAAGCGACAACCCTCTTGCACCGTCAATTCCAAGAGCTGACCTCGGTGACACGAACCCACTCGGTTTTGATCCAGCAACACGACTGATCCGCATAACAGATGTGGTCGCCCTGGTAGGTCTTGCGCGTCCGACGATCTATAAGCTGATGAGCCAGCCTGAAAGCGGTTTTCCCCAGCCAGTCAAACTTACGGATAGCACCGCTCGCGGTGCGCCTGTCGCTTGGGTCTTGTCTGAAGTTTTGGACTGGACCCGCGCCCGCATTGCCGCGCGCGACAAGGTGGCGGCATGACTCCAATCTTCCTGCCACACACCGTCCTCGACGCGGTCGGAGTACTTGAAGGGGCCCGGCCTGCAGTGGCCATGGGACGTGATCACCTACGCGTCTTGCGTGATCGTGCCATTTCTGAGGGCGCGCACGTTTTGCTCTTGGCCTGGCCGTCGCTGGAATGGGTGATGCTGGCCGTCGAGGTGCCATCGGGCGTAGTAATCGAAGACGCGCGGCAACTAATACCCAATCTGCTGGCCAATCCCGCAGCCTTGGAGCACATGCGTTCAGAGTCTCGCAATGGCCAGCATCTAAGTTGGCTGTCTCTGGTCCGCCCCGTCGCCGCTAAGCACTAACGAAAACGCCCCCGGCTGCAACCGGAGGCGTTAGAGGTACATTCGTATGCCCCCTCAATTTATGACGTCGTGCGTGATCGCGCAAGCTTCGCGTATTGCTCTTATCAAATCGAGGCGCTATGCTCGGTCCGTCGCTGCAAATTCAGTGACCGGGTTTGGCGACCCGAGAAACAATAGGCGCACATGCGCCCCCATATCGATTGCTGGCGCTTTTTTTGTGCCCGCATGTCTGCGTTATGGCGGCTGTGCGTGGGAGACCTTCGGGTCTGCCGGGTTCCTATTGTCCCGGTTCGCCAACCTGCGTACAGCTGCCACCCTTAATCGTTTGGCGACGATCCGTGGCAGCTCCTCAACAATAGGAGCTTCACATGCACGCTCTCAATCCGTCCAAAATTCGCGCCGCCGCCCACCGGGCAATGGCTCTCGCCGCTCTACACGCAAATTCCAGCCTTGCTACCCGCCTCGCACGCTACAACCGACATATGAGCATTGCCCGCTCCCTGGAAACCGTCGGGGGTGCGCAATGAAATCTGCGTCCAAGGGACTTGAAGGGTGCCTACCTGAAGACCTTCTATCCGTATGCGCCACCAATGCTGCCGGTGTGCCAATTGATGCAATCACCGCGGCTTGTTCCCGCGTCGACGCCGTTTTGCACTTGCTCATGGCACAGTTCAATTCCGGTCCGGATGTTGAGAGGCTGTCTGACTCAGTAATAGCGAATGTTATTTGGGACGTCCAAGGCACCGTAGCACTGATTCGGTCATTGGCCTTGCACGGCGACAAGTCCACCTATCAGCTGGTGTATGGGGATCGCCAATGAGCAAGCGCCCCAGCTTTTCCGAAGTCAAACACGCTTCCCTCAGGTCAATCGAGCAAGTCCTTTCTAACTGGTTGCCAGGCGGTAAACGGGTAGATGGCGGTAAGGAGTACACCGCTCCAAACCCTACGCGAACTGACAAGCACGCAGGTTCGCTTAAGGTCAACTTGGCTAAGGGCACTTGGTGTGACTTTGCCACGGGTGACAAAGGCGGCGATCTGATTGACCTGGTCCGCTACCTTGATCGCGTCACTGACATAGACGCCTGCAACAAACTTGCGGCCTTTCTCTGCGTCGAGCCAGGCAGCACAAGCATCAAGCCGCCCAGTGCAAAAGTCTCGAAACAGGACTGGACACCAGTGCTTCCAATTCCTGAGCAGGCGATGCATAAGGTATTGCAGACGCACAGGCAGCACGGTAAGCCCTCTAAAGTCTGGATCTACCGCGATGCCAGCGGTCAGCCCCTCATGGTGTTGTATCGATTCGACTTGGTGCTGGATGAGACCGGCTCGGCGCGCAAAGTGTTTGCGCCACTCACTTGGTGCAAACACTCGGGCAATGGCTCGCTTGCTTGGCGCTGGCAGGGCTTACCTGAACTACGTCCGCTGTTGAATCTTGATGAACTGGCTAAACGCCCAACGGCGCCAGTAGTGCTGTGTGAGGGTGAGAAGGCCGCCGATGCGGCTGCCGAGCTGTTGCCCAAACATGTTGCCACCTGCTGGCCTAACGGGACGAACTCTTGGCAGAAGGCTAATTTCGCGGCGCTAGTCGGGCGTGACGTATTGCTGTGGCCAGATAACGACGCTCCAGGCTTGAAGTGCATGGATGCACTGGCCGATCACCTTCGGAACCTTGGAGCTGCCTCGGTTCAGACGGTAGCTATGACTGTATTCAGGCAACTCGCTGGTATGGACGGTGAGCGCCCCACTTTCGAGCCAGGCGGTGAGTGGCGCGAAGGTGACGATGCGGCGGATGCCCAATCCAAAGGCTGGACAGCCCAACACTTGTCGGAGCTGCAACGCACCGGGGAGCTGTTTGCCCCCGCACCCGCCGCCACGCCCAATCCCAACAAGCACAGCAAAGCCGCTGGTCAGGCCAAGCCTCAATCCGAGAAGAAAACCGCCCCGACCCCGAGCGGTTTCCGCGTCACGAAGGATGGGGTGTTCTATGCCGCTGAAGATGGCGAAGCACGACCGGTTTGTTCACGGCTAGAGATATTGGCTCGCACCCGTGACGAAAAGGGCCACGGCTGGGGCCTGCTGGTGGAGTTCGATGATCCCGACGGGGCCAGCAAGCGCCTTAACATTCCGGCCAGGGCAATGGCGGGCGACTTTGGCAAGGAAGTGCTCGCGCCACTAGTTGATATGGGGCTGCGCCTGGCACCCGTGCGCGCTGCTCGCAATTCGCGCAACGACCTACAGAGCTACCTGCAAGGTTATGACGGTTCCGAGCGCGCCCGCTTGGTCACTCGCTTGGGCTGGCATGGGGACGCCTATCTGGTGCCGGATCGGCAGATAGGGGCTAGTACTGAATATCTTCATTTCTACGAGGCCGGCGCCCAGCTCCCGCCCGTCACTCAATCGGGCACGCTGGAGCAGTGGCAACAGCAAATCGGTGCATTGTGTGTGGGCAATAACCGCCTGGCATTCGTTGTGTGCGTGGCTTTTGCTGGGGCAGTGCTGCATTTGCTTGGGCATGAATCGGGCGGTTTCCATCTGTACGGCGACAGCTCGGGCGGAAAGACCACCCACTTGCAAGTCGCGGCGTCAGTTTGGGGTGGGCCGCGCCTGGTGCGCTCCTGGCGCTCTACTGATAACGCCCTTGAAAGTATCGCGGCGGCGCATTCGGACGGGTTGCTGGTGCTCGATGAGATCGGGATGTGTGACCCACGGATCATCGGTGAAACGGTCTACATGCTCGGCAACGGCACCGGCAAGGCGCGGGCCAATGATCGGGGCATGAGCGGGCGCCAAGTTCAAGAGTGGCGCTTGCTGTTCCTCTCCACCGGAGAAAAGACCCTTGCGCAGCACATGGCCGAGGCAAATAAGGATCTGAAAGCAGGTATGGAGGTACGTCTGCTTGCTGTCCCTGCTGATGCCAGCAAAGGGCTTGGGCTGTTCGAGGAACTGCATGGCTTCGACGATGCCGCCGCTCTTTCAGACGCGCTCAAGGCTCGGGTGACCAAGTTTTACGGCTCGCCTGCACTTGCCTTCCTGTCGGCCCTCTGCGACCCGACCAAGTTGCGCGCCTATACAGCCATGGTACGCAGCACCGTGGAGCGTTTCACTTCTGAAGCGCTCCCGGTCACTGCTAGCGGCCAGGCCCAGCGGGCCGCAACCCGCTTCGGTTTGGCAGCGGCTGCGGGAGAGCTGGCCACCGCTTTGGGCGTTACGGGGTGGCCAGACGGCCTGGCGCTCGACTCCGCCCGCGTATGCCTGAATGCCTGGTTAGCTGAGCGAGGTGGCGCTGGAAACATGGAAGGTGAGGCGATTCTCGTACGCCTGCGCCAGGTGATTGAGCGTTTTGGAGAGAGCCGCTTTACGCGCTGGGAATCGACGGCTGCCAAGGTAGATGAACACGGCCCGCGCACTATTGACCGGCTCGGCTTTCGCAAGTCGATGGAGCACGGCATGGGTGACACGTCGCACACGACGACAACCTATTACGTACTACCCGAAGCTTGGCGCTCTGAAATCTTCCGAGGCATGAACCTCAATGCGGTGAACAAAGAGCTGCTGAGGCGTCGGGTATTAGAGCCAGGCAAAGATGGCAAGGCCTCCACCTCTGTGCGCCTGCCCGGTCTCGGACTGCAGCGCTGCTACGTCGTCGTGATGATCCCTGAACCGCCTGAGAACGAAATACTGGCCGCTTGAACCACTACCTCTAAACCCACGAGGTAGTGTCGGCAACATGCGGCCTTGCCAGCCCCACAAATAACCACTTCCAATCATTAGGTGTTGAGCATGAAAGAACTGAAAAAGCAGCGTGACGAATTGATTGCAGAGCGTGACTCTCTTGAAGATAGCATTCCGGGCCTGAGAGCTGCGTGGGAGGCAACACCGAGTAACTGGGGCCGTCATGGCAATTGCATTGGCAGCCCTGAAAGTACGGCGGCTATGAATAAGCTCTCCAGCGCAGAAGCTCGCTTGCGCAGTATTCCTGGTGCTATTGAGCGAATTGAACTCGAGATGAGCTATCAGGAAAGCTTGGTGAATGCAAAACAGGCCAAGATAACGGCTCGGCAAGTCATGTCCGATTCAGTTAATGCGATTACGTCACTGGAGAGCACTCGCACGCTTGTTCTTGAGCGCTTGCAAGCGATCCAAAAAGAATCAAATCTAGCCATCGAGAGGGCACAGCAAGCTGAGATTGAGGCTGCGAACCTCTACGCCCGCAACGTAGCAACCGGTAACAGTGAGGGTGAAAAGGCTGCAGGCACCGCGATGGAGAGAGCTAGCACCTTGCTCGTTGAGGCTGATGAACATGCAAGGCGCCAAGAACTGATTGTCTCTGCATTGCAGGCGGAAATTGAGGTGCTTGATGCTCAAATTTCCAAGGCTAAACAGGAATGTAGCCAAGCTCAGCACAACGCGCTAGGCGCAGCCGCTTTGGCCCTCGGCGATGAATGGAATCGCTTGGCCAAGAAACTTGCCGCTGTGGGCTCTCGAATTCTCGCCGCAGACCATCATCGAGGTAGCGGGAGCATGACGTTGTCAGACCTGTCGATCCCGCTCTTCGGCCCCTCGGCCAGAGGGCTCGACCGCGATGATGTGCTAGAAGGCGCTAAAGGCATCCCCCTAATGGACCTGATCGACGCGTAACCCTGAAACAGCCCGCAGTTGCGGGCTGTTTACTGATTAGCTTTTCAAGACTGTGAGACGTCCTTTACGTTGAGTATTACTTATCGCATGCCTACAGGCGAGGCTTTTTCTAGAGCCTACCCACTGGTGGTTGGAGCGCATTTGTATATGCCCACTATGCAGACCTTAGTATTCGTCAGTGTCGCCCCCACAGCGGCGGCGTAAGCGGACTGCGATCAACTGTTCCCATGGATCGGGTCACTACTTCATAGCTTTCAGACGGATCACCCTACAGTCAAAACCCATGGGTGAAGCAATGCCTTCTGCAAACCGCAGCTGTGAGTCCAAAAGCTTATCGCTTGTTTTTACCTCCACCAATTTTATGCCCGCGCTCTGAATCACGATCAGGTCTGGCCATCCAGCACGGTATTCATATGGAGCTACCGAGAATGCCGATAGGATGTCAGCCAGTTTGTTACTGCCCAAGTGATCGAATAACTCCAGCATGAACGCTTCTTTAACCCTCGGGAAGAATGATGCGAGGGTCGAGCTTTTGGACAGTTCATTCACGTTCCGCGCAAGTGTATCCGGGGAAATACTCCTGACGGTTTCGACGATCTCAGACGTGTGCTCCGCCAGAATCGTCATCTGAGCTTCCAGGTACCTGTTAACCGCATCGACCCGATTGCCAAAAGAATTCCTTGCAGTCAGCGTTTCCAGCGCAGCAGCTTTCATTAGCAAAAGGACAGAGCCTCCCTCGCAATAACTCACCCTAGCGCCGCTCCTGGTAAACATCTGGCTGACAACTTCCTCTGGCAACTCGGCTGGACCTCCATCTAACGACCAGAGGCGCCTGTCATGCTTCTGTGCCAAGACCTCAGTCAGCGACCAGCCGACATTTGAACATTGATCAGAAAGCGTGATTTTTTGCTGTGTCATTTTGCCCAATTCCCAGGACCGAAAGTGCCCACTAATTCGGACTCAGCCCGCATCGACGGGCTTGATGGTGCAACGATCTTCGCGCTCGATTGAGGTTGCGGCGGGATTTTTCCCTTCATTACCGCTTAATAAGCTTTTCTTTGCACAGTCGCTCAAATGTCGCCTTTTGAATACGTCCCTTGGCCAACAAATCACCAAAATTGGCTATAGCTTGCCCAAACTCATCCTGCCATTGCGCCGGGTCATCTAGGGAAACAAGCATTCGCGTTTTTAGGCCTATGATTGTCTGACGAACGCGCTCAATCACTTCTGGGCTGTCTACATCGGTGGTTAGCATTACGGATTTCCGTGAGTTGTGGGGGATGTTCCTCGACGGCCCTGCTCAATCATCAGGCATCAAGGCCAATTAGCCGTCTGGATTGGCTTCCAAGACGAGTCGAGCGTTGTTGCTCGTTAATAATCTGTCCGTGCCCACCGTTTCAGAAATTTCCAGCAAGCGATGCTTCGTGGCCCCATGCATAGCACCCATCACCCAAAACATCCTTTAAGAATTGAAGGGTCGTGTGATACTTAATAGCTACTGGACTAGTGAAGTCTTGGAGGGCTGCAAATGACTCCGCGTTTTCCCGGATAAATTTGAGAGCAAGAATATCATTTGGAAACTCAGGAGCATTCCATTTTGAATACGGCTTTTCGACGTCACCCATGAGAGCCAAGCCATACCAGCCGCGCAGCTTGATCAACGGATTCAAAAGCAAAACCCCGTCCGCTCTGCGGCGCCATACATTTTCCTTCGCGAAAGCCTCAATCACTCCTGGATTAGCAGCCTCGTAGGGCTTCCATGCGGAAGGTAGGATCGTGATCCCGATCCATTTTTCCTGTAGCTCTGCCTTGTAAGCTTCGATCAGTGCCTTGCCAAAATAAACTTGGTGTCGACCTGATGAATCGAGTTCTACCTCGAACTCTCCGAACGATATCGCACCTCTTGCAGCGATTCCTGCTGCCAGAAGCGCAGACAAAACCATTGAGCCAATGGCGTATACGTCTAAAAACGCCCAATCGCCATAGCCTTTGGGGTCTTGATAGAAAAGAAAAGTGTCTGAAAAATAAATGGTCTTGAACTGCCCGTTCAGCTCTTCCCAACGCCCGAAGGCATTCAACGCACTGTCGATGACATCGTAAATTTCCTTGGTAGGCTTGGTCTCTACCAAGTCTGTGAAACCAAGAATGTCGAGGTACAGTAGATAGCGGCCTTCATTCATACCATTATTCCTAATTTTTAGAGGTGACCTGATTGATCACTTCATTAACTTTCACTGACAGCGTGTATAGAGCCTGCGTATACACCTCGCGGGCATCTTCTAATGCTCGCTCGGCTTTGCGGATCTGTTCGGAGTCGCCAGGTGTTTCCTTTCGGAGCCAGGTCAAATGGTTGTTAGCGTCCTTCTGTAACTTGTCAGCGGCCTGAACCGCGTCGTTTGACGGTTTAATAATATTAATTTCTATCATAGTCATGCGACTTTCCTTGAACAGTTGCCTACCCGTAGTGGGAGGCCCTATGGCAGTTGGGGCACAATGCAATAGCATTCTCCAAGGTATCAAGGCCACCATCGGCCAGACGGATTTTGTGGTGGACCTCCAAGTAGGGAGTGCCGTTTGACTTTCTAGTAAAGGGCGCGGGTTGAATGCATGCTTCGCAAACGCCGGCAGCACGATGGAGCGCTTCGGCAACCACGTCAGGGTTACGGACAAATATCGTTGATGTCAGGACAACTTTCTTAGGTATCAGATACGCCCTAGACGCCAAACGAGCTTTACGTGCCTCAGAACTGTCTTGCAGGGCAGCTTCTACCTGCTCCTCAAACGCAGCCATGTGCGACATAACCGATCCGTCTAGCAGATGCTCAAGGTCTGCCACCACCTTTCGCTTGCGGTGAAGCGTCAGCTTTTGAAGCTCTTCGTAATAATTGATGTGCTGATGGGTAGCGTTGATGGCTAGCGAAAGATACTCCGCCCCACCGTCCTCAAATAACTGGCGTAGAAAATAATCAGTCGCTTCGACGTTGATCGTGCGGTGGTAGCAGCGGCCCAAGCGCATGCACCGATATACGTTAATGAGATCTTGGGCATAGGTAGCTCCTACACCTTCGGAGACGAGTTGAGCAACGCCTTGCTTCAGCGAAAAGCCGTGGTCCATCACCTGGCCGGCTATACTGTAAGCGCACTTAATGTGTTCGGTGGTGAGTACACGTGCCATGGTCTTTTCCGTGGTCTTTCTTGCTCAATCTATGGGAGCGAAAAGCATCCCTCTCTACGGCCTCGGCCCCGGTTTTTTAGGCCGGGGCTTGGGTGCAGTTGAGCAGGTTTCTGTTACCTTTCCCATTTTTTTGCAAGCAGTTCATTTTCGTACTCAGGAGCTAGGTCGGATTGGTCTACCTCATGGCAGCGCCTAACAATCGCAACACAATCGGGACAAGTAACCTGCCCCAATCCTTCTTCAACGCCCTTGATTTCTGGATGAAGCTCACTGGAGCACAGCGCGAACAACTCAGTATCCGTTGCATGCGTTCTCACCCAAGCAATCCCAGCTCTGTTGACGACCCGCTCTACAAGTATGTTTGCCATTTTTTCCTCAATACTTGAGGGGCACGGACCCGACCTCGGTTGAGCAGCCACACTGGCTGCCGGCTAACCGGGGCGGTGGCCCCTGCAAATCATTCACCTGTCGAGTCAGTCCCAATCGGACATATCCCCTCGTTGATGTTTTTCCAGGGCATGGTCTACCAGCTCGACAGCCTGTTTGGCCGGCCCATCCAGCGTGTGTTGGTGTATCTGGCTCATCCAGTCTCGACAAGTCTCGATCCCGAGCAGTTCGTCTAGCTTCGAGCTCCGAATGGAGTAATGCTCAGAAACGACATCGCCCGCACACTGCGTGGTTTTATCCACAACGGACCGGGCAAAGAGAATAAAACGCTGAGGGGTAGTGATCTGGCGCTTAATCCATTGGCTTCCTGCCCCTTGCGCCATGGCATTCAGCCGATAGGCGAACAACGCAAAGTTCCGATGTTCAAGGAAGGCTTCAGGATTTATGTCGGCCTTCTTCAGCAGCTCTGAAACAAACAGCTGCCTGAGCTGCTCGAAGCCCGCATCATCTAGCTCGCAGGGCTCCGACTTGAGTCGACGCGAGGATTCCCTGCTCAATAGATGCATGAAAACGTTAAACCCCTTGGCTCGTTCGAACGCGCGCAAGAGTAGTTCGCTGCGTATTTCCGGTTCTTGATGGCGGTTTAAAAAGAGCGTCAATAAACGCCACAAATGCGTATCCGGGGACAGTGAGGTGAAGGTTGATTCGCCACTAACTACGACCTCTCCGGCGTTTAAAAGGGTCTCTATCACCAAATCCGATTGTTCGATAGGAAAGTCGTCTACGTGAGCCTCCAATCTACCCAATATCACTCGCTGCTGAGACTCGTCCTTATGGCGCAATATGTCGCAAAATTTCTCACTATCCGTGAGCAGCGACTTCAGCGACTGGAGTTGCGAGTTCGACACACCATCAAGCGGAAGTGCCAGCTCGAAGTAGCGATCGAAGGCCTCGGCGCTGCACACTCTAGATTCGCGCAGCCATTGAGCATGCGTGGCTCCATCGTAGGTCGTGTTCCTGAAGACCCAATCTAGGGTCGGGAATAGCTTCTGGATGATCCGTTCTACTCCTTCGCGACAGTCCTGAGGTGCGAGTGCGAAGATACCTTCGACCTGCGTTCTGATGCGGTCTTTTTCACCATGTCCTGCTTCTCGCCCCCTGGCGGTCAAGACCCGCTTGTGCTGAGACAAGGCTCCGTAACTGGACGGGGCGAAGGTTCTCAGGCACTCCAGAGCGAACAGGTCCACTCCGTTGATCTCGGCTACGTCGACACCGCGCAACAACCGACAATGGAAGGCGAGCGTGGAGGTGTAACGATAGACATCACGAAGGTTATGGAAAAACTGATTAAGTCCCTTCCGGTACACGCTTCCCCAGTAACCAGCATCGAATTGGGCCGCCAGTTGTGGCTCGCTGGCCAGGATCGCGTTGAGTCGCTCGAACAGCACCGACTCCAGCCGCTCAGAGGACAGTGCCGGTACGCTGAAGGGTACTTGGATGATCTTTTCGAGGTATTCAGCCCCTTTGAAGCCGGCGCGCTCAAGACCTAGTTGGACGATGTCTCGCTGAAACAGCAGTAGGAACACTACGTTTGGGAAGTCCATATTGCCCTTCACCAGTTGAAACAAAGCCTTCATCTGCTCCGGAGACAACCGGTCGATGTCGTCCATCACGATCAGCAATGGATGGTCACGCTTCGCCAGTAAGGCGCATAGCTCGTAGCGGATTTCGCTTAAAGTCAGCTCGGCTTCCTTCGACGACTTGTCCATACCCTCTGCACGATCCAACAAGAACTTACCGATCTTCTTCAGCGTCGGCGCACCGGCTGCGAGTACGGACAACGTAGTCAGTACGGCCATTGCCGTCTTAACCGTTGGCTCCTCAAGCCATGCACCAAGTGTCGACGTCACAAACGCTGAACCAAGAAAAAGGGGCAGGTACTTGGCGAATCCTTCCATAAGCGCCGCGCTTGCGTTGAGCTTCTGTCCATATTGGCGCAGCACCTTGGCCAGCTTTTTGCCTTCGTTGCTCTTGTCCTTGCGCTTGATGGCGAGAGAAACCTCATCGAAAAAGGACGCGCTCAGCTTCTCCTGACCACCCCATTCCCAAGGATTGAACTCGATGACTTGATGCTCAGGCGTTGCGCTGAAATGCTGGAGTGCCAGATTCTTGATCGAGCTCTTGCCACTGCCCCACGCCCCCATCAATGCGATCACCAGGCTTTCTTTGTTCTTCCAGCTGGCAATAGCCGCTGCCAAATTAGCCGCAAATGCAGACCGCCCAAGCAGGTCTTGATCATGTGAAGAGATCGGCTTGTCATCGGCGAAGCCTAAATCATCCATCGGAAATCCTTAGCCAAATTAGTTGTCAGGTGAAGTCGCTGCCACAGCCGCGTTCGGGACGCTGCCATTCACGTCGTATTTCAACCAGATTGCCTCGTACTTCTGTCCGCACTCAGCCTTAAAGGATTTAACGTCCTTTGTTGGCAGCGGGGAGGAGGACGAATGCGCTTTGGTTGGGTCAGCTGGGTCCACCGTCAGCAAGAACCTTTTGCGTAATTATCTTCATGGCCGCGGTTTCCTTAATCTTTGAAGGGTGTGCAGCCTAGTTGGCGTGGTTCGGAAAGCCGGGGGACCCTCGGCCCGCACAGGGCGGTCTTGAAGGTGCATAGGGTCGATTCCAGTGCAAAGATGGATTCAATAAACACTACTGATGTCACTATGCTAGTGCAACCTCGAATGCATACCGGACCGTCTCTTGCTCCACGGCCATATAAGGCTTGCTGTGATCAAGACTGGAATGGCCAAGAATAGTCTGCACCGTCTCAACATCTCCTGTTGCCGCCAGCACCTTGGCTGCCAGGGAGCGCCTGCCGCTTTGAGAAGATCCCAGCTTGATATCTGCCTGCCGGTAAAGCCTGCTGATGGTCTGCTGCAGCGAATCACAAGCCCGGTACACTTTTGGTCCCCCCGCGAGTTCACGGTGCTTGAACGCCAGTTCAAAGGCATGGCCCTTGTGTGTGGTGACCAGTTTCGAATTTGGGCGCAGACCTCGGTATTCGTCAGTGTCGGAAAGACCCCAGCGGCGCCGCAAGCGGATTGTGATCCACGCTTCCAAGGCGGCGACGCATCCTGGATGGGTCAGGTACACGTTGCGCGGTCGGCAGCCCTTAGTGATGGCTGCGCGTAGATACACCTCGGGTTTAATAGCCCCGCTGGGATACAGCACGTCTGCGACTTCCAGCAAGGCCAGCTCGGTAACGCGAACGCCAGTCGTGTGTGTTAGCCATACAAGCATCACGTCGCGCTCTGGTAGGCGGCCAGTCACGGATGCTACGAGGATCAGGTGCTTGAACTGTTCTGGGCGAAGGGATGTTGCTCGGCGGATGGGTGTAGTCATGGGGGTCTCTGTCAGGATTGGTGACGAATCGCTAACGATCCTGAGAGAGTTGGTAGCCGGCCTCCTGTACAGCTTACAGGCCCGCATGCCGTGGTGTTAACGGCAAATAGAATGGTAAAGACCTATTGTCAGTGCTCAGCAACAGAACCTCATTATCGGTGGTTACACAGATCCGACCGTTACACTGCAAGGCACGAGCGGCCAAGCTAGCGTGTAACTATGCTTTCGGCCTTTAAAATCAATAGATTAGTAGTGCTGGTTACACGGATTACACCTGTTACACCGCTGGATAGAGTTGGCTAGCTAGGAACCCCATGCCCCTATATGTTCACGCCTTCAGCGGTACAGGTAGTCCCGATCTCCCGTTTTCTGTAACCAGCCGGGGACCCTGGGAGTATGGGCAGCATACGGGGCTGGGAACCCGCGCTTCTTTGTTAGCGGGAGCGCCGCCAGCTTAGTGAACTGGTGGACGAGGTGAACCGAGGTGAATTGTGCGTTTCTTTGAACAGGCAGTAGGATCCTTGCAATGGCTGCAACGGTCGAAATCTTAACCCCGGACGCTGATGAGGAAGGCTGCCCCAAAATGGCATCAAGGAAATTGGACGGGTACAAAGGATCCCTGGATTACTCACAGCTCGCTGCTGGGATGAGCGCCGCCAGGGTCAATGCCCATAGGCTCGCTAAAGATGCGCGCCTCCTGCTGGAGGCAAAAAGCTACGCCTCTGCGGCCTCGCTTGCTGCGCTCTCCATCGAGGAGGGAGGGAAGGTCCCCATCCTTAGAACGATGGCACTGGATTTAGATGAAAAGGCGCTTAAAGCGGAGTGGAAACGCTATCGGTCACACACCAGTAAAAATGCACATTGGATTTTTCCTGACTTGGTCAAGGAGGGGGCGAGGTCGCTGGAGGATTTTCGCAGTCTTCACGATGAGTCATCAGATCACCCGTTCGTCCTCGACCAGGTGAAGCAGTTGGGGTTCTACACCGATTGTCTCGGGGACAAAGCGAACTGGTCGATCCCCGATGCTGTGATCGACTCGGACTTAGCTACGCCCCTTGTGGTGACTGCTGAATTGCTCAGTCGGGGAGCTCCCGTCACGGAGCGCGAGCTTGAGCTTTGGGGCCAGCACCTAGGGCCGGTTTGGGGCAAGGACATCAATGGCGTGAAAACGGCGCTCGTGACCTGGTACAGCGCCATGCAAGATGAAGGACTCATTGATGAAGGCCCTAACAAAATGGCGGCTTTCATCCTGGGAAGACTCGGTCCCCCCGTGAAAGTAAGCTAAAACGAGGTGATTTCATTTTTAGGGATACGTTTAGGGATACGCTCTGCTGCTGCTTGGGGTAAGGCTCATGATTTGCTTGGCTATTCACCCATCATTCGATTCCTGTCTCCGCACCAGAATCAGTTGGCCTATGGCGATTTCTCGCTACCTGGCACCAATAGAAGCCCGCTTTGTGCGGGCTTTTTTGGTCCCGTTTTTTCCCGCGGATCTGCGTGTTTTTGACTTAATGGTTCGCAGTTTTCCACTTACGGGTGTACGTGTTTTTAGATAATGGTTAGCTGTCGATCAGGTTTTGGCCAGTGTTTACGGGGTTAGAGCCGAAATTTTTCTAGTTAATGATTTTCCCGTTTAGAGATAATTTTGAGATGCCCCAGTTTTCTCACCACGACCTGCAGCTACTGAACCCATCCTTCGACTCGCCGCTGGTTGACGTTCTGGCCGAGCTCGAATTTCTGCGCAGGCGGAGGCTGGAAGGGGACACTCCACCTCGCTACGCCTGGATCCTCGAACAGCTAGGCGAGGCCCTGGTCCAGCGCGATGAAATGCTGGAATGCGAACACAACCCGCAATTGAGCTTTCGCAACACGGCCGGTATCCATCAGGCAATTCGGATTATCAGCCGGCTGGCCAGTGAGCAGTGTGGGAAGGTGATGGAGCAGAACGGCCATGAGTTGGAGGGATAGGGGAGGTCGTTGATGAGTGGTGGGCCAGATGTCGGGGTGGCAACTGGCTCCTTCTGTTGAAGGCCGTTGGTGGGTTATTCCTGCCAGGCCGGGGTATGGGGCTGCTGCGCAGCCCATCGCAGGCAAGCCAGCTCCCACACCGGCCGCATCGACCTCATGTCTTGTGTACTACCGGGGTATGGGGTACCAAGAGGTGGACGATTACCCGTCACGTTCAAGAAAAGGAAATCACCCTGTCCAACCACCACTGGAATGACTGGGCCGGCGGATTGACGCTAGTCCTTCAGGCAATCGTTTATATCCCGCTGCTTTACATCCTCCTGATGCCATGGCTTTGCCTG
>Ga0213821_1000820_pt1 | contig 16750 bp, 10 predicted proteins | sample MC6MC0909MG_FD_179894 | JGI IMG/M metagenome (GOLD analysis project Ga0213821, IMG submission 179894) | Enriched soil aggregate microbial communities from Iowa State University, Ames, United States - MC6-MC0909-MG | ecosystem: Environmental > Terrestrial > Soil > Unclassified | place: USA: Iowa...
TGGCTTCACTGTCGGCGATCCGCCGGTAGTTCACCTGTGGCAGGCTGATGCGCTGCACCACCGACTCTGGCACCACCGCAATCCCTTGCCCCAGCGACACCAAGGTAATCACCGCCACCAGGCTGCCAGGTTGCGGCCCCAGCCTTGGGACGAAGCCACCCTGCGCCGCGGCCTCGAGCGTGCCGGAAATCTGCTCTGGCAGAATGAAGGTCTCGTTGGCCAGGCGCGCCGCCGGAATCTGCGGCAGTTCGTTGATCCGCGAACTGGCGGGCAGGGCGAGCACGAAACCTTCCTGATGCAAGGCGATGGCTTCGAGTTCTTCTGGCAACTCCATCGGTGAGCGCACGTAGGCCAGGTCGAGCAGGCCATCACGCACCATGCCCGGTAGCTCGGCCATGGGCAGTTCCCGAATGTTCAAGCGTACGCCGGGGTGAGCAGCGCTGAAGCCGGTCACTTGGCGCTGCAGCATGCCGGAATAGGCCGCCGACGCTACGTAACCCAATTCGATGCTGCCACTTTCACCACGCCCCGCACGTTGCGCCCCCAGTTGCGCGGCATCGAACTGCCGCACCGCCTGGTCGGCCTCGATCAACAGCGCCTGCCCGGCCGCCGTGAGGTTGACCTCGCGCTGATTGCGCTCGAACAGCCGCACGCCCAGCTCGCGCTCCATGTCCTGGATCTGCCGGCTGAGGGTCGGCGGGGCGATGCCCAGCTGCTCGGCGGCACGGGTGAAATGGCCGTGCCGGGCGACGCAGAGGAAGTAGCGGAAATGACGGATTTCCATGGGGCAGGTGACCTGTGGGTTTCGCTTCTTGAAACACTTGTACAGGGCTGTGCACCACAAGGGAACTGGCCGGCGGCGTTAGCGGTTTCACTCGTGCTGTTACCTGCAAGCTAATGATGCCGGCCGCTGGAGCTAACAATCTTTTGGGGTGGCGGCGTTAAGGTGAAGCCATCATCAAAAGGCGGGTGTCTTGGCGGCACAGCTTGCCTTTGAGATTGCCGGGGCCGCTGCGCGCCCCATCGCCGGCAAGCCAGCTCCTACCTTCAGCCGCGTGTGGAAGATCGGCGCATTACTGTGGGAGCTGGCTTGCCGGCGATGGGGCGCGCAGCGGCCCCGGCGATCTCAAAAGCAACAACTGTTCCCCAAGGCAACCCGCCCGGCCTTTTGGAGCCCCACCATGCCCTCTGCGCGCTTCACGCTACTGACCGCCTCCCTGGTCTGCGCCCTGATCATCCTCGACACCAACATCGTCGCCGTCAGCTTGCCCAGCATCGCCCGCGACCTGTCCGGCTCGTTCGCCGATATCGAATGGGTCGTCAGCGCCTACCTGCTGGCCTTCGCCGCCTGCCTGCTACCCGCCGGCAGCCTGGCCGACCGCTTCGGCCGCCAGCGCATGCTGCTGCTCGGCCTGGCGGTGTTCGGCGCCGCCTCCCTTGCCTGCGGCGCCGCCCCAAGCCTGCTGTTCCTCGACCTCGCCCGTGCCGCCAAAGGCATCGGCGCCGCCATGCTGCTGACCGCAGCACTGGCCGCCATCGGCCACCGCTTCCACGAACCCCAGGCACGCATGCGCGCCTGGGCCTTCTGGGGCGCCTGCATGGGCGCGACCATCACCTTCGCGCCACTGCTCGGCGGCGTAATCGCCAGCACCCTCGGCTGGCGCTGGATCTTCTACATCAACCTGCCGCTGGTGGCCGTGCTCGCCCTGATGGTGCTGCGCAGCGTTGAAGAATCCCGCGACAGCGACGCCGCCCGGCTCGACCCCATGGGCAGCCTGACCTTCGCGGGCAGCCTCGGCTGCCTGATCTGGGCGATGATCGATGCCAACCAAGTCGGTTGGACCAGCGTAGACACCCTCGGCCGCCTGCTGATCAGCGCCTTCCTGTTCAGCCTGTTCATCATGGTCGAACGCAGCCAGCCACGGCCCATGATCGACCTGCAACTGATGCGCAGCGCCCGCTTCATCGGAGCCCTGCTGGGCATGTTCGCCTACGCCGCCTGCGCGCAGGTGATGATGACGCTGTTGCCGCTGTACCTGCAGAACGGGCTGCAACTGTCCGCGCTAGCGGCAGGGGCGGGCATGTTGCCGTTTGCAGTCGCCATGCTGCTGATGCCCCGGGTCGGCATGCGCCTGGCAGGCCGCTGGAGCCCGGCGCAGGTGTTTGCCCTGGGGCTGGTGTTGGTGGGAGTGGGGAATCTGCTGTGTGCCTGGGCGGTCGGGCAGGGCGGTTACCTCGCCTTCGCATTGGCCAGCATCGTGCTGGGGGCGGGGGCTGGGCTGCTGAATGGGGATACGCAGAAGAACATCATGGCGTGTGTGCCGCGCGAGCGGACCGGGATGGCTTCGGGGTTGAGTACGACTACGCGGTTTGGGGCGATCGTGATTGCTATAGGCGTGTTGGGCGGGGTGCTGGCGGCGCGCAGTGGGCAGTTGTTGCGGGAGGCCGTGGCAGGGGTGGCGCCTGAGCAGTTGGGGAAGGTTGGTGGTATGGCTACTCGGGTTGCGGCGGGGGATTTGCAGGCTGCGCTGTCGCTGCTTGAACCGGGGTTGCGCGAGGCGGTGGCGCCGTTGGCGCGGGAAGCGTTTGCTGGGGGATTTGAGGCGGTGTTGGTGACGGCGGGGGTGGTGGCGCTGGTATTTGCAGTGGTGGTTGGCGCGCTGCTGAGCCGGCCACTGCCAGCCGTGCAGCGAACACTGCTGGCGGATGGGCAAGCTTGAGGCAGGGCAATTTTTTGCTGCCGACCAATTATTTCCGTGGAACACTGTCATTCACTTCGCGCCGACCCTGACGGGGCGCTGAGGGGCACTCACTCTGCTGAAGAAGGAGCTTCATGTGAAGAATGACCAATTTCCGGAAGACGTTCCCACTCCACACATCGAACTGCCTCCCGGCGTGTTCCCTCCAATGCGCGGCTATACCATTGGAGACCTGCTGTCTGTAGCTAACCAGCCCGTCGAAGCGTTGCTTGAAGCGCGTGCCATTGACCCTCGGCGTCTTCGCGAAACCAGCATCGCCCTAATCAAAAGGTGCGTCCTTGGGGTCTTTAGGGTTATGATTTTGCTGGATCGGGGGGATTTGAAACGGTATCCTAGTGGATCGATTTAAATGAATAGTTATCGGTTAATGACAGATATTGGAATGCCATTTGGAATGCCGGCGCTCTGAGAGTGCACACCCTGTGCTCTGCACTTTACGATTTTTCTTGGTGCGGATTACTTGTGGTAACATGAACTTCTGCGCTGTCACTGTGCGAGGGGCAGCCGCTAATTGGGTGGGAGTGGTGCGGCGAGTGGTAGCATGTGTATGGGGTTTGCACATTGAGCTGCGGCTATATGTTTTTTTCTTTGAGCTTTGGGCGCTTTAGGGGGGGGCTTCAGCGGTTATGACAGATAGAATATTCTTTATGGCTGAGGCTTAGGTCGCCCCGTCAGCAAAGGGGCACGGGGCAGGAAGATTAGGCCAAGAGATATACTGTAGATTGCAATCTGATACGGCCGCAAGAAGCCACTCCATTTCTGCCTCCTGTTTGCGAATTCCGCACTCCCAGATTTCGAATACGCGCCAACCCTGTTTTAGAAGTTCGATCCTATTTTTTGTATCTCGCTTCACGTTCTGCTCGAACTTCAAATGCCAAAAATCTTCGCGAGATCGAGGATTAGTCGCGTATCTGCATCCGGGGTGCCTGTGCCAGAAGCACCCATGAATGAATATGCAGACTCGGTAGCGAGGCAACACTAGGTCTGGTCGACCCGAAAGCTCTTTAGGGTGTAGGCGATATCTGAAGCCGTGCCTGTGCAGAAGCTTTCGAACTTTCATCTCTGGCACTGTATTGCTGCCGCGGATGCTGGCCATCATGCGGGATCTTACCTCTTTGCTGACGATATCCATTAGCAACTCTCCCGGAAAGCGTTCTCATGGGTGGGATTATGACCTTTGAAAATGTCGTAGACCCCCTATGGTCGTAAAAATTGTATATTCATTCGCTGTCACCGGGGAGTGATGTGTTTGTGGAATTCTGATCTCGCGCGTGCAGCTAGATTTGATGAGCAGCTGCTAGCGTGCTTCGACTCGATTTGATCGTTGCGAGCGAAGCTACAGCTGCGCTGCAGTCCTAATCCTGGTAAAGTAGCGCTTACGCTATCGCCTTCTCTGATTTTTTGACCATCGATGCCCATGATTGATTACCAGAACTCCCTTTTCTCGGCGAGCACCACCATCAAACCTGCTGTTGCGATTGAGGAAGCTATCCAGGTAGTCGACCTTTTCGCAGGCCCTGGCGGGTTGGGTGAGGGGTTCTCATCCTCGGGCAACGGCAAGCACTTCGACATCATCGTTTCGGCGGAGATGGATCCCGTCGCTAGGCGAACCCTCAGGCTACGCGCTTACTTTCGCTTGCTCAAACGGGACTATCCTCGGGGCTTGGAGGATTACTATCGCTACTGCAATGGGGAGGCAGACGAACCTAGCAGCACTCCTGAAACTGCAGCATTCTGGGACCGGGCCGATCAGGAGGCGCGACAGATAACCTTGGGGTCAATGGAGGGCGACGAGGAACTGAATGGACTCATCAACGCCAGGTTGAACAAGGAGGGGCGCCCGTGGGTGCTGATTGGTGGGCCTCCATGTCAAGCGTACTCGATTGTGGGTCGGGCGAGAAATCAAGCCAAGCAGGATTATGTTGCTGAGAATGATCATCGGCATTTTCTGTACAAGGACTATCTACGAATCATCAAAGACTATCGACCTACTGTCTTTGTTATGGAAAATGTCAAAGGTATTCTGTCCTCAAAGGTTGGTGGTAAAGGGATTTTTTCGCAAATTCTGCAAGATTTGGTTGATCCTAGTAAAGCTCTGGATAACGAAGAAGGCGGGCAGAAATACAAGATTTGCTCATTGGTTTCTGAGGGAGCTTTCAGCCCTCCCGATTGTATAGATAGTGTAAGACCCAAGTCTTTTATCATTGAGGCGGAGAAGTACGGAATTCCGCAAGCTCGTCATCGTGTTATTCTTCTTGGCGTCGCGGTAGATGAGCACGGTAATATCCCGGCTCATGATCTTCTGAGCACGGCTGCCCCCGTGTCGGTACAACAGGCGATTGGAGGGCTTCCAAAGCTCAGAAGCAAGCTATCGCGTCGTTTGGACTCCCAAGAGGAGTGGTATCGGACTGTCGCCGATGAAGTAGATGACCTATTGCACTATGCGGAACTTGAAGATGGTGAAATGATTGCTCCACTTAAAGCCACCCGTCAGGCGCTTTTCGATGCTCCGCGTAGCTCAGGTGGTGAGCGGGTGCCAAAGGAACCGGGTCAAGGTCGTACCGGAATATCATCTCTGGATGCTTGGTACCATGATCCAAAGATCAAATATTGGATGAGTCATGACGCCCGCAGCCATATGCCCTCGGATCTGCGGCGGTACGCTTTCGCAAGCACTTTCGCGGGTCACAAGAATTACTCGCCTAAAGGGCATCAGCAATTCTCGCTTCCTGGCCTCGCGCCTGCTCATAAAAATTGGGAAAGCGGAAAGTTTAGTGACCGCTTCAGGGTTCAACTAGCAGCGCATCCCGCTACTACTATAACAAGCCATATATCGAAGGATGGGCATTACTTCATCCACTACGACCCGGCGCAATGTCGTAGCCTGACTGTTCGCGAGGCTGCAAGACTTCAGACATTCCCGGATAACTACTATTTTGAGGGTAATCGAACTCAGCAATATCACCAAGTGGGCAATGCGGTTCCTCCTCTGCTAGCAAACAAGATCGCGAAAATTGTGTATGACGTTGTATGTCGGCGTGTTTCCGAGCAAAAAGCTACCGCAGCTGGAAAGGTGATGAAAGACTCGATTGACTACCCAGTAGCCGAAAGTTGAGTTAGAAGGTCTAAAGGAATTTCTAAGTTTGTACAGCTTGGGTGGAACACGGCTGCAAGTGGTCGACACAAAAGTTACAGTTTGGATTTAGTAAGCGGTCACTGTTATCAGTCGCAGGCTGCCAGAGGGCGTAAGTATTTGGTGTTCGATAAGCGGACGTTGAATTTTAGTTATGACTGGAGCCAAAGGGCGATGTCTAGTATCTGTTTTGCATCGACCAAGTGGCTCTAGAAAGGTCCGAAGGCCTAGAAGGAACCGTTACTAGCATAAAGCCGTAACTACTAATGCGTCTGCACATAAAGGCGATGCCGACTTAAGCAGTGTCATTGCTTCGGATTTCTGGATCTTGGTTCCTCATCGGTAGTGGCTGATTATAAGAGGTCATTACTCTCCATAAGCCTAGGTTGGCTGGCTCTATGGGACCTAGGTCGAATGACTTGGTGCGCAACCGGTAGGGCCCGCATTCGTTTTTGGAAACTCATTTAATCCAAGACGAAGAGGCAAGGTGTACATGGCGAAAGGCCGCCAGTACACTGTGCCCGAGCTTATAGGCAAGGAATCTGGTAGTGCGAACCGGTTTTCAGAGCGTAGGAAGATATCTCTTCGACTGCATCGAGTTTTCGGTGGAGTTGTTCGCAGGATTGCCTGTCCCGCCTGGCGGCGCGTGCTTGGTGAGGTCTGCTGGTCTGGTCCGAGATGATTTAACGCGCCGCAGGGCTCGGGTCCTTGCCGTTCTACAGCTCTGCACGCGCTCCCAAAGAACCTTCATCTACGAAAGCTTCAAGTCGGTCCTCATATATTCGATTGGATTGCGCCCCCCGACTTGGGGGGCAAACGCATGGAAGGTCCTGTGAATAACTTGAACCCTCTTCTACGTATAGCGTGTATCGCCGGAGTTGAGATCGCAGTCAAGCACCACATTAGTCGCGGTGACGATATCAATGCGAGGGATGGCAAGGGGGCCACGCCTCTGATGCTGGCGGCTGGACGGAAGAAGAGTGGCGTCGTTCGCCTCCTCTTGAGTGCCCGTGCGAATCCGGCGCTATCCGATGCTGCTGGAAGGGACGCTTTGGCATATGCGGAAAAGGCTGGGTGTGATGAGTGCGGAGCGCTGATTAGGGGTGCTCTTGCAGATTTGACTTCCGCTCTGGTGGAGGGCCGCGTTACTCAGCAGGCTTCGTTGCGGGAACCTTCATCGGCACAGATCCAAGAAGCATTATTGAGTGGGGAGACGATTTCATTCTCTGACCCTCAGGACTGCCGCGATGATTATTTGATAGAAGCAGCTCATTCTGTTGACGACGGGAAAACTATCCTTTCTGAGCGAGCTTCTCAGGAGCCAGGATTGGTCAGTGAGGTAGTTGTCGAGGATAACCTGGCCTCCCTTACGGGAGGCGTTGGGAGTTCAGTGAAGTTAAGCGAACCCCCCGTTACTTTCGAGTTGGAAGACTCAGATCTCGAGTTGGACATTGATGACTGGGAGGTGGAGCCTGATGCAGTCGCCCCAGCAGGTGACGACAGTGTTGTCCAAGAGGCTCAGGCCCTTCACAAGGTAATAGGTCAGCATAGGGCTTTTGACGGTGACGAAGCTTGGGACGACGTAGATCTGTTCCTTCCCGACAGTGCCCTTTCGCTCGTTCAGGATGAAGATGGATCTGGTGGGATCCGTGAGCTGCTCTTCAGGGCTCTGCGTGATGGTTCGGTGCTCGAGTCGGCTTTGATCAAGGCCTGTCTGAAGCCAGACGGGACCCGTAACGAAGAGGCGGAAAGCCTCCTGACATTCGTGATAGGGGACCTTGGGGCTTTGATGAAAGGAGGGGGGGCGCATGATCATACTCAGGTAATCGGCGAGCCATCGGTTGAAGAAGAACTCGAAGTATCAGAAGCCATTGCGTTTGCTGAGGATCTTGCATCAGGTTGGAATGATCCTCTCCGGTTCTACCTAAAAGAGTTCAAAGGAGAGCTACTCGATGCGCAAACGGAGCTTGCCCTCAGCCGGGAAATGGAGGAAAGCGGAGCGGACGCACTAGACGCCCTCTCTTGCTGGCCGGAAGGTCTTTCGTTCGTTTTTGATGCGGCTGATAAGGTCGCTCGCGGCGAGGCTGATGTCGAAGCATTCAGCTCTGGTGCCGAACCTGGAGAGAATGGGGATCTCAGCACCTCGCCTGATTGTCTTGAAGAACCATTGGAAATGGAACTCGATCAGGATGCGGCCGCTTTCGTGTCGATCGTGTTTCATGCCAGATCGCTGTGTTGTGAAGATCCAATTAAAACAAGAGCCGCTCTTGCATCTGCAAACCTTTCACGAGGCTTCATGCTCAAATTGGCGGCGAAAGCGGGGGATGGTGGTGCAGTCTTTGCCGCCGCTGTTAGACGCCAGGCTGCGGCACGAGAAAGGATGATCTGCTCCAACCTGCGCCTAGCTTATTCGGTGGCCATGAAATATCAATGGTCCACGGAAGCTCTGAGTGACTTGGTTCAGGAGGCAAATATCGGCCTGATGAAGGCGGTAGAGCGATTCGACTGGCGCCGGGGATTCCGTTTTTCTACATACGCGATGTGGTGGATCCGTCAGCAAATTGCTCGAGCAATTGTTGATAAGGCAAGAGTAGTCCGAGTTCCAGTGCACTTGCATGAAACGGTACGGAAGATCCAGCGCGAGCGTCAGTCTTTTGAGGTAAGGGCGGGGCGGCGAGAGACCGAGCGTGAGATCTCGCTGCGTACGGGGATTCCGCTAGCCAAGCTCGGACATTACCTAGGCCTACTCGATGAGATATCCTCTCTTGACGAGCTTGACCTCGAAACAGGGCTTGCTCGAGTTGACCTTCTTATGGATTCCGCGGACTCAGACCCCGCAGGCACTGCAGACGCTGAAGCGCTCCGGAAGACAATAATCAAAATGGTTTGCGAGCTAGACGAACGCTCTGCCAAGGTCATATCCCTACGCTTTGGGTTAGGAGGGGAGGACGCAATGACGTTGGAGGAAATTGGCCATCGCTTCGATGTTACGCGAGAGCGTATTCGTCAGCTTGAGGTGAAGGCTATGGACAAGCTTTCTTACGTGACGAGAAAAATGATTTTGGCCCCATTCATGGACGATGTGGATATCCATATTGATGTGGATATCCATATTACAGTATGTGGTGCGAACTATTCAGCGTCACGGGATTCGGGGCAGTCTTCAGAATGACTATTGTTTTTATTTCTCCCTTTAGCGGTGGGGGGGGCGGCTCTAAATGACTCAGCGTGCGAGATTTGCTCCACCGCGAGCCCGCGCAATGCTTGAAGCCTTGCGCGGGCTCGGGTACTCGACCGCTGCCGCGTTGGCCGATGTTATTGACAATAGTGTGTCTGCCGGCGCCTCGGATGTATATGTGAGGTTCGATTGGAACGAGGAGAGTAGTAGAGTCTCGATTTTGGATGATGGCCGCGGCATGAGCGACCAAGAACTCGAAGCTGCAATGACTCTTGGAGCAAAGAATCCGCTGGATGAGAGAGCTCCGACAGATCTTGGTCGCTTCGGAATGGGTTTGAAAACAGCCTCTTTCTCTCAGTGCCGAAGGCTTACCGTGGCGTCTAGGAGGGAGGGGGGGGAGGTTGCCTGTTTACGCTGGGATCTCGATGCCATCGCCGCTGATCCGGAGGGCCGGTGGCGCATGTTTGAGGGACCATGCCCGGATTCTGAACGGTTTCTGGAGCCCTTGTTTAGAGTTTGGTCTGGAACGCTCGTTCTTTGGGAAAGCATAGATCGGATAGTGACGCCTGGATGTACCTTGAACCACTTCGCAGACTTGATTGATGACGTGGAGGTCCGTCTCGCGATGACGTTCCATCGTTTAATTGGGGGGGGCGAAGCCGATTTTCGATTGTTCATCAACGACAAGCTAGTAGCACCGTGGGACCCGTTCATGCTGGGACACCCAGCTAAGCCCTGGGAATCTCCTGTTGCGGGTATCAAATCTCCTTCCGGATTAATCGAGGCGAGGTGCCATGTCCTGCCACACAAGGACAGGCTCTCCGAAGAAGATTTTGAGGTAGCCGGCGGGCCAGAAGGCTGGACTTCTCAGCAGGGTTTTTACGTTTACCGCAATCGCAGGCTTCTTCTGGCTGGAGGCTGGCTAGGCCTAGGGCAGGGTCGGGCTTGGACCCGGGAAGAATCGCATCGACTTGCACGTATAAGCCTAGACCTTCCAAATACTGCGGATGTCGATTGGAAAATTGACGTGAAAAAGTCCACTGCACGTCCTCCAGTTTACGTGCGGGCATGGTTGACGAAACTTGCCGAGGATACGAGAGCGAGAGCTAGGCGCGTATTTGCTTACAGAGGATCCCCAAACCTCGGCCAGAAGTGTATTCAAGTTGAGCAAGCATGGAGGGTGGAGCGACTCCGAAGCGGAATTCGTTATCGTATTGACGAAACTCATCCCTCCGTTGCTGCGGTCATCGAGGCTTGTGGGGAGCAGGCGGGTTTGGTGAAAGCGATGTTGCGCGTGGTTGAAGAGACCGTCCCCGTTCAGCGCATCTGGTTAGATACAGCCGAGAACAGGGAAACGCCCCGAACCGGCTTTGAGGGCGAGCCCAATGCGGCCGTCATTGAAGTTGCAAGCGTGTTGTTCAATGATTTGATCGAGCGCAAGGGGCTTAGTGTGGAAGAAGCTCGCAGATCTATGTTAAGGACAGAGCCATTCCAAAAGTACCCAGCACTGGTTGCTAAATTAGGAGAGAACCAATGACTGCAGCGGAAGAGTCGGTCGTGCAAGCGGAGCTGTTGGAAAATGTTATTGCCACTGCGCAGCGGCTATTAAAGGCTGAGAAGGACAAATCTAAGATTACCCCCGCCTTCATCGCTGAAAAGGTAAGCTTGGCGACCGAGATGTTTGCAGGCGATTCATCGCACGCTGTAGATCAGGGAAAAGTGGTCGTCACTTTGATCCAGCGTTTCAGCCATTGGGTCGGCAAATCTACTACCCTCAAGGATGACGCGGGCCATTTTGATTGGCTCACTGCGTCCCGTAAGCACGGCTGGCACTATTGGCGACGCTATAGAGATTACCTGGAGTCCAAGCTATCCGAGACAGTTGTTGAGGGGCTCAACGAAGCCACCGACGACATTCTTGGGTTGCTGGAAGATCCTCAGCGAACTGATCCGTGGGATCGCCGAGGCCTTGTTGTTGGCCATGTGCAGTCTGGCAAAACCAGCAACTACTCGGGGCTAATTTGTAAAGCGGCCGACGCAGGGTACAAAATTATTATCGTGCTCGCAGGGATGCATAACAACCTGCGATCCCAGACACAGGTGCGACTCGAAGAAAGCTTTTTGGGCTATGAGACCACCATCGACCGTGACCCGGGCATGCCTATAGGCGTTGCCGAGTTTGGCGAAGACCTGAAGACTAACTCCGCGACCACCCGTGCGGAGAATGGTGATTTCAGCAAGGCGATTGCCAAGCATTTTCACGGTATCTCGCCAGAAGAGCGACCATGGCTTTTCGTCGTCAAGAAACAGAAGACCGTCCTTACAGAACTGCTAAATTGGATTCAAACTCGAGTGGCTGATAGCACAAGTGCCACTGATGCTCGGAAGCTCGTTACGAAGCTCCCGCTACTTATGATCGACGATGAGGCCGATAATGCCTCTGTCGATACGGGCGAGCAGATGTTCAACGACGACGGCACACCGGACGAGGAACACCAGCCCAAAACCATTAACAGCCTTATTCGCCAAGTGCTGCACGCGTTCTCCCGCAAGGCTTACGTTGGTTATACGGCTACTCCTTTTGCCAACATCTTTATCCACCATAAGGGAGCTACAGCTAAAGAGGGACCGGATCTTTTTCCTAGATCATTCATTATAAACTTGGCCGCGCCTTCCAACTACGTGGGCCCCGTCCGAATGTTTGGCAAGGTGACCAAGGAGGGACGACAGGGCGCGCTTCCGCTTTCGAGAGATATTCTCGATCACTACGATCCGGACTCGGATTCTGGCTGGATACCGCCCAAGCACAAGAAGACTCACATCCCGACCTATAACGGCCAAAAAGTTATTCCCCCCTCGTTGCAAATGGCTATATGTTCCTTTGTCCTCGCATGCGCGGTCCGAGAACTTCGTGGGCAGGGCGACCAGCATTGCTCCATGCTAATTCATGTTACGCGCTACGTTGATGTGCAGAACCACGTGTGCGAACAGGTCAGAGAAGCTGTACAACGCATGAGCCAGAAGCTGACGCGGGGCATTGGCGCAGATGAGCTGTTGCTTCAATTGCGCAAGCTCTGGGATGAGGATTTTCTCCCAGTTCGCGACCAAGTTGCAGAACTCTCGCCGATTGAAGAGTGTCCGCCAGCCATGCCATCTTGGGAAGAGATTCAGGCTGTACTGCCAGACGTCTTGGACGATATCAAGGGCAAAGTCCGCCCGATTAATGGCAAGGCGAAAGACGCTCTAGACTACACAACGCCTGGAGCGGCGCTTAAGGTGATCGCTGTCGGCGGTGACAAGCTCGCTCGCGGCTTGACGTTGGAAGGCCTTTGCGTGAGTTACTTCGTTCGCACCACCAAGATGTATGACACGCTCATGCAGATGGGGCGCTGGTTCGGTTATCGGCCCGGCTATTTGGATTTATGTCGCCTGTATACTTCGCCGGATCTTGTGAAGTGGTTCGGTCATATCGCCGATGCATCGGAGGAGCTGCGCGAAGAATTCGACTTCATGGCTGAAGCTAAGCTGACACCTGAGCAATACGGCCTAAAAGTAATGTCGCATGAGGTGCTGACCGTAACGTCGCCCTTGAAAATGCGTAACTCACAAACGCTCTCGTTGACTTACAGCGGCAGTCGTCCTCAGACTATTCTTTTTCATCGCGATGCCAAGATTCAACAGCAAAACTTGAACGCGACAGACTCGTTGATTACATCCCTAGGTAATCAATGGGAAGAATCACCAAAATATAGTCGTGATGGCGATCAAGACAATTGGCCAAAGGCTCGCCTTTGGAAACATGTAGATGTGTCTAAGGTACTTGGGTTCTTGGATAACTATGCGACCCATCCAAATGCCACCAGCGCCAATGCCGCCGTGCTGTCTGAGTTTATCACCAAAATGGTCGATACAGGTCAGTTGACGAAGTGGAGCATTGCTTTGCTCGGCGGGGGCAATGGCAAAGGGCAAGAGCACACTTTTCCCGGCGGATCTGCCTCGTCAAACTACGCGATTCGCAAGACCGAGGACTCCTTTGACGCAGAGCAGTTGGATGCAAAGAGCTTTGCAATCGGAGTACTAACCGACCCTAAGGATGAGGGCATCGACATTGACGATGGAGCTTGGCGAGAAGCCTTGGCTCTCACTCGTGCTGCTTGGAAGCCCGACCCTGCACGTGGACGTGAAAAGACACCGAGCTTCCCAAGTGGCAAAGGTATTCGCGAAGCACGACGAAAGATTGGTGGAGACACTGACCGGGGGTTGCTACTGCTCTACCCACTTACACCGTATTTTTATAAAGACAATCATCCTGAAAGGACCATAGTCCCGGGATGGACTAAACCCATCATGGCCTTCGCTATCGCATTCCCGGAAAGCGATAACCCGATCAGCGTGGAATATGAAGTCAACCTCCTTTACTGGATGCAGGAATATGGCCCGTCCGAATAATGAATTCTTGCTGGCTTGGTCATCGCTCTCCGGTAATGACCCCTCGCCAGGATGGCAAACCATTTCCTTAGCCCCTGCTGGCTCCATTGAGGTGCGGGCGGGGCGGCGGTCGCCAGACAACGCCGAGGCGATTCTAATATGCTTCCCGACTGCCAGCCTCGCTCGCACAGAGAAGCTGCCAGAGGGGCAAGGGTTCTTGGTTGAACGAGTGGACTTGGAGAGTCCCGGGCAGCTCAGGCTGGCGTTAACGCGCCAGGCAGCTGGGAGCGTTGAGCTTTTCGCTGCGATGGTCTGCGATGTCATTGGCGCCATTGATGATGCTGCAGCCTCGAGTGTTGCTGAAGTCAAATTGTTGCGTGTCTTCATCCAGCGAGTCGTCGCGTGGCAAAGATTTATGTCTCGCGGTTCAAGCCCTCTAGGCCCCGAGGCAGAGTTGGGCTTGGTCGGAGAGCTCGTATTTCTGGAGCACCTGCTTCGAGCGGGAATATCAACTGAGACTGTTCTGGAAAGCTGGGTTGGTCCGGACGACGCCCCTCAAGATTTTGTTCTCGGCGACGGAGCAATCGAGGTAAAGGCTACTTTGTCCACCGCTGGCTTCCCTGTAAAGATAGGCTCGCTCGAGCAATTGGATGACTCTACAGTGTCGCCGCTTTTCTTGGGTGCAATTCGCTTTGGCAGGGAAAGCGGGGGGCGGACCCTTCCCGAAGTCATCTCCAGCGTGGAGCATCTTCTGGCCAATGACCCAACTGCAGTTGTACTCGTCAGGCAGAAGCTACTCACTGCAGGCTTTATTGCTTCACACGCTGCTGCCTATACGCGGACATTTGAGGTCAAGGAGGTACGCACGTACAGGGTTACTTCGGGTTTTCCGAGGTTGACAACCGGAGCTGTGCCTGAGGGCATTTCCCGCGCTATTTACGAAATCGATCTGGAGCGCATTAAAGGCTTCTTTTCCGATCTACCCTCCGCCCTTCGAGTTCTTGGAGTAGTGAAATGACTCTGGAAGAGTTTTTTATTGAGACACGGGCCGAGGTTTTGGCGCAGATGAGCGACGGCTCCCCTTTTGCTGAGCTCGAGTTCTGCGAGGTGGTGATGCAGCATCTAGCTGAGGCCGGGATGACGTTCGAACCGGTTGTCTGTCATTTTGACAGGAAGATCGGTAATTCGAATCTGCGCCTTAGCGGATACGCTATGTCAGAGGATGCCGATCAACTTGATCTTTTTGTCAGTCTTTACGAGGGGTTCGAAACTCCAACGCCAATCCTCGACCAAGACACGAAAACTGCCGCGTCCCAGTGCATCCGCTTTCTGGAACTCTGTGCTTCGGGACGTCTAGCCGGCAAACTCGACCCTTCGAGTGATGAGTATTCTCTCGCATTGACGATCCAAGAGATATACGACGAGCTGGAGCAAGTCCGCATCTTTGTGCTGACAGATGGGATTAGTAAATCTAAAAGCTTCAAAAGCCGCGACGTTGGTAGCAAGTCTGTCAAGCTTGAGGTGATGGATATCGAACGTCTGTTCCGGCACCGTTCGGAAGGCAAGCCACGCGACGAGCTTGTTGTCGATTTCAATGAGGTTTCCGGTTCTCCGTTACCGTGCGTCTTCGTGCCTGGAGAGACAGGCGATTATGATTACGCTTTGACTGCTATACCAGGTGAAGCGCTTCGTTTTATATACGAAAAGTTTGGCCCCCGGTTACTCGAAGCGAACGTCCGCTCGTTCCTGAGTGTTAAGTCCAAGGGGGTCAACGCTGGAATTCAGGGCACCCTAAGGACTGCCCCAGAGCGATTCATGGCATATAACAATGGCATCGTGCTTGTGGCCGACGACATGAAGCTCGATCGGGCAAACGATGGTTCACCGGGGATTGTGTGGTTACGGGGTATGCAGATCGTGAACGGCGGTCAGACGACAGCATCCATCTATTTCGCGAAGAAAAAGTACAGTGAGACTAATCTCACCAAGGTCCGAGTGCCGGCCAAGATTATTGTCATGAGGGAGGAAGACCCAGCCAAGGAAGACGCCCTTGTTTCAGATATTTCGCGTTTCGCTAATAGCCAGAATTCGGTACGGCAGTCCGACCTTTCGGCAAACAAACCTTTTCATGTTGATGTTGAGCGACTATCGCTCACTGTTTACTGTCCTGATGGGACCGGACGATGGTTCTATGAGCGAGCCGCCGGTAGCTACAGCACCCTGCTCGCGCGTGAGGGCACGACTCCCGCGAAGTTGAGATCATTGAGGGAGTCGGTACCTACATCCAGAAAGATTACGAAAACAGACCTTGCGAAGTATTCCGTGGCTTGGGATATCAAACCTGATGTGGTGAGCCTTGGGACGCAAAAGTGCTTTGATCGATTTATGACTGCTTTGGCCGCATCCGAGTCAGCGGGAACTCCGGTAGTGCTTGATCCAATGTTCTTCAAACAGTTGGTCGCCAAAGCGATTATCTTCAAAGCCGTACACAAGACAGCTCGGCCGCTCGTTTCTGCGTTCCTCGCGAACGTTACCGCTTACACGATTGCCGTAATCGCAGACTACTATAGAGGTACTTTCGACTTGGAAAGGGTCTGGGTCCGTCAGGCGGTCTCTCCGCAGTTCTTGGAGCAGGTCAAAATCTGGGCCCGTGAAGTCAATGAACGACTACATGAGACGGCTAATGGGAAGATGATTTCGGAGTGGGCAAAGCGGCCGGAGTGCAAAGCGGCAATGCTTTCGCGGCCATTTTCGGCTCCTATGGTTGACCTGCCTGAGGCGCGTTTAGAGGTGGTTTGATCCAATCACTTTTCTATAAGGTTCTTTGGCTTTGTTGGTTTAGGTGTGTGATCACGTATACCCGCCGCGAATGTAGCTCATGTAACCCAAACCGTCACCGTCGGTGAGGACGTAATCCTTGCACGCGGATTTGACTCCCTTGAGCTGGCGATCGGAGAAGCAGAGGTTTTGAGCAGGCCAGAGATTTTCCTCAGGCACTGATTTGGTATCCACAGGCTTAGCACCGGAGGGGCTGGAATACCGTATGGAATACCTGAATGGATGGAAATCCAAAACTCTCAAAAGACCGCAAAACCGCTGCAAGGCCGTATTTACTGGATCGCAGGCACAAAAAAAGACGCCCGAGGGCGTCTTCTTCTTAGGATTTGGTGGAGCCGGGGGGATTTGAACCCCCGTCCGCCAGTACTCCGCTGTCGGTACTACATGCTTAGCCGTGTCTACTGATTTAATCCG
>Ga0213821_1000822_pt1 | contig 16747 bp, 13 predicted proteins | sample MC6MC0909MG_FD_179894 | JGI IMG/M metagenome (GOLD analysis project Ga0213821, IMG submission 179894) | Enriched soil aggregate microbial communities from Iowa State University, Ames, United States - MC6-MC0909-MG | ecosystem: Environmental > Terrestrial > Soil > Unclassified | place: USA: Iowa...
ACGGTGGCCGCAGGCGCGGATTCTGCGCTTTCGGGTGACGCGCACCCCAAGGCCCCATCCAGACAACGGTTTCTATGTCACTCGGCATTGTATTTCACACAGCGGCTGCCTTGGCGTACGCGGTGCTCGGGGGGTCGCTTTGGATCCGCCTGGCCGGCGCCGGGGAAGTGGAACAGACCGGCAAAATCGCCCGTCTGTGCCTGCTGGGCGCGCTGGTTCTCCATGGAATCGGGCTGCAACAAGCGATGCTGGGATCCCAGCATCTGTTCATTGGATGGGCGCTGGCCCTGTCCGCCGCCATCTGGCTGGGCATGGTGGTCTTCTGGCTGGAAAGCCTGCTGGTGCGCATCGACGGCCTGCAATTGCTGCTGTTGCCCGCCGCGGCCATCGCCAGCGGCCTTGCCGCCATCTTTCCACAGGGGCAGTTCGTGCCCCATGCCGACGACCCCTGGCTGCGCGTCCACCTCCTGATCGCCCTGGCGGCCTACGGCCTGATCACCATCGCCGCCCTGCACGCCATGATGATGGCCCTGCTTGACCGCCACCTGCATCGTCCCCTGGATGCCCCCGCCGAACGCAGCATCATCGGACGCGTGCTCGATTCGCAGCCGCCGCTGCTGGTGCAGGAACAGCTGCTTTTCCGCATCATCTGGATCGGCTTTGTCGTGCTGACGCTGGCGGTGGGCTCGGGCTCGGTCGCCTCCATGAAGCTGACCGGCAAAATTCTGCCGTTCGACCACAAGACCGTCTTCACCCTGCTTTCCTGGCTGACGTTCGGCGTGCTGCTGGCCGGCCGGCACATCTGGGGCTGGCGGGGCCGCGTCGCGCTGCGTTGGACCCTGACGGGTTTTGGTTTTTTGATTCTGGCCTACACCGGCAGCCGGTTCGTGCTGGAAATGATTCTGCATCGAGGCTGACGTGGGCAAGTTGCTGTTCTGGATCGTTCTGATCATCCTGGTTCTGTTTGTCGCCCGCATTGCCGGCCGCATGGCCGCGCAGCGCCAGGCCGACGCGCAAAGCGGCCAGAAGAAAAAGGCGCAGGGCGCACAGCCCCCGCCCTCCCTGGAATCCATGGTGCGCTGCGCTCATTGCGGCATCCATCTGCCCCGCTCCGAGGCCCTGCTGCAGAACGGCCAGACCTGGTGCAGCGCCGACCACGCCCGCCTGGGCCCGGCAAAGCGCTGACCCGTCCATCCGGGGCGCCGCCCCTCCCGGCGGATTGCCGGATAGGGCATCCAGCGGCGGCGCGGCATAATGGGTGCCGGAATTCTCACACGCTCCCTCCCTATGCCCTTGCTCCTGGATCGACATGGCTGGCTGGCGCCGGCGCCGGGCGTATCACTTCTGCGCTCACCCAACTGCGACGCGCGCCCCGCGGACGCGCAGGTCTCGCTTCTGGTCGTCCACAACATCAGTCTGCCGCCGGGCCAGTTCGGTGGACCGGAAGTCGCGGGCCTCTTCCTGAACACGCTCGACTACAGCTCACACCCCTGGCTGGAACGCCTGCGCGGCCTGCGCGTGTCGGCGCACTTTTTCATCCGCCGCGACGGCCGCATCGTGCAATTCGTCTCCACCGACCGGCGCGCCTGGCACGCCGGCGTGTCGCGCTTCGCTGGCCGCGAGCGTTGCAACGACTTTTCCATCGGCATGGAACTGGAAGGCACGGACACGCTGCCCTACACTGGCGAGCAGTACGCGTCGTTGCGCCGGTTGGCCCACACCTTGCGCGCGCGTTATCCCCTGGTGGCCGCTCAGGGACACGAACACATCGCCCCGGGACGCAAGACCGACCCCGGGCCGGCATTCGACTGGACGCGCTTCGCGCGCGATAGCGGCTTTGCGCGGCGGCACCTGCCGCCGGCCTGACCCTTAGAAGGATTGGCTATGTTGAAGATCTGGGGACGCCTGACTTCCGTCAACGTTCAGAAAGTGATGCTGGCCGTACGCGAGCTGGCCCTGCCGCACACCTTTGTTCAGGCTGGCGGCCCGTTCGGCGTGGTCGACACCGCCGATTACGCGGCCAAGCTCAATCCCAACCGCCTCGTCCCCGTCATCGACGACGGGGGCTTCATCCTTTGGGAATCCAATGCGATCGTGCGTTACCTGGCGGCGCGCTACGGCGTGGGCTCGCTGTGGCCCGAAGACGTCTGCCTGCGCGCCGATGCCGACCGCTGGATGGACTGGCAGGCGACCGAATGGCAGCCCGCGATGGGACCGGCATTCCTGGGCCTGATCCGCACGCCTGAAGACCGCCGCGACAAGGCTGCCATCGACAGTTCGATCAAGCGGTCCAACGATCGTGCGCTGATCCTGGACCAGGCCTTGCAGGGCCGCGAATTCATCGCCGGGCGCCACCTGACGATGGGCGACATCGCGCTCGTCGCCGCCGCGCACCGCTGGCTTGCCCTGCCCGTCGAACGCCCAGCCACGCCCGCACTGTCGGCTTGGTACCGGCGCGTCATGATGCGCCCCGCCCCCCAAGGCGTACTGACCCTGCCTCTGGAGTAGTCGCGCGGCGGGTCACGCAACGCCACAGTCGGGACAAATTGCAACATTCCTTCTGCGCGATTCGTGCAATTATCTGAAGCCTCTAAGGCGCTCTGGCCCTTGCCCTGAGCGCCTCGTTTCAATCCCTCGCGCTTGCCCCGGGGGACAGCCGCCGACGCGGCGTTGCACGAAGAGGAGATGCACGTGACCCAAGAGCCGCCAAAATCCGCAGGCCAAGCAGCCCTGGACCAGGAACAACGGCAGCTTCTGCTTCTTGTCGCGTCGGGCGCCCCCACCGGGTCGTGCCTGGAAGCGCTTACCGAAGCCGTCTGCCGCCTTGCGCCCGGCACTCGCGCATGCGTCCTGTTGACCAGCCCCGATCGCGTCACCGTCGGCGACGCCTACTCCACCCATCTCCCCGCCTCGATCGCCTGCCCCCTGCGCGGCCTGCCGATGCACGAGGCGCTCTTTGCCTATGACGACCCGGCGATCCGCCGAGGCAACCCGGTCGAATGCCACGACATCGAGCAAGCGACGACGTGGGCCGAGTCCTGGCGCGCCATCTGCCGGGCCAACAGCATTCACGCCTGCCACGCGCGCGCGGCGCTGGCGCCTGACGGCGCTCCGGTCGGCTGGTTTCTTCTCTGCCTGCCGCAGGTGCGCCATTGCACGCCGTGGGAACAGCGTGTCGCCGAGTTCGGCGCGCTGGCCACCAGCATCGTCGTGGAACGCGACCGCGCCGCGGCGGATCTGCGCAACGAGGTCAATGCGCTATCCCGGCTGCAGGCACTGAGCGCCGAACTGGTCGGCCCCGGCGAATTCGAACCGCTGCTCAAGAAGATCCTGGCCGCCGCCGCCGACATTTCCGGAACGGAGAAAGGCAACATCCAGATCTACGACCCCGCCAAGAACACGCTGCGCATCGCCGTCCACCAGGGGCTGAGCGCACGCCTGGTCGAGCATTTCGCTGAAGACGGCTGGGTCGCAAGCTGCGCCGAAGCCGCCCAGCACCTGAAACGGCTGGTTGTGCCCGATGTCGAGCAACTGACGGATCTGCAAGGCACGCTGGGGCTTGAGATCGTCATGGAAGACAACATCCGGTCGATCCAATGCACGCCGCTGCTCAGCCGCAGCGGCCAATTGCTGGGCATGCTCAACAACCACTACCGCTGGCCCGGCGGCCCCACGCCCGAAGCCTTGCGCTACATCGACCTGCTGGCACGGCAGGCCGCCGAACTGCTGGAACGCCACATCGCGGAATCCGAACTGGCGCGCGAGCGTCGGCACAAGGACGAATTCCTGGCGGTGCTGGCGCACGAGCTGCGCAATCCGCTAGCCGCCCTGCGCAACATGCTTGAAGTCTTGAAACGCGCCGAACGCGACCCCGGCCTGACGGCGCGCGCCCGCGAAGTCATGGACCGCCAGCTGCGCCAACTGGTCAGGCTGGTCGACGATCTGCTCGACGTCAACCGCATCAATCGCGGCAAGCTCGAGCTTCGGCTGACGGCGCTCACGCTCGACACGGTTTTGCAGCACGCCGTCGAAGCGTGCAAGCCGGCCTTGGAACAGCACGGCCACCGGCTGAGACTGGTGCAGCCCGACGCACAGATCACGTTGCAGGGCGACGCCGAACGCCTGACGCAGGTCTTCGGCAATCTGCTGTCCAACGCGGCCAAATACACGCCACCCGGCGGCAACATCGAGCTCTTCGTGGAGCCCGGCAAAGACAGCGTCGACATCACGGTCCGTGACAACGGCTCAGGCATTCCGCCGGATCAGCTCGACCGTATCTTCGAGATGTTCACGCAGGTCGACCGCACGCTGGAACGCGCGCAGGGCGGCCTTGGCATCGGCCTGATGCTCGTCAAACGTCTGGTTGAAATGCACGGCGGCACGGTGCGCGCGCACAGCGAGGGCCAAGGCAAAGGCAGCGAATTCGTCGTGCGGCTGCCCGTCACCGACATTCAGGAAGCGGCGCCGCAACTATCGGTCGACGCGCTCTCGCCGGTGGCGCGCAAGGTGCTTGTGGTCGATGACAACCGCGATGCGGTCGAATCCCTGGTCGCGGTGCTCGCCATTGAGGGCCACGACGTCGCCGCCGCCTACGATGGCGAAGAAGCCATCGCCGTGGGCGAGCAGGTCAAACCGGAAGTGATCCTCATGGACATCGGCATGCCTGGCATGAACGGCCACGAGGCCTGCCGCCACATCCGGACCCTGGACTGGGGTCAACGCGCAACGATTCTGGCGCTCAGCGGTTGGGGGCAGGAAGAAGACCGCCGAGCATCGATGGAGGCCGGCTTCGATGCGCATCTGGTCAAGCCGGTGGATATGGACGTTCTGCTGGAGATGCTGTCGACCATCGAGCACCGCGGCGTCTCAAGGTAGCGGTGCGCGAGGGCCCGTAAATCCGCGCCGAACACGCATAGTGCAATGCCATGTTGCAGACCCGGGCCGACATCATCGCGCCCGGCTGTTTCCGCGCGTTTTCAGCGCCCCTTCCGAAAAATATAAGAACGGTTCGATACCCAGAAATTGGCCGCTATGACGAAATGGCAGCGCATGCCATGCGAGTCCATTGCATTCCTCTGATTGCGACGGACGCTTGCCTATAGGCGGACCTGACGCTCACCACTGAAAGGAAAGGTCTGTCGTTGCGGGAGCACGTCATACCTATCCAATCCGATCTTCTGTTCACCTTTGCCGTCGGCGACACGTCCTTCGAGGTCGTCGAATTCACGCTGCAAGAAGGCCTGTCAGAGACCTTTCTGCTTGAAGTGGAACTGGCCAGCAACGACACTGCCATCGACTTCGGCAAGGTGCTGGACCGCGCCGCGCTGCTCACCCTCTGGCACGGTGACACCCCGGTGCGCTATGTCCACGGCGCAGTGTCGTCATTCGTTCAAAACGACACGGGCTTTCGACGCACCCGCTACCGCGCAGTGGTCGAGCCGCGGCTGGCGCGCTTGAAACTCAGTTCCGACTGGCGCATCTTTCAGGCCCTCACGGTTCCGCAAATCGCCGAAACGGTGCTCAAGGCGCATGGTCTCACCCACGACTACGAGCAGCGCAACACCACCGGGCATCAGGCCCGCGAATGCTGCGTGCAAGCCGGCGACACCGATTACCACTTCGTCGAACGCATCATGCGCGAAGAGGGCTTTTTCTACTCGTTCCGCCATAGCGCCGAAGGCCATCAACTTGTCCACAGCGACCGCCTGTTCATCCACGGCCGCGTGGGCGACGAGCCTGTTCAATACAACCCCACGCCCGGCGGCGATCGGCCTCAGCCCGCATTGCACCGATTTTCCTACGCCGAAAACGTGCGCACCGCACGCCAGACGCAGCGCGATTACACCTTCCACCATCCCCGCTACACCCACCAGCACAGCCGCGACGGACGCGACCTGGATCATCAGGGCCGGCGCTACGAACGCTACGACTACCCGGCACGCGCCAAGTTCGACGAGGCCGGCAAATCCTTCGCCGAGACCCGCCTGCGCGGCCACCGCCGCGATGCTCGCATCGCCCTGGTCGAAGGCGACGATCCACGCCTGCAGCCCGGCATCTCGTTCACACTGGCCGGCCATCCGCGCGAGGACTTGAATCACGGCTGGCGGCCGATTCGCATCGTCCACCGCGGCACGCAACACACCAGCCAGGCCGAGGAAAGCGCCGAGGCCCCGCGAGGCACTCATTACCACTACGAAGCGGAGCTAGTGCCGGACGATGCCGAATGGCGCGCCGAGCCGCTGCCCAAACCCCGCATCGACGGGCCACAGAATGCCGTGGTCGTCGGGCCGCCCAATGAAGAGATCTTTACCGACGAATACGGACGCGTAAAGGTCCAATTCCCCTGGGACCGTGAAGGCAGGCAGGATGAACACAGCTCCTGCTGGATCCGTGTATCGCAGAACATCGCCGGCGCCACCTGGGGCCACATGGCCATCCCTCGCATCGGCCAGGAAGTAATCGTCTCGCATTTCGACGGGGACCCGGACCAACCCGTAATCACCGGCCGCGTCTACAACCGCCTGCAGTTGCCGCCCTACGAACTGCCGAAGTTCAAAGACCTGGCAACGATCAAGAGCAAGGAGCACAAAGGCAACCGAGCCAGTGAACTGCGGCTGGACGATACGCCATCTCAGATCAGCGCCGCACTGATGAACGATCATGGCGCCAGCCACCTGCACCTGGGTTATCTGACCCATCCGCGTCCCAACGGCGGCGCGCCGCGCGGCGAAGGCTTCGAGCTGCGCACGGACCTGCACGGAACGCTGCGCGCGGCGCAAGGCCTGCTGTTGACCACGGAGACACAAGCCAACGCCCAGGGTGGCCAACTCGACCGCGCAGAAATCGTGGCCGTCCTGGAGGCAGCGCTTCAACTCGCCCGCAGCCTGGGCAATTACGCCGGCGAGCATCAAGGAACCCCTCACGACGCCGAGCCGCGCCGCGACCTGACCGCGTTGGTGCGAGACCTGGGCCATGGCGCCAACGACCAGAGCAGCGGGACCGGCGAAGGCGCGGCGCCCGTCATGGCGCTGTCTGCTCCCGCCGGCATTGCTGCCGGAACTCCCTTCTCCATTGCATTAGGCGCGGGCGAACAATTTGATGCAGTCGCCCACGCAAACCTCCAGTTGACGGCTGGTGAACGCGTGGTCGTCAACGCCGGCAACGGCCTGGGCACGTTCGCGCAACGGGGAGACATGCGCCACATCGCGCATACCGGCCAGCTGCGCTTGCAGGCGCAACACAACAACATCCATCTCGACGCCGACAAGAGCGTGGAGGTTCGCGCCAACAACAACCATGTCACGGTCTCCGCTGAAGAGCACATCACCCTGTTGTGTGGCGGCGCGTATATCAAGATGGCCGGCGGCAACATCGAAATGGGGATGCCCGGCGCCTTCACCGTCAAGGCAACGGACCACAACTTCACGGGACCGGGAACGATGGTGCCCACGCTGGGCCAATTCTCTGGCCTGCCTGGCCCTTTTAAAGAGTTCTTCGTGCTGCGCGACGCAAGCACGAACAAAGCTCTGCCGGATCACGCCTACGAGATCGTCCGTGCCAGCGGAGACATCGTACGCGGACGAACCGATGCGCAGGGCCGGACGCAGGTCGTCACCAGCGACACAAGAGAACCATTGGAGGCTTCGGCAATACCGGACCCTGATGATCTCTTGCATCTGGACGCCAGCTATTGGGATGGTGGTGGGAGCTATTCGTTGGATTTTCTTCGCAATCCAACCTAGGAGACAGGCTGAATCATGGCCAACCAAAATGTACGACCCGGGCCGAAGAATCCCGGCGGAAGCGCCCGGGGCTCGACCAAACCTGACGCATCGGGCCAGGTGCTGCCCGTGACCAATCCGCTTGACCTTTGGTACCTGTGCGAGAAGGCTCGCTATGCCAGCGCCAATCCGTACCGGCGTGCCAGCGATGAAGCGCCCATGTACCAACGCACAGTCGCATTGATGATCCGGGCGGACAACGAGCCATTTGAGTATCGCTGGCCGTACTGCGCCGAAGTCGGCTACGACATGACGAAGACGCCTCCGGCGCCGATCATGAGCAAGAAGCAGCCGCACCGGCCGAGTTCCTTTCCGCTGTCGCAGTACAAGCGGATCAGTAGCCGACAGTTTCCGCAGTACAGCAGCCTTGAGGTCGTGGTGGACCTGTTGGGGCTGAAGGAGCTAGAGCAAATAATTCCGGTGCCGTTACCTCCAGATGTCGAAAACGGAATTTGGCAGGATATTCAGAAACCGCCGGCAAGCCCAATGCGGATTCCCGACGTTGTTCGGGTCATCAACCACACGTTGGGAGGTGCGCCGCAATACAGTCAGCCGAATCTGGCCAGCGTTATTGAAATGAAGTTTGGATCGGACTCGCTGACAAAAGAACAGAAGTTTGCTTACGAGTACATCGCAGGCGATAGCGAAAAATTTCGCCTCCTCCATACCGACCGGTGCAACAGCGCCGACAGGCGTCAGCGTCGCGAGTGGATGACCGCTGCCCAGAACGAACCGGTCTATAAACCCGTGTCGCAATCCATGTCGCTCCCCTTGAGAGCTTCGGCCGATCCACACGGGCTGGTCGTTGGGCTGATCGATGCCGAACACCAAGCTGCACGGCAAATCCTTGAAATCAGTCCGCCGCCTCCGGGAACCCCTGTGATGAGCGCCGGCCCCGACATTCGAGAGGCCGATGGGCGGGCCGCTCAGGCGCGAGCGCAAATCGAGCTTTCGCTTGCCGCCCCGTTCTTATTTGTAGGCGCGGCAGGTATCGGCGCCGGCATGGCAACGGCTGCTGGAGGTGGTACAGCGATCCCCGGTTCAACGCTGACCGCCAGCGCCGGTCCAAGATTGGTGCACTACAGCCGCCTAGTCGGCTGGGGCCGTCTTATCGGAGGAACTGGTTCAGCGGGAGCCGCTGTGGCATATGCACAATCCAAAGACGGCAGTTCCGCGCCTGTACTGACTCCCGAAGTTCAACGCCAATGGCAGGCCTATCAGGAATGGGAAGCCAGCCAACGACATCAACCGCGCACGGAACAGCTGTATCTGTTCTGGCCCGACGCGCCGGAGACGAAAAGATGACCGATTTCTTCAAAGAATTCGACGCCGAACGCTGGCACTTCACCTTTGCCGATGAGGACGACAACACATCACTCGTCCAGCAAGTCGGGATCGTTGCAATCTTTCATCTCGTCGACGCCTATCTACCGGTTCGCCGCAAGGGCATCGCAGAGGCGTTCGCCCTCTACCATGAACTCTACGGCGACAAGCTCAAGGGTGGATACCGCGCAGATAAGCGCATGATCGTTCGCCCCTTCTCCAAGATGGGCTTCGACTCTTATCGAGACTTCATCGTGAATACAAGCCCGATGAATACCGTTGAGTTCGAATGCATGTCCCGACTTAGTTTGGGGCATGCGAGTGACTACATGTTTGGTGTTTTCTCTCCGGCCGGTTGGTATGAACAAGTTCATAAATCCCTTACCACGGTACGGTTCTATTTACCTGTAGTAGAGCTTGCTGAAGAAGGGAAAGCTCGATTCGAGAGCTTCCTGTTGAAGTGCTGTGAGTTGCTTCGTCCTCTCCATGGCGCTGCCGGACTCGGGATTCAGGAATGCCACGACTGGGAGGATTACCAGACGCTTGAACACGAGACAGCCTGGGCATACAGAGGGATAGATGTGTGCGGACCGACCGGAAAGAAAAACTTGCGCGAGGGCTACAAAAATCTTAACTGGTACACCTTCCTGGCCCATCACTGGATTGCCACGTTAGGCACGCCCGAGGAGTTGAAGGCCAAACTGAACGACGAACGGATCGCTCTCCTTCCCTACAAATGGGGCACCGCCATCCGCGCAGGTGACTGGCCAGCACTCGGCAAAGCCGAGACAGACCCGACTCCCGAACTGTACGTGAAGGTGAACAACGCCATCCGTTCATTGCGCGTGCAAGACATCGGATCACTGCACTACGGCTCCATCGCCGGCGAGGTCCGTTTCAACCCGCTGACCAGCAATCTCTGGCTGCGTCGCTTCGACACACCGCAGGAAATCAAGGCCGTAATCGACGAGTCGGGCAACGTCAAAACTAACGAGCGTCACTTCCTCCGTATGCCCTCGGGCACACCTTGTCCATGGCCGGGCATCTGGGTCTGCGAGGAGGAGCCGTCACAGGGAAGGAAGACGTTTATGCACAACGAGATCTTGCCGGACGTGAACGGGCAGGTCGTCACCTGGCGTCTGGTCAAAGCGTTGTAGGGACCCATCTACACGTCCGTGCGTATGCGCACCGACAAACATAGCCCTGTGCAACTCATCAGCAACCCCAACAAGGAGGAAGGCTTAACCATGGCCACCCAATCTGTACGCCCCGGGCCAAAGAATCCCGGCGGAAGCGCCCGGGGCTCGACCAAACATGACGCATCGGGCCATGTGCTGCCCGTGACCAATCCGCTTGACCTCTGGTACCTGTGCGAGAAAGCGCGCTATGCCAGCGCCAATCCGTACCGGCGTGCCAACGATGAAGCGCCCATGTATCAACGCACAGTTGCGCTGATGATCCGGGCGGATAACGAACTCTTTGAGTATCGGTGGCCTTACTGCGCCGAAGTCGGCTACGACATGACGAAGACGCCACCGGCGCCGATCATGAGCAAGAAGCAGCCGCATCGGCCGAGTTCCTTTCCGCTGTCTCAGTACAAGCGGATCAGTAGCCGACAGTTTCCGCAGTACAGCAGCGTTGAGGTTGTGGTGGATATTTTGGGACTGGATGAGCTTGAGGAAATGATTCCGGTGCCGCTGCCCCCAGATGCCGAAAACGGAATTTGGCAGGATATCCAGGTAGTCCAGCAACGCCCCTTGCGGATCCCTGACGTTGTGCGTGTCATCGACCACACGATGGGAGGCGAGCGTCAATACAGTCAGCCTAATCTCGCTGGTGTGATTGAAATGAAGTTTGGAAGAGATGCTCTGTCAACAGAGCAAAAGGCAGCTTATGAGGACATTGCCGGGAAAAGCGACAGATTTCGCCTGCTCAATACCGATCGGTGCGACAGAGCAGATCGGCGCCAACGTCGAGAGTGGATGACCGCAGCACAGAGCGAACCAGTCTACAAACCCGTGTCCCAGGTCATGTCGCTCCCCTCGCGCGCTTCGGCCAATCCACACGGCTTGGTGGTTGGACTAATCATGCCGAGCATCGCGCTGCACGGCAGGTTCTTGAAGTCAGTCCGCCGCCTCCGGGAACCCCAGTGATGAGCGCCGGCCCCGACATCCGAGAGGCCAATGGGCAGGCCGCTCAGGCGCGAGCGCAGATCGAGCTTTCGCTTGCCGCCCCGTTCTTATTCGTAGGCGCGGCAGGTATCGGCGCCGGCGCGGCAACGGTTGCTGGAGGCAGTGCAGCGATCCCCGGTTTAACGCTGACTGCAAGCGCTGGCCCAAGAGTGGTGCACTACGGCCGCCTTGTCAGCTGGAGCCGTCTCATCGGAGGGACTGGTTCAGCAGGAGCCGCACTGGCCTATGCACAATCAGAAGACGGCAGCTCCGCGCCCGTACAGAATCCCGAAATTCAACGCCAATGGCAGGCCTATCAGGAATGGGAAGCCAGCCAACGACACCAACCGCGCACAGAACAGCTGTATCTGTTCTGGCCCGACGCGCCGGAGACGAAAAAATGACCGATTTCTTTAAGGAGTTCGACGCCGAACGCTGGTACTTCACCTTTGCAGATGAAGACGACAACACACTCATCGTTCAACAGGTCGGGATCGTTGCAGTTTTTCATCTTGTCGACGCCTATCTACCGGTTCGCCGCAAAGGCATCGCGGAGGCGTTTTCTCTCTACTATGAACTCTATGGCGACAAGCTCAAAGGTGGATACCGCGCAGATAAGCGCATGATAGTTCGCCCGTTCTCCAAGATGGGCTTCGAATCTTATAGGGACTACGTCGCGGATACCAGCCCGATGGATGTCATCGAGTTCGACTGCATGTCCACGCTCAGCTTGGGGCACGCGAGCGATTACATGTTTGGTGTTTTCTCTCCCGCCGGCTGGTATGAGCAAGTCCATAAAAGGCTTACGACTGTACGGGTCTACCTACCGGTGGAAGAACTTGTTGGCGAAGGGAGAGCACGATTCGAGAGCTTCCTATTGAAGTGCTGCGAGTTGCTTCGTCCTCTCCATGGCGCTGCCGGACTCGGGATTCAGGAATGCCACGATTGGGAGGACTATCAAACCCTTGAACACGAGACTGCGTGGGCATACAGAGGAGTAGATCTATGTGGACCGTCCGAAAAGAAAAACTTGCGCGAGGGCTACAAAAATCTCAACTGGTACACCTTCCTGGCCCATCACTGGATTGCCACCCTAGGCACGCCCGAAGAGTTGAAGGCCAAACTGAACGACGAACGGATCGCGCTCCTCCCCTACAAATGGGGAACCGCCATCCGCGCAGGTGATTGGCCTGCACTCGGCAAAGCCGAGACAGACCCCGCTCCCGAACTGTACGTAAAGGTCAACAACGCCATCCGTTCATTGCGCGTGCAAGACATCGGATCACTGCACTACGGCTCCATCGCAGGCGAGGTTCGCTTCAATCCGCTGACCAGCAACCTCTGGCTGCGACGCTTCGATACGCCGCAGGAAATCAAGGCCGTGATCGACGAGGCGGGCAACGTCAAAGCAGAGGAGCGTCACTTCCTGCGCATGCCCTCGGGCACACCTTGTCCATGGCCTGGCATCTGGATCTGCGAGGAGGATCCGTCACAAGGAAGACAGACGTTCATGCACAACGAGATCTTGCCGGACGTGAACGGGCAGGTGGTCACCTGGCGTCTGGTCAAAGCGTTGTAGGGATGCAGCTATAGGTCCAGGCGTACGCGCACCGACTTACACATCCCCCGATTCATCCGCAATCCCATCAAGGAGGAAGGCTGAACCATGGCCACCCAGAACGTACGTACCGGGCCGAAGAATCCCGGCAGAAGCGCCCGGGGCTCGACCAAACCTGAAGCATCGGGCCAGGTGCTGCCCGTGACCAATCCGCTTGACCTTTGGTATCTATGCGAGAAGGCACGTTATGCCAGCGCCAATCCGTACCGGCGTGCCAGCGATGAAGCGCCCATGTACCAACGCACAGTCGCGTTGATGATTCGGGCGGATAACGAGCTATTTGAGTATCGCTGGCCGTACTGCGCCGAAGTCGGCTACGACATGACGAAGACGCCTCCGGCGCCGATCATGAGCAGGAAACATCCGCATCGGCCGAGTTCCTTTCCGCTTTCCCAATACAAGCGCATCAGCAGCCGGCAATTTCCGCAGTACAGCAGTCTTGAGGTTGTGGTGGACCTACTAAGTTTGGAAGAGCTCGAAGAGATGCTTCCGGTGCCGTTGCCGTCGAACATTGAGGAAGGGATTTGGCAAGATATTCATGTAAGAAGAGAAAGCCCGTTGCGAATTCCCGATGTCATCAGGATCATCAACCACGCATTGGGGGGAGAACCTCAATACAGTCAGTCCAATCTGGCAAGTGTGATCGAGATGAAATTCGGCGCGGATTCACTCTCTAAAGATCAGAAATGGGCCTACGAAAGAATCGCCGGCGACAGACTCAAGTTTCGATTGCTTCATACCGAACGATGCAATACAGCCGACAGGCACCAGCGTCGCGAATGGATGACCGCTGCCCAGAACGAACCGGTCTATAGACCCGTGTCACAAGTCATGTCGCTCCCCTTAAGAGCTTCGGCCGATCCACACGGGTTGGTCGTCGGGCTGATTGATGCCGAACACCAAGCTGCACGGCAAATCCTTGAAATCAGTCCGCCGCCTCCAGGAAACCCAGTGATGAGAGCCGGCCCCGACATTCGAGAGGCCAATAGGCGGGCCGCTCAGGCGCGAGCGCAAATCGAGATAGCGCTTGCCGCGCCGTTCCTATTTGTAGGCGCAGCAGGTATCGGCGCCGGCATGGCAACGGTCGCTGGAGGCAGTGCAGCGATCCCCGGCTCAACGCTGACTGCAAGAGCGGGCCCAAGAGTGGTGCACTACGGCCGCCTTGTCGGCTGGGGCCGTCTCATGGGAGGAACTGGTTCAGCAGGAGCCGCTGTGGCATATGCACAATCAGAAGACGGCAGCTCCGCGCCCGTACAGAATCCCGAAATTCAACGCCAATGGGAGGCCTATCAGGAATGGGAAGCCAGCCAACGACACCAACCGCGCACAGAACAGCTGTATCTGTTCTGGCCCGACGCGCCGGAGACGAAAAAATGACCGATTTCTTTAATGAGTTCGACGCCGAACGCTGGTACTTCACCTTTGCAGATGAGGCCGACAACACATCACTCGTCCAGCAGGTCGGGATCGTTGCAATCTTTCATCTCGTTGACGCCTATCTGCCGGTTCGCCGCAAAGGCATCGCGGAGGCATTCTCGCTCTACTACGAGATCTATGGAGACAAACTCAAGGGCGGTTATCGCGAAGATAAGCGCATGATCGTCCGACCTTTTGCCAAAATGGACTTTGTGGCCTATCGAGACTACATCGTGGACACCAGTCCCATGGGAGTCGTCGAGTTCAAATGCATGTCCAAGTTAAGTCTGGGGCATGTCAGTGACTATATGTTTGGGGTCTATTCTCCTGCCGGATGGTATGAGCAAGTTCACAAACCTCTCACCACGGTAAGGGTGTATTTGCCTATAGAAGAGCTTGCGGGCGAAGGGAAAGCTCGATTCGAGGATTTCTTGTTGCAGTGCTGTGCATTGCTTCGTCCTCTTCATGGTGCGGCAGGACTTGGGATTCAGGAATGCCACGATTGGGAGGACTACCAGACGCTTGAATACGAGACAGCCTGGGCATACCGAGGGGTGGACGTCTGCGGACCAAGCGGAGAGAAAAACTTGCGCCAGGGCTACCAGAATCTCAACTGGTACACCTTCCTGGCCCATCACTGGATCGCCACCCTGGGCACACCCGAGGAGTTGAAGACCAAGCTCAACGACGAACGCATCGCGCTTCTCCCCTACGAATGGGGCACCGCCATCCGCGCCGGTGATTGGCCCGCGCTAGGCAAAGCCGAGACAGACCCGACATCCGAACTGTACGTAAAGGTCAACAACGCCATCCGATCATTGCGCGTGCAAGACATCGGCTCACTGCACTACGGCTCCGTCGCCGGCGAGGTCCGCTTCAATCCGCTGACCAGCAACCTCTGGCTGCGCCGCTTCGATACGCCGCAGGAAATCAAGGCCGTAATCGACGAGGCGGGCAACGTCAAAACAGACGAACGTCACTTCCTGCGCATGCCCTCGGGCACACCTTGCCCATGGCCTGGCATCTGGATCTGCGAGGAGGATCCGTCACAGGGAAGACAGACGTTCATGCACAACGAGATCTTGCCGCACGTGAACGGGCAGGTGGTTACCTGGCGTCTGGTCAAAGCGCTATAGCGCAGGCTCCAAACAAATGCCAGAAATCATCCGCAAAGACGACAGCACCGACCACGGCGGGTCGGTGCTGGAGGGGTTCCCGCACACCAACCTCAACGGCAGACCCATGGCCGGCGTCGGCCATCAAGTCTCATGCCCCAAGTGCAAGGGCGTCTTCCCCATCGTGGAGGGAAGCCCTACGTACAAAGTCGATGGCGTCCCGGTTGCGCTGCACGGCATGAAGACGGCGTGCGGCGCCCGTCTGCTCGCCAGCGGCTCGAAAGCGCGGGTCGAAGGTCACGCGGTCCGGGATCATCACCCTGAATAGCCCTCAACTCCGCTCAACCTTCCATCCCATCTCGGCCGATATCCCCGCAGCGGCACCCTGCACCACCGGCACCATCTCGCGCATGCGCTCCAGCGACATATAAGGCACGGTGCTCGACACGCTGATGGCGGCGACGATGCCGCTGGAGGCGTCGCGCACGGGCGCCGCCACGCAGCGGATCGACGGCTCGTTGTCTTCCAGGTCGAACGCGTAGCCCTGCGACGCGTAATCGCGCATGCGGTCGCGGAATGCCTCCCAGCCTTGCTGTCCGCCGAGTGCGCGCGACGACACCGGTGCGCCGACGCGATGCAGCGCCTTCCACTGCGGCTCGTCCGCGTCCAGCAGCAACGCCTTGCCCACGCCGGTCGCGGCGAGCGGCATGCGGTGGCCCACCCGCGATCGCATTTCCAATCCCTTCTTGCCCGGGATTTTTTCCAGGTACAGCACGTCGTTGTTGTCGCGCACTGCCAGATGAATCGTGTCGCCGGTCATGTCGGCCAGGCTGTCCAGATAGGGACGCGCCAGCGTCGCCAGCGGAAAGGCCTCGCGCGCCTGGAAACCCAGCTCGATCAGCTTGGGTCCCAGCACGTAACCCACACCCGGCAACGCGCGCAGATAGCGCTCTTGCACCAGGCAGCTTGCCAGCCGGTGCGTGGTGCTGCGCGCCACGCCGATGCGGGCGCAGATTTCCTTCAAGTCGCGTGCGCCATCGGCCACGGCCTGCACGACGGCAAGACCGCGCATCAGTGTCTGCGTGCCTGCGGGTGCGGCGGCATCGGGGTCAAGCGCGGACGGTTTCTCGGGGGGCAGCGTAGTGGCGGTCATGTTGCGGTGCGGTGGCGGAATATTCCCTGTATGTGGGATTTAATTCTATATTTTGAGATTTTTCAAGCGCTGAACTAGAATTTTTGCCATCGTGCGCTGCGCGTCTTCCGCGCGCACACGGCAGATTTCAGACAACAAGGTCCGCGCCCTCTCCGCTAGTCCCGCGCGCC
>Ga0213821_1000833_pt1 | contig 16599 bp, 18 predicted proteins | sample MC6MC0909MG_FD_179894 | JGI IMG/M metagenome (GOLD analysis project Ga0213821, IMG submission 179894) | Enriched soil aggregate microbial communities from Iowa State University, Ames, United States - MC6-MC0909-MG | ecosystem: Environmental > Terrestrial > Soil > Unclassified | place: USA: Iowa...
GCAGCCTGGACCCGAGTTTTGGCGAGTACTTCTACGAAGCCGGGCCCAAGCGCGTGCTGGCAGGGATGGAAGCGCTGCTGCGCGGCGCGGATGAGCGCGGGCTGTTGCGCATCGACAACCCGCTGCGGGCAGCAGAGCACTTCTTCTGCCTGGTCAAGGGGGCACCGGATTACCGGTTGCTGCTGGGGTGCGCAGCGCCCTTGGAAAGGGAAGAGGCCGAGGCGCATGTGCGTGAGGTGGTCGGGGTGTTCTTGCGGGCATTCAGGCGCTGAGCAGGATTTGCTCACATACCTGTTCAAACGCCTATTCGCGAATTTTCTGCCTTCTGCGCTGATGCACGGAAAAGGCAGAAAGTACAGGGCTTATGACACGCATGCCCGTTATCCGAGACGCCTTCTGATTTCTTCTTGTAACGCGGCCTGAATCATTATGTCTCGCGACGATCCTGCTCCTGACAAGCGAGAATTAACCGCATCCAGATCCGTCAAAAGAGCGGCTAGCTCACGAACTTTATTTTCGTTTTCGAGCGAGACCTTATGCGCATCCAATGATTGGACATAACGTTTTGCAGCGTCGGCATCCTGAACGGCACCATGCGACTGGACGTATACTTGCTTCGTTTTTGAAGATGCGTTCGCAGGTGCGCTAAACTGCGCCATCAAGCGGTGCTGCTCAGCGATTTGAGATGAATTGAATATTGACTCAAATGGAACAGTATCACCAACTTTCGCCACAGCCCTTGGTATGGCGCCACCAGACCAATCACGTTTATTTATATATTTTCTCGATGCTGGAACGGTAGGCTCAACGACTTCCGGGCTTGGCCTTTCATTTGGTTTTCTTGGGTTCAGTTTTCTTCTGATTAACCCCCTGACTCCAGCATGCCCCGTCGGGTCACTACGGTTCGAGGGATCTCCCGCACAATACACATACGCGTTTAAGCCCCCATCGCCAAATGGGCTCCAACTGTCCGGACTGTAAAACCGCATCATGACCGGACTGAACTGCCTGTAGCCATTCCCTAGGTGATAATGCCCGGTGACTGCATCCCGCCGCTCACCATTGAAGGCAAGCAACGACAGTAAGCCGCCTTGGGTGTGATGCCCATAGGGAGAATAAGCATAGGACTCAGAAGATTTTTCCTCATACATGGAGAATACCGAGCGCTGCTGGTGGCATGCCGCCATGCCTACTGGGTAAGCCTGGGGTCTTGTGATTATTCTGGGCCAGTATCAGGTCATTTGCTTGAAGGAAACGCCAGCGGGCATCGCCATTAATTTCAGTAGAGATCTTGCCGTTACAGTAAAAAAGCTGACAGCCATTTTTCTGGGCATCGGGAATAGCGGACATGAAGATAACCCACGATCAGGATTGAATGTTTGATATATTCACTCCCCCGCCCCAAAAATTGCTACTGGCAAAAATAACAGGTCAGTCGAGCGCGGTCATTGCAGGCGCGACTCTACCCTTTAAGAAGGCGACGCGGTGGATGGCACCGGCTTTGCCGGTGTTCGCGGCTAAAGCCGCTCCTACAATAACCGTGCTAGTCGGACCAGTTGGGGCGGGTCAGGCCTTCAGCGCTTTCTTCGGATAAATGTCATACCGACTCGACTTCCCTTCCAGGCTATGGCTGGGCTTCGGCCCGTCGATAATCGGTGCCTTCCGCGGGCGCTTCACCACCACCCGGTGGCTGGCCAGCGCCAGGGCGGCCTCGAGCAAGGCCGGGGCATCCAGGTCGTCCCCCACCAAGGGCCGGAACACGCGCATTTCCTTTTTCACCAGGGCGCTCTTGTCGCGGTGCGGGAACATCGGGTCGAGGTAGATGACCTGCGGCGCCTCCCCTTCCCAGGCGCGCATACGCTCGATGGCGTTGCCGGTCAGCAGGCGCATGCGCCCGACAATCGGGCCCACCTCGTCATCCGAGCGCGCCCGCGCCAAGCCATCTTCCAGCAGCGCGGCAATCAGCGGCTGGCGCTCGATCAGGGTCATCTGGCAGCCCAGGCTGGCCAGCACGAACGCATCTTTGCCAAGACCTGCCGTAGCATCCAGCACCTGCGGCCGCACGCCTTGGGCAATGCCCACGGCCTTGGCGATCATCTGCCCGTTGCCACCGCCAAACTGGCGCCGGTGGGCGGCCTGGCCTTCGACAAAGTCCACCCGCACCGGCCCTGGTGCCTGTGGCCCAAGCTGCTGGATCTGCAAACCCTCGGCGCCGACCTGCACGGCGAAGCCGGCGCTCTCGTCCTGTAGCGGCAGGCTTAGGCGTTCAGCCCACACCTTGGCCTGCTCCGCATACTCAGCCGACATCGCCTCGACCCTGATACCCGTGCCTTGCTCTTCCATCGTCCACACCTAAAAAATCAAACCAAGCCTTAATGAATCAGCAGCCACGGCCGATACAGGCAATATCCCGCTATTCTGCCAGAGCACAACGCGCGCGACTGCCATGTCAGATACTCTTCCTATCGGCTTGACCTATTTGTCGCCTGTCGGCAACTACAGTCAGCACAACACCCAGGCACTCGGGGGCGTCAGCCACCTGTGGCAGGATTTCTTTGCCCGGGCCATGGCCGAGCAGCAGGAAGAGCCCGTAGACAGCGTCAGCCAGTCGTTCGTGCAGTACGACCACGACAGCGGCGAACCCATCGGCGGCGCCCGTGCGCTGGCCCTGATCGACGCCCAGCGCGCCTGCCCGGTGCTGGACAACGAGGTAACACCGCCCGAGCCGTTGTTCTTGCCCAAGGCAGAGCTTGAAGCCAGCCTGCTGCCGCCTGCGCCTGAGCCGTTCAGTGCCATGGAACTGATTGAACAGCAGCGCCAGCTCGACACCAGCAATAGCTGGATGCGCCCGGTGGTGATGAGCCAAGGCCATCCGATTGCCGAGCCCGGCCCGGGCCCAGCCCCGCGGTCGTTGTTCCTGCCCATTGCCGAGTTCGAGACCAACTTGCTGGACCCGGCCCCCGAGCCGTTCGACGACGCTACCTTGGCCAGGCAGCAGAACGATCTGGAATTCGACATCCATTGGGCACGCCCGGTGGTGCTGAACAACGTACGCGTTCACGCCTGAGGCTAACGGCACACCTGCCAGCGCCCCATGTCCAGGTGGAAGTGATTGTGGTGCGCGGCGTTGTAGCCCGGCCCCAGTACTGTGCTGAAGCTCTCGCAAGCCGCCTGCTGCACCTGACGCAAGAATTCTGCCTTCTGCCCCCCTGCCTGCCAGTCACGCGCCAGGACGATGCGCTGGCCGTCCTGCAAGCGAAAACCGCTGATATCCAGCGCATTGGCCGTAGCGTGCTGGCTCAGGCGGCCCTGCTTGCGGTGGTAGACATTGCGGCAGGCAAAGCTGCCCAGGTGATCGACCTGCGTCACCGGTTGGCCCAGCACCCGCTGCGCCAACGGCTGCAAGCCGTGGTTTTCGAAAAGTGCATAAGCCACCGCCAGCGGGCAACTGGCCAGGAAGCTGCTGCTTAGCCGCGCCTGGCCGCCCTCGATGCGCCACACGTTCTGCAACGGGCAGTTGGCCGCAGCCGGGCTGTCGGCTTGCGCCCGGTAGCGCAGCTGGCTGGTTTCCAGTGCCTGCCGGCACAAGGCCGGGTCATTGCGCAGGCGTGAAAGCTTGTACGGCGTCAGCAGGTTGGGCGGCTGACGCACATCCAGCGGCGCCCAGGGGTTCCACACGGCAGGCAGGCGCCAGCCGAAGTGCCAGGCCAGGCCGGCCAGCACCAACAGACCGGCCAGCAGCGCCAGCATTGCCCGCATCAGCGGCGGAACAGGTCGTTGAGCTGGGCAAACGGCAGTGCCTGCTCACCGTAGCCGAACGTACCCTCGTTGCGAATCTCCAACGCAGCACGGTGGAAGGCCCCCAGCGCAGCACGGGCCAGCGACGAGCCGACGCTGATGCGGCGCACGCCCAGGTCCTGCAACTGGTTCACGCTCAGCGACACACCCGCCATGCCCATCAGTACGTTCACCGGCCGCGGTGCGACGGCCTGCACCACCGCACGTACTTCCTCGACGGTGCGCAGCCCGGGGGCATAGAGCACATCGGCGCCGGCCTCGGCATAGGCTTGCAGGCGCAGGATGGTGTCGTCGAGGTCCATGCGGCCATGCAGCAGGTTTTCTGCCCGGGCGCACAACGTGAACGGGAACGGCAGGCTACGCGCAGCCTGCACGGCGGCGCGCACGCGCTCCACGGCCAGCCCGAGGTCATAGATGGGCGCATCACTGCGGCCACTGGCATCTTCGATGGAACCACCTACCAGGCCGATTTCGGCAGCACGCAATATGGTCTGGGCACAATCTTCAGGCATGTCGCCGAAGCCGTTCTCAAGGTCCGCAGCCACCGGCAACGCAGTGGCATCGACGATCTCGCCGGCGTTGTCCAGGGTATCGTCCAGGCTCAAGGCGCCTTCGGCGTCTGGGCGGCCCAGGCTGAATGCCAGGCCGGCACTGGTGGTGGCCAGCGCCTCGAAACCCAGGCTGGCAAGCAGCTTGGCGGAGCCGGCGTCCCACGGGTTGGGGATGACGAACGCGCCTTCGCGCTCGTGTAAAGCCTTGAAGGCTTCGGCTCGCAGGGTTTGCACATCCATGGTTCAACCTCCGGCAGTCAGGGAAAGGTCAGAGTAAGCCCAGTTGTTCGACCTCGGGCGCGCGCGGCAATTCCGGCAAAGGTGCAAGACCTGGCAGGCGTGCCATCAGGCGTTGATGGAAATGCTGGGCCAACGCCGCAGCCAGGCGATTGTCCGAGGTGTGCAGGAAGATATAGGGGTTGCGGCCTTCCTCGATCCAATCGGCGATTTTTTCTACCCAAGGGCTGAGGAAGGTGTGATTGGCCTCCAGCTCCGGATGGCCGATGAAGCGCACCTGTGGGTGCTGGCTGAAGGCCGCAGGGCGTGGTGGTACCTTGGGCTTCTTCGACTGCGCATGCAGCACGGCAGGGTCGCGCGAGGTGCAGCTGAACAACGCACGCGGGTCCAGGCAGATGCGCTCCACGCCGCGTTCGTGCAGCAGGCGGTTGAGCAGGCGTTCTTCTTCACCCTTGGCGAAGAAGGCCTGGTTACGCACTTCCACGGCCACCGGCAGGCCGATCTCATCGAGGAAGTGGCAAAGCTCGCCCAGGCGCGCCGGGCCGAACTGGGCCGGCAACTGCAGCCAGTACGGCGAAACGCGCTTGCCCAGCGGGGCCATCAGCCGCGTGAAGTCGAAGGCAGGCTCCAGTTGATCACGCAGGTCACCCTCGTGGCTGATGTCCCGGGGAAACTTGGCGGTGAAACGGAAGTGCCCGGGCATCACCTGCGCCCAGCGGGCAATGGTGCCGGGGGCGGGGCGTGCATAGAAGGTGGTATTGCCCTCGACGGCGTTGAACACCTGGCTGTAAAGGCCAAGCATTTCGTTGCTGTTGGCATCGGCGGGATAGAGGTAGTCGCGCCAGGCGTTTTCGCTCCAGGACGGGCAACCGAGAAAATAAGGCAGTGGTGGTGGACTCATCCACTAAATGTACAGGTCGAGCCCCAGTACTTCCATGTCCCAGTCGGTGAAACCGGCGGTGCTCAGGTAGCTGGCCAAGGCAGTGGCGGTGCGCCGGTCACGGGCGCGGGGGAAGACCATGTCCTGCTGGCGGGCTGGCAGGCCACCGCTGCGGCGGCGGGCGGTGGCCTCCACGGGGGCGCCCTGGCTGTCTTCAATCAGCTCGGCATCATCGATGGCCTCGTCTCGCGCCGGTGCCTTGCGCGGGGTGCGCTTGACCGGGTAGGACTGCGAAGAGAAACCGTCGATACGCATGGCATGAGCACTCAGGACCAATGATGGCAATTTAGCAGCATCAGGGTTCCGTCGCTAATGCTTGACTGATAACTGGACCACAGATCGCGCAAAAGGTTTTAGAGTGATCGGCGATAACCGACGAACAGCACTCAGTGCTTCTTGGGCGTAGCTACATTATCGCGCAGATATACCGGTTGCGCCTGCTCGGCAACGATTGCCTCATCACGAGCCCAGGCGAAGGTAGCCAGGCTGAGAATGTCCAGCGCATTGGGCAAGGCGCCAGGGTTGCTGGCCGCCACCTGTACCGCCAGGCGCTCGGCATATCCCCATCCGGTACCGGCACCGAACCACTCGCCACTGCTGCCCGCCGGCAGCGCTACCTGTTCGGGCGGCAACACCGCCTCGCGGCCGACCAGGCGCATTTCGCCGGCCGTGGCCTGGTAGCAGCCCCAGTACACTTCATCCATACGCGCATCGATCGCAGCCGCCACCTGCTGCACGCCCTGCTCGCGCAAGGCACCCTGGGCCAGCGCGGCCAGGTTGGACACCGGCAGCACCGGGCGCTCCAGCGCGAAGGCAAGGCCTTGGACCACACCAATGGCAATGCGCACGCCGGTGAAGGCGCCCGGGCCACGGCCAAAGGCGATAGCATCCAGTGCATTCAGCGCAACGCCGGATTCGGCCAGCAACTGCTTGATCATCGGCAGCAGCTTCTGCGCGTGCTGACGCGGGATCACCTCGTAATGGCTGGTTACCTTGCCGTCATGCAGCAGCGCGACGGAACAGGCTTCGGTGGCGGTATCCAGGGCCAGCAGGGTGGTCATCGAACGGGTATCCAGGTGCGAATGAAAAGAGCGGCAGTATAGAGCAGCAGCGGCGTTGTGTCCCGAAGGGGCGCTGTGCGGCCTTTGCAGGTGGCCTGGCGCGGTCCGTGTAGGAGCGCCAGGCCGTGGATCGCAGGCCGGAAACGACAACGGCCCGCTAGCGGGCCGTTGTCGGGGGGCGTCAGGCGCTGATCAGCTCAGGGCTGCCAGGACCTTGGCAGTGATGGCGTCGACCGAACCGACACCTTCAATGTGGCTGTACTTCGGCTTGCCGGCATTGGCGGCCGACAGCTTCTGGTAGAACTCCACCAGCGGCTTGGTCTGGGTGTGGTAGACCGACAGGCGATGACGAACGGTTTCTTCCTTGTCGTCGTCGCGCTGGATCAGGTCTTCACCAGTGACGTCGTCCTTGCCTTCCACTTTCGGCGGGTTGTACTGAATGTGGTAGGTACGGCCCGAGGCCAGGTGTACGCGGCGGCCAGCCATGCGGCCGACGATTTCTTCGTCGTCCACGGCGATTTCGACCACGGCGTCGATGTCGACACCGGCAGAGACCATGGCTTCGGCCTGCGGGATGGTGCGTGGGAAGCCGTCGAACAGGCAGCCGTTGGCGCAATCAGGCTGGGCGATGCGCTCCTTGACCAGGCTGATGATCAGCTCGTCGGAGACCAGCTGGCCGGCATCCATGACTTTCTTCAGCTCCAGGCCCAGCGGGGTGCCGGCCTTGACGGCGGCACGCAGCATGTCGCCGGTGGAGATCTGTGGAATACCGAACTTTTCGGTGATGAACTTTGCCTGAGTACCTTTACCGGCCCCGGGAGCTCCCAGCAGAATTACGCGCATCTTGTGCTCCTCAAATTTTTTTATGAAATTCAATGGATTCGGCAACCAGGGCCAAGTCCGGAAAATCGGGTATGACCATAAAACGGTCAGAAGGCTGCTCAAGATACACAGCGCCCGGCAGCCATACAAGCGTCCCAAAGTTGCAGGAATGCGCCACTTGTGGCCGACCGGGCAGGTGGTTGCGCCCGGCGCAACCACCCTCCCCTTACCCGTGCATGGCCTGCACGCCACTCACCCCTGCTGGCTTGGGCACACCTTCATCCGGTATTGCGCAGCCCGGCGGCAATACCCGCCACGGTCACCAGCAAGGCCTGCTCCAACGGGCTGTCCAGAGCGGCTTCGCGGCTGCGCGAGCGGGCCAGCAACTCGGCCTGCAGGCGGTGCAGCGGGTCCAGGTAGGTGTTGCGCAGGCTGATGAATTCCAGCGTCTCGGGGCTGTGCGCCAGTAGCACCTGCTGCCCGGTCAGCCCCAGTACCACCTGGCAAGACTGCGACAATAGGTCGCGCAGGTGTGCACCTAAAGGAAGCAAGTCCGGTTGCACCAGACGTTCGTCGTAGGCCTCGGCAATTTGCGCATCGGCCTTGGCCAGCACCATTTCCAGCATGTCGATGCGGGTGCGGAAGAACGGCCATTGCTCGCGCATCTGCGCCAGCAACTCACCTTGGCCACGGGCCAAGGCATTGCTCAGCGCGGTTTCCCAGCCCAGCCAGGCCGGTAGCATCAGCCGGGTCTGGGTCCAGCCGAAGATCCATGGGATGGCCCGCAGGCTTTCGATCCCGCCTGCCCGGCGCTTGGCCGGGCGGCTGCCCAGCGGAAGGCGCCCCAGTTCCTGTTCTGGCGTCGACTGGCGGAAGTACTCGACAAAATCGGGGTTGTCGCGCACCACGCTGCGGTACGCCTTGACGCCATCAGCAGCCAACTGGTCCATCACCTCGCGCCAGGCCGGTTGCGGGGGCGGCGGTGGCAACAGCGTGGCTTCGAGCACAGCGGCCAGGTACAGGTTCAGGTTTTGCTCGGCGATGCCCGGCAAACCGAACTTGAAGCGGATCATTTCGCCCTGCTCGGTGGTGCGGAACCGCCCCGCCACAGAACCCGGTGGCTGCGACAGGATCGCTGCGTGGGCCGGGCCACCGCCGCGCCCTACCGTACCGCCCCGGCCGTGGAACAGCAGCAGTTCGACCTGGTGTTCGGCGCAGATGCGCACCAGGTTTTCCTGGGCCCGGTACTGCGCCCAGGCCGCCGCCGTGGTGCCAGCATCCTTGGCCGAGTCGGAGTAGCCGATCATCACTTCCTGCGGGCCGCGCAGCCCGGCCCGGTAACCCGGCAGGCCAAGCAGGCGCTGCATCACCGGCCCGGCGTTGTCCAGGTCAGCCAGGGTCTCGAACAGCGGTACCACACGCATGGGGCGGGTCAGGCCGGCTTCCTTGAGCAACAGTTGCACCGCCAGCACATCCGAAGCGGCCCCGGCCATGGAAATGACATAGGAGCCCAGCGAGGCAGCGGGCGCGGCGGCGACTTCCCGGCAGGTGGCCAGCACCTCGGCGGTGTCTGCCTGCGGCCTGAAGTGCGCGGGCAACAGCGGGCGGCGGTTTTTCAGCTCGGCCTGAAGGAATTCGATGCGGCGATCTTCATCCCAGTCGGCATAGCGGCCCAGGCCCAGGTAGTCGGTGATTTCGGTCAGCGCGTCACGGTGGCGGGCAGCGTCCTGGCGCACGTCCAGGCGGCCCAGGAAAAGGCCGAAAGTGACGGCGCGGCGCAGGCAATCGAGCAACGGCCCTTCGGCGATAACGCCCATGCCGCATTCGTGCAGCGACTGATAGCACAGCTCCAGCGGCGCAATCAGGTCGCGGTTATCCACCAGCACTTCGGCGCTGGCCGGTTGGCTGCTGGTCAATGCCGAATGCGCCCAGGCACGCGTCGCCCGCAAGCGGTCGCGCAGTTGCTTGAGCACCGCGCGGTAGGGTTCGGCACTGTCGCCCACCCGTTCGCGCAAAGCGTCACTGGCCTGCTGCATGGACAACTCGGCGGCCAGTGCATCGATGTCGCGCAGGAACAGGTCGGCGGCCATCCAGCGCGCCAGCAACAGCACTTCCCGGGTAACGGCGGCAGTCACATTGGGGTTGCCGTCACGGTCACCGCCCATCCACGAGGCAAAGCGGATTGGCGCGGCCTCCAGCGGCAGGCGCAGGCCGGTGGCATCCAGCAGAGCCTTGTCGACCTTGCGCAGGTGGCTGGGGATGGCGTGCCACAGCGAATGCTCGATCACCGCGAAGCCCCACTTGGCTTCGTCTACCGGCGTCGGCCGGGTGCGGCGGATTTCTTCGGTGTGCCAGGCCTCGGCAATCAGCCGGCGCAGGCGTTCCCGCACCTGCTGGCGTTCGTCCGGGGTCAGGTCACGGTGGTCCTGGGCAGCCAGCTGGCCGGCGATGGCGTCGTACTTCTGGATCAAGGTGCGGCGGGCCACCTCGGTGGGGTGCGCGGTAAGCACCAATTGGATGTCGAGCTTGGCCAGCTGCCGAGCCAGGGCATCGTTGCTATGCCCGGCCTGCTTCAGGCGCGCCAGCAATTCGGGCAGCACACGGGCCTCGAAGGGTTCGGGCTGGCCGGCGTCGCGGCGGCGGATCAACTGGTACTGCTCGGCCATGTTGGCCAGGTTGAGGAACTGGTTGAAGGCCCTGGCCACGGGCAGCAAGTCTTCTTCGGCAAGGTCGGCCAGGGTGGACGTCAGTTGCTCGCCAGGGCCACGGCGGTCGGCCTTGGCACTGTGGCGGATATCTTCGATTTTCTGCAAAAACGCATCGCCATGCTGCTGGCGAATGGTTTCGCCGAGCAGCTCACCCAACACATGGACATCTTCACGCAAACGCACATCGATATCGGTCATTGGCCCTCTCTTTGGCGCGGCTCTGGCGCACTCCTGTACACAGCTCTACCGAAGAGTGCCCCCTGCCGAGCGCCAATGGCAAGCCGTGATCAGCCAAAGCAAACTAAAGTGAACGCAAGCACTCCCATGCAATGCAGCCATAGCAGGCGTCAACAGAGGTCATCATGAAAATCCGTGAACTCGCCCAGCACTGGGAACAGAATGCCGCCGGTACCCTCAGCCGCACGGGCCATGTATTGCATCTGGACCTGGAGTCCGAGGCGCGCCTGGCCGCGCTGATCGACATGTACCCCAAGCGCACCGCCGAGGAACTGCTCGGCGAACTGGTGGCGGCCGCACTCGAAGAGCTGGAAGCCAGCTTCCCCTATGTGCAGGGTCGCCAGGTCATCGCCACCGATGAAGAAGGTGACCCGCTGTACGAAGATGTCGGCTCTACTCCGCGCTTTCTGGCCCTCTCGCGACAGCACCTGCACAGCCTGAGCACCACCGACGACGATAGCGAAAGATAACCACCCGCACCACCGTTCCGGGCCTCGGCAAGGCCCGGAATACCGCCTTTTCCTGCGAAAGTTCCAGGCAAATCGCGCTGACCGATCAGTCAGAAATAATTCCTCGTTTAGTGCACTTTTTTCTGAACCATTCCAAAAACGGTCGAGTCGGAGCCAATAGCCATCACGCTAAAACCCTGCACACTGCCCTCGTGCACCGTTCAGCTGAAGCGCGCGGTTTTGTCAGGGAATAAGCGATGGACTGCTACGGACATCGTCGTAATCAGGAGTGATCCAATGGAACTGACCACCATGAAGACCCGCACTAGCAAACTGTCATCCACTCATGTGCGCGGGTTCAAGCTGGCCGCGCTGGCCCTGGGCAGTAGCCTGGTCCTGGCCGGCTGTGCGGGCAACCCGCCTACCGAGCAGTACGCAGTTACCCAATCCGCCGTGAACTCCGCCGTGAGCGCGGGTGGCACCGAGTTCGCCGCCGTGGAAATGAAAGCGGCCCAGGACAAGTTCAAGCAAGCCGAAATCGCCATGCACGACAAGAAGTACGACGAGGCCAAGCGCCTGGCCCAACAGGCCGAGTGGGACGCACGCCTCGCCGAACGCAAGGCCCAGGCGGCCAAGGCCCAGAAGGCCGTGCAGGATGCCCGTCAGGGCGTTCAGGACGTACGTGAGGAAGGCCTGCGCAGCGCTCAGTGAGCCCTGCCCCGCCAACCTTAGCCTTCGCACTCGATCAAAGGATGAACACTATGCGCAATTACGTCATGATTCCCGCCCTGCTGGCCCTCAGCGTTGGTCTTGCTGCCTGCTCGCACGACCCTAACGCCAACCTGGAGTCGGCCCGCACCAACTTCTCCTCGCTGCAGAGCGACCCGCAATCGAGCAAGGTCGCGGCACTGGAGACCAAGGACGCCCAGGACTGGCTGAACAAGGCCGACAAGGCCTACATGGACCGTGAAGACGAGAAGAAGGTCGACCAACTGGCCTATCTGACCAACCAGCGCGTTGAAGTGGCCAAGCAGACCATTGCCCTGCGCACCGCCGAAGGCGAGCTGAAAAATGCCTCGGCCCAACGCGCCCAGGCCAAGCTGGATGCCCGCGACGCCCAGATCGCCAAGCTGCAGGACAGCCTCAACGCCAAGCAGACCGACCGCGGTACGCTGGTGACCTTCGGCGACGTGCTGTTCGACTTCAACAAGGCCGAACTCAAGAGCAACGCCTACCCGAACGTCACCAAGCTGGCCCAGTTCCTCCAGGAAAACCCGGAGCGCAAGGTGATTGTCGAGGGCTACACCGACAGCGTCGGCTCGGCCAACTACAACCAGACCCTGTCCGAGCGCCGCGCCAACAGCGTACGCATGGCACTGGTACGTGCCGGCGTAGATCCGGCGCGCATCGTCTCCCAGGGCTATGGCAAGGAGTACCCGGTAGCGGACAACGGCAGCAACTCGGGCCGTGCGCAAAACCGTCGCGTGGAGGTAACCATCTCCAACGACAACCAGCCAGTGGCACCCCGTTCGGTGAGCCAGGTTCAGCGGTAAGGCTGGCTAGCTGAAAAGAAAGCCCCGCGCTCGACGCGGGGCTTTTTTTTGCCTGTACCGGCCTCTTCGCGGGCACGCCCGCGAAGGGGTCGGCACAGGCAGTAGGGATAATGGCTCACTTCACCTGCTGCGGGGTTTCCTCGCCCATGCAGCGCACCGCACGCTTGCGGTTGTCCACCAGCACGCCGGTCAGGCCTTTCTGCTCGGTGTCGAACAACACCAGCACGCCATCGACGCACTGGGCCACTTGCGCCGCCGGGTCCAGCGAAACCTTGTAGTCCTCGCCCGGGATGGTCTTGAGCATGGTGAAGTCCTGCAGCAACAGGGCATCCTCGGGTTTGGCGAAATGCAGGTAACCGTAGTACCACAAGGCCCCCACCGTCACGATGATGCTGCCGACGCCGGTCAGGATCAGCGGGATGGCGTTGCGTTCTTCACTCATTGCTTGTTCTTCTCGTCAGGGAAATTGGGCACTTCGGCAAGCCGCCGCAGGCCGTTGAAATGGCTAGGGTCGTCGAGGAAACGCAGCATCACCTGGCGCCATGTGGGGTCGGCGAAGGTCTGCACGTGGCCACCGCGGGTCAGTTGCAGCACCCGCGGCGGTGGCGCGTGCTGGTACAGGCGGATGCCGTTGTCCATCGGCACCAGGTTGTCGTCAATGCTATGGAAAAACAGCTTGGGCGGGCTGCTCAGTTGCTCGATCGAACGGATTGCACTGTCACCGTCCGGCACCAGCCACGACAGCGGCACCTGCAACGGCCAGGTCATCCACGACGTGCTGAGGGCAAAGCGCCCGACTGAACGGTAACTGGCCGGCACGCCATCGAACACCAGGGCACTGAAGCGCTGGCGCTGCTCGGGGTGGGCCGCCAGGTAGTGAATGGCCATGGCCCCTCCAAGGCTTTGCCCCAGCAGCACCAGAGGCTTGCCCTTTACCTCGGGCGCCTGGTCCAGCCAGGCCATGGCGGCGGCGATATCTTCGTACACCTCTGGCAGGCTTGGCGCCCCCTGCGACAGGCCATAACCGCGGTAATCGATCATCAGCACCTGATAGCCCTGCTCCGGCAGCCAGTAGCTGCCACCCAAGTGCCCCGGCAGGTTGCCGCCGTTGCCGTGCAAGTGCAGTACCGTACCTTTGACCTCGACCCCGGCCTTGGCCGGCAACCACCAACCGTGCAGGCGGATGCCATCAGTTGTGGTCAACGTTACATCGCGGTACGCCAGCTTGGCCCGCTCAGGCGTAAAGGCCTGACCACGCTCGGGGTAGAACAGCAGGCTGCTGCAGCCGCCAAGACCCAGCAGGACCCAGCCCAGGGCCAGCAGGCGGCAGCACTCAGAGAATGTTCGCGTAGTCGGCTTCAATACGGTCCAGGCTCAGGTGGTTGAGGAAGTTGGAGAAGCACATCCAGGCCGACAGCGCGTTAAGGTCGCGGAACTGCTCGGGCAAGTACTTGGGCGGCGCAACCAGGCCCTCCTCCACCAGCTGGCGCAAGGTACGCATGTCTTCCAGGGTGGTCTTGCCACAGAACAGCAACGGGATCTGTTCGAGCTTGCCCTTCTTCACGGCCAACTGAATGTAGTTGTAAACCATGATGAAGCCCTTGAGGTAGGACAAGTCCTTGGTGAATGGCAGGCCATTGGGCACCGAACCGCGGAACACCCGGCTGGCGTTGCTGTAGCTCTGCGCCATCTCGAAGCCTTGCCCACGGAAAAAATCGAACACCTGGAGGAAATCGGCGCCCTCCTCGACCATGTGGATGGCGCGAGTGCGGTTGGTGAGCTTGCGCAGGCGGCTGGGGTAGGAGGCGAAGGCAATCACTTCCATGAGGATGGCCAGGCCTTCCTGGGTCACCGTCGACGAGGGCGGGCCCTTGGCCAGGAAGGTGCAGATCGGCTGGTTCAGGCCATTAAGCGTGGTACCGACATGCACCAGCCCTTCGTGCACCTCCAGGGCGCGCACGTCGCGGGCGTTGAACATGGCATCGGCGCGCACCTTGATGTAGTCGGCACCGGCCGCGGCATCGGCGACGATACCGTCGGACTCGAACACGCGGATGGTTCCCTCGGCCTCGCCGAACACCTTGTTCAGCCGGCGCTGGAGGATCTCCACCGCCTCTTTGGCGGTGAGGTTCTTCGGTTCGTCCTTCAGGTCGCCACGGCCATCGATATTGTTGAGGTAATCCGACAGCATCAGACCGAGGTCGGCCAGGGTCGGGTCACCGGCATGGAAGGCATCGGAGGCAGCGCCATACAGTTCCTGGGAGATCAGGCCGAAGTCCTCGGTCCCGCGCGCTTCGAGCATGCGCACCACCATGCGGTACTCGCGGCACATGCGCTTCATGATCTGCCCGACCGGGTTGAACTGACCTAGCTGGCGGATGATGTCACGCTCGATGCCCTGGAACTCGGCCTTCACCGCGCCGGAGTCGAACGATAGCGGGCGCGACTGGTAATAGGCACGGTCGACGGCCGGCGGCTCTTTGCCCTTGGCTTTGAGGAAGCCCTGACGAATGTTTTCGTCCCATTTAACCGCGTCCAGGACCCGGATCGGGGTCTGCGCCGCAACGATGCGGTCGGACAGGGCACGGATGGTTTGCTGGTATTCGTCCAACGGGGACTCCTTATCTGTCTCGGCCTCGGTCCCTGTAGGAGCAGCCTTGTGCTGCGAAGAGGCCTCTATCGGCAGCAAATATCTGTTGTCTTACCTGCCCTTTCGCAGCACAAGGCTGCTCCTACCGGGATCGCATTGCAATTTCAAACCATGAAAAGGCCGGCACAGGTAACTACTTGCCAGTACGCTGGAACCGCGCCACTTCGACGAACAGGTCGGAGTTGGCCGGGTCGTCCAGGTACGCCAGCACCCGCGCCGAGGGGCTATCGATCAGCACGCCGTCGCCGTTGTCTTCAGGCACCTCGGTGCTGCGCCCGGTCAGTTCCTTCTTGTCCACCGCCTGCTGCACCTGCTCGACATCCAGGTTGTAGACCACCAGCTCCTTGCCCTCGACGATGTCGAAACCGCCGATCAGGAAGTTGCCCCCCAGTCGTTTGGGCACTCCGGCCGACAGGTACCAGCGGTTGCCGTGGCGCGACACGGTGAACACGTACTCCTCAGGGGCCTTGCCCTTGGCCGTGGCCACCGCCTTGTAGGCACCGCCACCGCTGCGGCTGATGGTCAGCTTCAACGGCTCGCCCCAGGCGTCCTTGCTGCTCCACTTGCCGAGCAGCGCCTTGGGCGCCGCCTGGTTGCTGGGCAAGGGCTCATGGAAGGTCACCAGACAACCGCCCAGCAGCAGGAATGACAGAGTCAACAACACCACACGCCAGGCTTTCATCAGGTTCTCCTTGAAAAATCGGTCTCGGCTCAGGCCGATGCCAGCACCAGCTGCAGGTATCGGGTAAGCATAGCGAGCATCTGCCCATCGGCTTGCGCGTTCGCATCCTTGAGCAGGCCCTGATATTCCATCTGCTCGATAATCGCCGTCAACATCTGGGCGTCCTGTTCTGGTTGTCGCGACCCCACCACCTGCAGCAATTGACGGGTGCCGTGCAGCAGGATCTGCTCGTGGGCACGCACCAGCTCAGCCAGGCGTGGGCACAGCAGCGCCTCTTGGCGGAAGGCCTGTTCGGCCATCAGGAAGTCGCGGCGGTTCAGCAGTTGCCGCTGAACATAGTCGGCAGTCATGCGCGCCACTTCGTCAGCCAGCCGCGCCCGTGCCGCCGGGCTGCCGTCACCCTGGGCCAGCAACTGGCGCAGTACCACTTCCGTGTTGGCCCACAACTTGGCCATGTAGGCGGCACTACGCTCGACATACTGGGCGAAGGTATCGGTGAGCAGGTCCTCGATGTCCTTGAAGTAGTAGGTGGTGGCCGACAGCGGCACAGCGGCCTCGGCGGCCACCGCACGGTGGCGCACACCGCGCACGCCATCGCGCACGACGATACGCATGGCGGCGTCGAGGATCAGCTGGCGGCGCTGTTCGCTGCCTTGGCGGGCAGTCTTGCGGCCTTGGTATTGCACGTTTTCGGCGACGGCGGTAGCGATGCCGGCGGCGCCTTGATCAGGCATGGCGGGTGTCACGGGGGATACCTCACGGTTCAAGTCATCTGCGGCCTGCACTGGCCGGCGATGGAGCCAGTACAGACAACATAAAGCTTCAGGCAAGAAAAAGCCGCCTCGAAAGGCGGCTTGTTCAATTCACTCAGGCCTGTGGACGCATGTGCGGGAACAGGATCACGTCGCGGA
>Ga0213821_1000839_pt1 | contig 16513 bp, 18 predicted proteins | sample MC6MC0909MG_FD_179894 | JGI IMG/M metagenome (GOLD analysis project Ga0213821, IMG submission 179894) | Enriched soil aggregate microbial communities from Iowa State University, Ames, United States - MC6-MC0909-MG | ecosystem: Environmental > Terrestrial > Soil > Unclassified | place: USA: Iowa...
GTCGGTGCGACTGTTAGTGTACGTAATGCCTTATTATAGCCAAATGTTTTTTCACCGCGAGTAATTGTGTAAGACATATTCCCTTTTGAAAGGATTGCCCCCTTGCCTGTAGAATCCACTTTGAAGCCAAGCTTTTCAGCGATCACACGTAATGGCACCATTTTTGTACCAGCTACTTCATAAGAATCTGATGCGATAATATTATCAATTTCTTCATTTATTGGATTCTTAGTAGTTGAGGAATCATCGTCCAGTACAATTACTTTAGATGGTGTTGTTTGAGCTGGGATACTTTTAGTAGAGGCCGTATAGAAAACAATCAGATGCTTCTCTGCTAAATCTTTAGCGTCCACCTTTTCACCTTTTTCATTGAATAGCTCTGTTTCTTTCCCAATATTTAATTTTAAAATATCATACGTATTAGTTAAATCTTCAAAGAAATAATCCACTTCTACAAAACCAACTTCTTCTGTTTCAACGATGACAACCTCTGGATTGAATTGTGGTGGATAAATATATTTTTGCGGTTTGTTAGCAAAGGTATAAGCTAATACTTTATCACCCTTTTGTAGCTCCACTTTCTTCCCAGTATTGTCGAACACGAGAGTATCTTTAGTAATTTCTAATACATTTGTTTGCTCGCCTTCTTTTACTGTGTAATATGTAATATTTTCCCCAACACGAACATCTTCCACAGTACCACGAGTATCATTAAAAATGTGTACGGGATCAATTTGTATTTGTGGTACCTCCGCTTCTGTAGATTGCTGCTCATTTGCTGAAGCTACCGGTACAAGGGCACTTCCAAATAATAATGCAGACATAGCTGCAGGTGCTATTTTTTTCATGTTCATATAATCTCTCCTTATTGTTTGGATTCATAGTAGTAGTAGTTTTAAAATGGAAAAAGTTTCAGTGCAAACCGAGGATTTTATTAGAAAGAGGTGGCAGTATCTACTGCCACCTCTTATTCCTATTCTTTAACAATCTCGCTCAAACCAGTAATATCGATGCCATTTAAAGCTTGAGTAGCAAGGCGATCCGCTTCCGAATTATCCTTACGTGAAACAAGCTGGTATTCGGCTTGAATGTGAAGTTGCTCCAGCTTAGCATCAATTTTATCTGCCCAGCTTGCTAGTTCTTTTTCCAATGCTGGCCATTCCCCATTCAGCTGATTGATGACCACTTGTGAATCTCCTATAATACGCACAGGCAAATGGTGGACATTTAAAAGTTCTAGCTCTACTAAGGCTAAATAAAGCGCTGCATACTCTGCCTCGTTATTTGATTTCAATTCAGACGAAAAGGCATTCCTTCTCAATCGTAAAGGTTTACCATTTTGTTCATAATAAATGGCGCAGCCTAGTCCTGCTTGCCTTGTCCCACGATCAAAACCTCCATCAAAATAGACCGTAATATTATGAGGCTCTGTATCAATTTCCTTTAAATATGCTTTTAGCTCTTTAAGTGACCAATTTGTATCTTGCCGATCAATACAATGTAGCGATTTTACCCTTCCCGTTCTTTCCATATCCTCTGCAAGTAAAAGTGCTTGAGCTGCAGGCATTTCAGCTGAACGTAAAACTGTTGTTGCTCCTTTTGGTGTTTTATAGGTCCATTCAATGATGACATGCATATTCATAACCTCCCATACTCTTTAACTGGTACATAAAGCAAAAACGTGTACCGACCAATAGCGGATACACGTTTTCCTCTCACTTGTTATATGTGCAATTCCTAGAAAAATTATTCCTTTTTAAATTGCGATTATCACCTTTTATTGAATTCCTTCATATAAACCTTGGATAGGTTTTATTAAAATGCGATTTACTTCTTCGATTACTTTACTTACTTTCATTTCTGCCTCAAGCATCGTTGAAATTTTTTCATTTTGCTGTGCAAGCTGTGCCGCTTTTTGTGCATAGACAAGCTCATCTTCCAAAATATCCTCACCAGCTAATTGCTTTTTCTGTAATTCAATTTGGATTTTACGGAAGTTTTTAAAGACATTTAATGCCTGTTCATCATTTTTAACAACTTCAACCGCAGCTTTTAACGCTTCAAATTCTGGAATCTTACGGAAAGTTGCTTCTAGCGCATTTATGTCATTATAAATATTAATCATTCATACAATCTCCTTTTAAATAAAGTAAACAATCAAGCCTTGCACAATCCCAATCAATCCACCAAGCACTGCACCTAATACAGTAATCATTTTAAACTCACGTTTTGAAATACCTAATACAAGCTCCTCTAATTTCTCTACTGGGAAAGAGTCAACCTGCTCTCGCACAACCTCTTGTAAGTTTAAACGTTTTAGTACATCTTCAAGTTGTTCCTCTGCCTTCACAAAAGCTTTTTCTATAGCTTGTGGAATCACGGTATACTTCGCCCAGTCATTTCCTTCTGGCCAATAATAAGAAATCGGTTGATTTAAACGTTCAGAGATTGCTAATTGTTCTTTCACGTACACTTGTAATTTCGATAAAATGGGGTCAAATTGAACATCTTGCAAAAAGTCCATAGCGGGTCGATCTTTAAGTTTTTCCCATTCCTGTGAAAATATTTTTGTTAGTAATGTTGTTGTTCCTGGTGCTTGTAAAAACTTCACAAGCTCACGTTGAACTTTCCCAACTAATGAAGAGGAATCACCTAAGAACATATTGATCATGCCGCCTAGAGACCCTTTTGATGATAAAAAGTCATCAATCATTGCCTTAATCGTCATTTCACCTTCTGGTGATAAAAAATAATCCTCGCCTTTTTCTAAAATGTGCTGAACTGCTACTGGAATTTTAGCATCAATTGTATTTTGGATATCATCTGATAGCAGCGTACGAATTGATTTTGTTGATAGTGTATTCTTTACCGACGAAAATTGTCCCTCAACAATTGCTTCAACCTTCTGTTCAATGGTAGTAGGTAGATGAGCAAACCCAGCTAAGTTTAGCCAATCCTGAATTGTTTTGTCGTTTGTAAAGATTGTTTCTTCAACTTTTGTTTGCACAAAGTGTTCTACTTTGTCTTGAATATCCTTAGAGAAAAACTTTTTTCTAAATGTTTCAGGCGTTAGTAAATAATTAACTACTGTAAGACCCAACTGTTTAGCTAATTCATCACGTCGTTTGGGTATAAGGCCTGGTGTAAACGGTACACGCCAATTTTTAATATATATCGCTTTATATGGACGAAAAAGCATTTTAATGGCTAAGTGATTTGTAACGCCCCCAATTGCAGCCCCAATGATAGCCATAAAAAGTAATGTCACTATAAAATTATCCATTAGTATCCTCTCATTTCAATTGTATTCAAGATTGGCGTATTTTGTCGCCTTCTGCACTCATTATAGCAGAGCAATGATTTTCAACGAAAGAAATACCCCTTTAGAATTTCAATCTCATCCTATTTACTTCTATGAAAAGTGAATAGTTGCAAAAATACCTTTATACTTGAATAATATGACTACATACTATAAGAAGCGAGGTTTGATGATGATTCAACATTTCAGTTTTAAACCACTATTTGAAAACACGCAACTACCTGGGTGGTCTATTTCATTTTTTTATCAACGAGAACGATACCAAGCGGAATATTTAAAGGACGGTACGATTGAGTGGATAGGAGCCATTCCATCAGACGAGGAGGTTGTTAAAAAAATGATACATGAACTTATGCTGTTTCATGTATACGATTAAATTTAATAGTCAATTTTTCTTTGTGATCCCGTATAAAAATACCTATATTTACTATTAATAGCACGCCATTTAAGCTAATTATGTTGAATCCTGTTGAAATTTGTATATTTTTCTTATACATTTATGATATCAGCTTAATAGTAAATGTTTTTTATGCAGGGGGCCATTTCAATGAGTAAAGTCACACTTTCGGATGACTTAAATAGCTATAATTCAAAAGCGTTAATTCGTGTAAAAGTAAAAGAATTTTTTTCGGAATTTTCCGCCAAAATATTCGAATTAGTGGATGAAGCGGGTGCTGTTAATAGTAAGAAATTCGAGGAACTTTCTGGCTATAAAAGCGACTTTTACAATGAGTATTGCAGTCAACTAAAGGGCTTCTTTGATTCTTCTACTAGCTCTTTTGGCAAGAAATCGATTAAAACGTTCTATTTAACGTATAATAATAAGAACTATGTTTTAACACAGCAAGGCATAACGGAAAAAGCACCTGTATCTATCGCTCCGTTTACAGGTGAAATACCCTTAAAGGAAACGGTTCATGATGTTGAAAAAGCGTGTTTAAAATTACGCTTCCAGCAAGAATAAATAGGTCAAACATTTAGAAAGGGGGAGTCTCAAATGATGATTGAGACTCCCCCTTACTATAAAAAATAATTCATTTAAAAAAATCCGCAAGCTAAAGCACTCTTGAGATTTTTGACGTGTCGTATTATACGAGATGCAAAATGCTTCTTTCCCTAAACAAACTATCTTTGATCTTTCTAAAGTTAGCATATAGCCATGGTAATTACAATCTTTTGGTATTTGAATCTAGTTGCATTTTTTCAAAAGATCCATGAAAAACAAGTGAAAAAGTTGTTGTCAATATTTGTGTTTTTCTTTTAAATAATTTATGATTGAAACATCCAACAATTTTTTAAATCATAGGAGGTGTACACTTTGTTTACTTCCCTCATTCGGGCGGGAACAAAGGAATTATTTGGACGGAGACATATTGGAGATAACCATTAGGTTGGCGGCATTCGCCCTACTAATTATAATGACTGGATTTTTCGTTGCAACTGAATTTGCAATCGTAAAAGTGAGATCTACCCGCATTGATCAATTGCTCGCGGAAGGGCATAAAAAAGCGAAAAATGCAAAACGTGTTGTTTCAGATTTAGATGAGTACTTATCTGCATGCCAGTTAGGTATTACCATCACTGCACTTGGTTTAGGTTGGTTAGGTGAACCTACATTTGAAATCATTTTACACCCAGTGTTTGAATTTCTAAATTTGAATGGTAGTATTACATCTATCCTTTCATTCATACTTGCATTCTCAATCGTTACGTTTATGCATGTTGTTATTGGGGAATTGGCGCCAAAAACATTAGCCATCCAAAAAGCAGAATTTGTCACATTAAACTTTTCTGGCCCATTAATTATCTTCCACAATATTACGTATCCCATCATTAAGCTATTAAATGGCTCTGCCCGTGGTTTAACAGGTCTTTTCGGCTTAAAAATGATGTCAGAATCAGAAGTTGCTCATACAGAGGAAGAGCTGCGTATGATTTTGTCGGATAGTTTAAAAGGTGGAGAAATTAATAACTCAGAATATGAATATGTTAACAGTATTTTCGAGTTCTCTGATCGTCTTGCAAAAGAAATTATGGTTCCTCGAACTGAAATTGTCGGCATAGAAAAAGAGCTAACAATTAAAGAAGTGTTTGATTTAATGGGTGTTGAGCAATATACTCGTTATCCAATTCTGGATGGAGATAAAGATCATATTATTGGATTAGTTAACATGAAGCATTTATTAACCGCTTACATTAAAGATCCTAAAAATGGTGATAAGCCAGTCATTGATTATATGCAACCTATTATTCGAGTGATGGAAACAACGCAAATTAACGATCTATTACTAAAAATTCAACGTGAACGTATTCATATGGCCATTTTAATGGATGAATATGGCGGAACATCTGGTTTAGTGACGATTGAAGATATTATTGAGGAAATTGTCGGCGATATTCAAGATGAATTTGATGAAGACGAAATCCCGGAAGTACAAGAAATTGCAGAAAATCATTTTATTTTAGATGCTAAGATGCTTCTTGAAAATGTAAATGATATGCTTGGTACTGACATAGAAGATGATGATATTGATACTATCGGTGGTTGGTTCATGACGAAGCGTTTTGATGCAGTCGAAGGTGACAGTATTGAAGAGCAAGGTTTTGAATTTATCGCAAAAGAATTAGATGGTCACCATATTTTATACTTAGAAGTTCTGAAATTACCTAACAGTGATTTATCAAATGAATATGACGCAGTCATTGACTAAAATTGAATTGATTTACCATACTTGTCGTGGTACTATTAGAAGCACGCTTGTATAATCTAGGCTATAAATATGGTCTTTTTTTCACACCTTATATAGGTGGGAGCAACGACTGTAATAAATAGATGAAACGACTCCCTTTTTAAAAGGGGGTCGTTTTCTAATGTCCGAAAGTTTTGCGAGGAGGAAACAAAATGGAGCTCTATACAAATTTACGTCAAGGGGAAAAAGGTGCATGGCTATCCATTGGTACATATCTAATCCTAAGCTCTGCTAAGCTTACAATAGGCTACATTGGTACATCTGAGGCCCTAAAAGCAGATGGTTTAAATAACACAACTGATATCATTGCTTCCATCGCGGTACTGGTTGGTTTACGCATTGCCCAAAGACCACCTGATTCCAACCACCAATACGGACATTTACGAGCTGAGACTGTTGCCTCTTTAGTCGCATCGTTCATTATGCTTGTTGTCGGTCTCCAAGTATTAGTTAGTTCCCTAAAAAGCTTGTGGGAGCCCACTGGTACAACACCTTCACTATTAACAGCCTATGTAGCAATAGGTAGTGCAGTTGTCATGTATGTGGTTTATCGCTATAATTTGGCACTATCAAAGAAAATTAAGAGTGCCGCTGTTAAAGCTGCTGCCTTTGACAATCGCTCTGATGCACTTGTCAGCATCGGTACAGCCATTGGTATTTTTGGAGCCATTTTCGGCTTTCCGATCATTGATTCACTTACAGCTCTCATTGTTGCCCTTTTAATTATTAAAACAGCAGTAGAAATTTTTTGGGAAGCTGTTCAAAGTCTTACAGATGCATTTGATATTGATGAAGTTGAAACGTTATCGGTCTTAATCCGTAACGTGGACGGGGTAATGGAGCTTTTAGACTTTAAAGGACGTGCCCATGGCAATATGTATTTCATCGACGTAACTGTCACAGTAGATCCTTATTTAAATGTCTTTGAAAGTCATCGCATAACCGAAGAAATCGAACATACCATTATGCGTGAAAATCGCTTTTGTCAGGTTCTTGTGCATATTGAGCCATATATCATTCCTCCGCAAAACGAAGAAAAGTCTCCTACCAATTGATTGGTAGGAGACTTTTCTTATTTAATAGCTATATAAATATCCACTTGTGATTCATGTGGATTAGCGCATCGTTCATCATACAGTTCAAAGTCGCCTGTATATGTTCGTTCAACTTTAGAATTTGCAAACCATGCCCAAATCTCTTGCCAGGTTTGGATGACAACTTCAGGCATCGTGCCTTTATCTGATGTAAATACTAGATACTTAGCTGCTGGAATCATTTTAACTACTAAATCTGTTGGAATGTCATCATTATTTACTTCTACTCCTAGTGTAAGAGTATAATTACCATTCACATCCGTTTCATAGTCTGAATACAAACCAAAGACATGGCCATTTTTTCGTTCGGCTATTTGGCCCGCAATATTTTGCTGATAAAAGTCATCCCATAATTGTGGAATTTTAGCATGCTCTGTTATTTCATTGGCATTACTTGTTTGAGTTGAAATACCTACGATGTTAAATGCGGTTAATTCAACTACTTTTGGTTCCTTCCCTTCACTTTTTCTCCATCGCTTCAAACTTGGCAAAAAGGAAGTCAGCATATTCCGTGCCTCATTTTCTGGCATACCACCTTCCTTAAGATGCGGTACACAAATTTCGATCATTTCTTCTACTGTTAACTGGGGTTGTTTAAACTTGCCTCCCTCGTAACAATATATACAATACTCCAGAATTTTGTCCCCATCTTTTTCAGTACCCAATAATGCCTCTTCTACTAAAGGCATACCGCAGCTTTGACAATAGCTTTGCATCGTCATTCCACCTTTCGCTTTATTTGTACTTACTATAGCAAAGGAAACCTGACAACTGTCTGTCATCAATTATCTAGATTTTTATATAATTGAACAATTTCTAAAGCTCGTTTTTGAATAATATCTCTTATATAAAGTGGTTCCATAATTTTAATGCGATGCCCAAAGCTTAACAAGAAACCATAAAGCCATTCATCTTCGGGTATAGATATATGAATCATAGATTGTTCATGGTCTATATGTTCTGCACCAAAGGATTCCTCCACTAATGTTGTAATGTCTTTATCAAAAGAAATGACTAAATCGACTACGTTTTGTGGTTGATGCCATTCTTTACCCCAAGGGAGTTCACTTAAATTCACTTCCTTACGCTCAAAGGTAGAATCAGCTTGAAGCAAATGTTTCATTCTCGCAAGCTTAAATAAACGAAAGTCCTTTCTTAATGTACAATAGCCATACAAATACCATATCTTCCCTTTTTGAACAATTGTATGTGGTTCGACTATTCGGCTTGTTTGTTCACCATAAGTAGTAGAATAATGAAAGCTTATGCAACGATTATTCTCTATAGCTGTCTTGAGCGTCGTAATAAGCTCTTTAAAGAGAGCGTTTGGTCCCCATGGACTAAGATCAACAAATAGATGGTCCATCGATTGTTTTACATGATCATCAGCAATACTCGTTATTTTCTCGAGCACGGCTTCAGCGTGGGAATCTTCATAGGTAGTCAAAGCACTTTTAATCGCAATAGAAAGTGACGTGAGCTCATCCTTCGTCAACACTTGCTTATCAACACGATAACCATCGATTAAACTAATGCCACCATTTACACCTTGCTGACTAATAACAGGTACACCAGCACAGCTCAATGTTTCAATATCTCGATAAATGGTACGAATCGAAACATTAAATAACTCTGCTAATTCCTGTGCCTTAACCTTTTTACGGTTGATTAATATCATCGTCATGGTTAGAAGTCTTTCTAATTTCATGGTAAAATCTCCTTTCTTGCCATCCCATTATTCCTATATATACTTCTATTTTAATTAATAACCTATCTTTTTAAGTATTTTTTAAGTACTTTTTGAGTATTTTTTAAGACAAATGTACTATAATAACGCCTAATTATTGTTACAACAATTATACTATTTTAACAATAAAAGAAAAAACAAGGCTTATGCCCATATGCAACTTTCATTAACAATACTATGTTGTTTCATTTTTGTATAAGAATAGTTTGATTTTAACGCCTAAGCAATTATTTCAATTCTCTTAACACAAACTAAAAAACTTTTATCTTCTATATAATGAACGGCGAAATTTTCTTTGAATGGATTTGACGCGATGTGACAAACACATCGGGATTCATTGACTCTCACCCGTGAAAGAACTACACCATAAATTGCTTTTTTCTGGCATCAAATTTTTAATAGAAAAGTTGAGTGATTTTCACTTTTCTTGCCCTTCACTATATATAGGAAGCCTTTTCACCCAAAATGAACTAGAGTTTAATGTTTTTAATTTAATTGTATAAAGGAGAGTTTGATGTGATTCGAGCCGTTTTAATAGACAATGAACCGTTAGCTTTACACTATTTTCAAAATAAACTACATGCCTTTCAACAAATACAGGTGATGCAAACCTTTACAAGCGTAGAAGTATTTCTGAATGAACTACCAACTATGGAATTTGAGGCTATCTTTTTAGAAGTAAAACTTCAAGAATTATCAGGACTTGAAGTTGCTGATATTATCAAAACGGAACGCCCACAAGTCAGTGTAATTTTCATTACCGCCTATCATGAATTTGCATTACAAGCCTATGAAATTGGCAGTCTCGACTATGTATTAAAGCCTATCAGTCATGCCCGTTTAGAAAAAACTGTAGCCCGTATTGAGCATGAATTTTCAATTCAGCAAATGCTTCAACAGGCTACACAAACTGTCTTAAATGTACAATGCTTCGATCAATTTGCCGTCTATAGTAACAATAGTTTAGTGGCATTTAAAACAGAAAAGACAAAGGAATTGTTTGCTTATTTTATTTTGCATCCAAATATACCGATTCATCGAGATTATTTAATTGAAATTCTATGGCCAGATTTAGATTATGTACGAGCCAAATCAAATCTTCATACAGCTCTATCTTATTTAAGGAAAACTCTAAATACAATTGGCTACGAAAACTGTATTGTCTTTTCAAATAAATACTATATCTTCGAAAAGCCAAATATCGTATGTGATTTATACGATTTTCAAAAACTTCATGAGGATTTTTCAAGACTGGAATTTCCCTCTATTTCTTTGATTAATCAATGTCTTTCTATTTATAAGAATGGCTTATTTGTTTTTGATGATTATGAATGGTCAACTGCCTATAAAGATAAATTAATGAAATCATACATAGAGCTATTAGAAAAAGGGTTTCAAACAACGGTCTTTTCAGATACTGAAAGAGCTATGGAATTTTTACATGCATTAATAGAGTATGATCCCTATAATGAACAAAAACTTGAGCACTATTTATATACGTTAATACAGGCAGGGCTTCATGAACAGGCACTCAAAATTTTCCAAACATATACGCAAAGACTAGAGGAAGATTTAGCACTAACACCTAGCTCTACATTATTAGAGATATCTAAAAAATTATTTGTTCAACATAAATAATGTAAAAAACGGCGAGTGCTTCTATGTGAGTAGAAGCTCGCCGTTTATTTACATCCCACTACCTTCAGTTAGCCCGTGCTTAACAGCATACAGCGCTGCCTGTGTACGGTCTTGTACTTGTAGCTTTGTAAAAATATTCGAAATATGGGTTTTCACCGTTTTTTCTGTGACAAAGAGTGAGGATGCAATTTCCCGATTACTCTTTCCTTTTGTAAGCTCTGCTAGCACATCCTGTTCACGAGGTGTCAGCGGATTTATTAAATGGGGTGCATTCTGAGACTCCTGGCGATCCATTTCAAGCGTTGACGTTGCTTCAGGATGTAGAGTGTTTTCACCACGCATAATACGACGAATGGATAAGACCAATTCATCTGGCTCAATATCTTTTAACTGATAGCCTGCCGCTCCTGCCTCCATTGCTGGAACCACATGATCTCGATCAGAAAAGCTAGTGAGCATTAAAATTTCTATTTGTGGAAACTTCGCTTTGATGCGTTTAGTCGCCTGGATGCCATCCATTTCAGGCATGACTAAATCCATTAAAATAATATCTGGTTGAATGCTTTCTGCTAATGCAACAGCTTCGTGCCCATTTTTGGCCTCTCCAACAACCTCAATATCCTTTTGTGTCTTTAAGAAAAACAGTAGTCCTCTACGCACCACGTGATGATCGTCTGCAATTAATACACGTATCATGTCCTCTCCCCCTTAATATGGCAAGCGGATTAGCAGCTCCGTACCTTTGCCAATTTCACTTACCCAGTCGGCAGTTCCACCAACTGATTTTGCACGATCCTTGATAGATTGTAAGCCCATTGAAAGCAACTTTGTATTGTTGTCAATGACAAAGCCCCGTCCCTCATCACGAATAACCAACAAAATATCTGTTGATGTAACAGTAATATACAATGCTGCCTCTAATACACCTGCATGGCGACGTACATTATTTAACGCCTCTTGGGCTACGCGAAATAATGTTTCTTCAATACGTGAGGGAAATTGCAATACGCCTGAAACCGTAACATGTAGTTTTAAGCCAAGCATTTCAGCGTATACTTTCATGGCCTCAAGTAAACCATTTTCCAATCCTTTAGGTCGCAATTGCCAAATTAACGCACGCATCTCTGTAAGTGCATCTTGTGTTAAATGCTGAATCTCTTTAAATGTTTCTTTCACTTCGCAATCATCCGTCATTTCAATGCCAGCCCTAGCTGTTAACGTAACCGAGAATAGTAGTTGATTAACTGAATCGTGTAAATCACGAGCTAGGCGATTACGTTCCTTCACAAGCGCCATTTCCTGCTCCTGCTTTGTCAGTAAAATTCGCTTAATAGCTGAACCCATCTGAAAGGCAACTGATTCTAATAAAGCAAGCTCCTCCTCTGAAAAGCGTACTGTATCCTTAGATGCGACATTTAATACGCCAAAACGTTCTTGTCCAGATTGAAGGGGTACTGTCGCATGATGTGTGATTCCTTCATGATCCCCAACATTTGCAGCTATGGCACTTTCAATACGCTGACACTCGATAATATTGGAGGCTTTTTTTAGCTCTTCATTACGATAACGCGATACACACCAACAACCGCCCTTTTTTAAATAATGGCAATTGTTATATTCCAATGCCTCTGGTAGATTTTCATGGACAACAAGTTCTGAACGCCCCTTTGCATCAATAAAAAAAATCCAACCTGTTTCAAAATTGGTGCCATTTAAAAATTTGATGAGCGCACCTTTTAGCATTGTGACAATTTCAGTTTCTTCATTTAATAGTTCAGCAATCTCTTTTAAAATACTGATATTGGAATGCTCATTCTCCCGCACGAAAACACCTCTTCTTTAGCATTACTATTGTTAATGATACCATTAAGCTATTGAAAGCGTCTGCTTCCACCGTTCATACTTTAGACTGAAATTCATCACATACCTTATTTTGTGTAAGTTGATTTACATATAAAACTAGAACCACTATAATCGAACAAGGACATGGTTTTATGAAGGGAAGATTGAATATGTCTAAAAAAGAAGAAAATGGCTTATTATTTATTTGGATTGTTTCTGCTATAGCAACACTAGGTTCGTTATATTTTTCTGAGATTCGTCATTATGAACCTTGTAAATTATGTTGGATTCAACGTATTTTTATGTACCCAATTGTTATAATGACGACAGTAGCATTTATACAAAAAAATGCACGTATTGCTGTCACAACAGCTGTATTTTCTGTGGTTGGCGGCTGTATTTCACTTTACCATTACGGAATTCAAAAGCTTAGCTATTTAGCTGAAAATGCTCCTTCCTGTGGCGCAGTTTCTTGTACAGGACAATATATTAATTGGTTAGGCTTTATTACTATTCCGTTTTTAGCATTAACTGCATTTATTTTAATCGCAGGGGCAAGCTTTTATTTAATCAAAGCTTCTAAAGCTGCAAAATAATCGGAAGACCGTGTTCTACCTTTGGAATACGGTTTTTTCTACGGAGGAAGATCTATGTTTCATTATGAAATTGCTGAAGATAACTTAAGTGTGGAAGAATTGCTACGTAATCATTGGCGACTCGGTAAAAAACTCGTTCATGAATTGCGTATGGCCAAAGCCATCACATTGGCAAATGATGAGCTGGTTCAATGGAATACACCTTTACAAACTGGAACAATAATCAAATTTACGTTTCCTGTTCCAACTTCTAGCTACAAACCAACACCTGTATGTGCTATTGATGTAGTCTATGAGGATGACCATTGTTTAATCGTATCAAAGCCAAAAGGTATGGCAACACATCCTAATGATGCTCGTGATACACATACATGTATGAACCATGTCATGGCACATATCAAAGAACAGGGTGGCATTTATGCTGAACATGTTCATCGTCTTGATAAAGGGACACAGGGCTTATTACTAGTAGCAAAGCACCCTTTAGCAAAGTCCATTTTCGATCGAATGATTGAGGAAAAAACCATTATTCGTACGTATGCAGCAGAGGTGCAAGGTAACTTACGAACGTCTTCTGGAACGATTGCTGAACCAATTGGCAAAGACAGACACCATGCCACAAGACGTGTTGTGTCCAAAACTGGGCAGCATGCTGTAACACACTATGAAGTGGTGGCGCGTTACAAAAATTCCTGTGTCGTTCATCTCATACTTGAGACTGGGCGAACACATCAGATCCGTGTGCATTTAGCCTATATTGGCCATCCAATTATTGGGGATACAATGTATGGTGCACGAGAAACAGTAAGTGATGACTACGAACTACATGCCATTCAATTAGAATTTGACCATCCTTTTTTAAATAAACGTATTATCGTCAAGGACGAGCAATAAGAAAAATCCCGCCTCTATAGGAGTGCGGGATTTATTCTTTTTTTAAAAATCAAATTTAAAATGATCAGGATCTTGTCCAAATCGTTGGTTACGATTTAATGTTGCCATTTTCTCCATTTGATCTTGGGTTAATTCAAAATCAAAAATCTGTGCGTTTTCCTCAATTCGGCTCGGTGTTACGGATTTGGGAATAACGAGTGTATCATTTTGTAAATGCCAACGCAGTACTACCTGAGCAGGGGTTTTATCGATTTCTTTCCCAATCTCAATAATGGTAGGATCAGCAAGTACACCACCACGTCCTAGTGGAGACCATGCAGTAACAGCAATTTGGTGTTCACTACAAAATGCGCTTAATGACTGCTGTTGTAAATATGGATGTACCTCCACTTGATTAACCATCGGTGCAGTATTTGCCTTAGCCAATATTTTTTCCAAATGATGCTCATGATGATTCGATACACCTGTTGAGCGAATTAATTTTTCATCGTAAAGGCGCTCAATAGCTCGATATGTTTCTTCAAATGTTTCAGGGACAGCCCAATGTGTTAAATATAAATCTAGGTAATCCATATTTAAATTCTTTAGCGAAACCTCAAAAGCACGTAATGTTGCATCATATCCTTGGTCATTATTCCATACTTTTGTTGTAACAAAAATATCTTCACGACGAATGCCTGAATGACGAATAGCTTCTCCTACTTCTACCTCATTCCCATATAAGGATGCTGTATCAATAGCTCGATAACCGTATTGAAGTGCTTTATCAATAGCCTGTAATGTTTCCTCACGTTCTGTCATTTTGTAAACACCTAAGCCAAAACGAGGCATTTCTACACCATTTGATAATGTTTTCGTTGATTGTAAATTCAAAAAGCACAACCCCTTTCTTATCCTCGTTCCATTATACAAAAAATTGGATTTAAGAAAAATAAAGCGGCTGGTTTATATACTACTTTTTCTTCTGTTCAACATCTTCCAATTGAATTGGATCAGCGATTCGCTCATCCTCCGCAAGCTCTAGACCATCACGTAAATGCTCCATCTGCTTGCCCAAATCTTTTAATTCTTTCATATCTCTCACCATTGTCCCATTTTCAATATTTGGCACCTTTTTTTCCATACTAATCACCTCACTTTTAGTTTTCCCGATATCAAGCTGTTTGAACCATTTCTGACATATTTTATTCTGCTATGTCGTTTCATTTTTAAAGTAGATAGGCTATACTAAAAAGAGATTTCTTTATAACATGAGGAGGGTTACTTCCATGAAATTATTATTAATCATTGGTGTAACAGTTGCTTTCTTAACAGCTATTTTCACTGCTGGATACGAAGGCGACTACAAAGCTGACAAATAATATCTCAAGAAAATCACTAAGCTTTTCGAAAAGCTTAGTGATTTTCTTTTTTTGTGGAACAATAGAAATACTTGACTTTCCTTTATTTTTAAAATAAACTAACTTACATAAAGTAACTTAATGAAAAAAGATAACTATTTGGAGGTATTCAAAATGCATTTTCATGAAAAACCAAACACCTATGTAACGAATGTTGAAATAAAAGTGAGTGATTTACACCGCTCTTTAACCTTTTATCAAGAAATTATTGGCTTTAAAGTGTTACAACAAGATTCACATAAAGCTATGTTAACTGCCGATGGAGAAACAGCTCTATTAACTCTTGTTCAGCCTAAAACCGTAGAAGATAAGCTTAGCATGACGACAGGACTTTATCACTTCGCCCTATTATTACCTAGTCGACGTGACTTAGCTAATGTTATTTCTCATTTTCACGAAAAAGGTGTGTACCTTGGGGCTTCTGATCATGCTGTAAGTGAAGCACTCTATTTAAATGATCCTGATCATAATGGAATCGAGATTTATGCAGATCGTCCTGAAAGTGAATGGACATGGCATAACAATCAGGTGCATATGGTGACAGAACCACTCAATATTCGTTCTATTTTAGAAGAGGGCGATGGCAACTGGCTTGGTCTGCCTGCTGGCACAGTAATGGGCCATATTCATTTATCGGTCTCTAACTTGGCTGAAGCCGAGCAATTTTATACAAAGGGATTAGGTTATGATATTGTCACACGCTACGGGTCCCAAGCATTATTTATTTCTACAGGCCGTTACCATCATCATATCGGCTTAAATACTTGGCACTCAGAGAATGCACCAAAGCTTGGAAAAAATCAAGTTGGCTTAAAAACGTTCTCATTGCGTTTAGATAACGAAGAACAAGCGGCAACTATGAAAGATAATCTTCGTGGTATAGGTGCACCCGTTACGGAAATCGTCGGAGGGTTCCAAACAGAGGATCCTGCGGGGAATGTTGTGTTATTAAAGTTTTAATATTAAAAAGCAGTTCTCACAAGCGGAGAACTGCTTTTTAATGTAACCCTGGATATCCTTGTTGACGTAATGCCTCATAAATAACAATTGCAGCCGTATTGGACAAATTAAGTGATCGCACATGATCACTTTGTGGAATACGTAAACACATATCTCGGCGTTCATAAGCAAAGTCCTTCGGCAAACCTGTAGTTTCTTTTCCGAACATAAAATAAATATCTCGGTCTTGATCACTAAAATCATTTTTCGTAAACGGCTCATCACTGTATGTTT
>Ga0213821_1000845_pt1 | contig 16437 bp, 16 predicted proteins | sample MC6MC0909MG_FD_179894 | JGI IMG/M metagenome (GOLD analysis project Ga0213821, IMG submission 179894) | Enriched soil aggregate microbial communities from Iowa State University, Ames, United States - MC6-MC0909-MG | ecosystem: Environmental > Terrestrial > Soil > Unclassified | place: USA: Iowa...
CATCATTTTGAATCAGCTTACTGAGCAACATATTTACTTTCTTTCAGTAAATCATACATGATGGTATCTTTCGTTATATGAATACCTAATTTTCCTATTTGCTTAAAGATAATGGTGCAACTATGAGATATATTAACAAATAATACAAATTTATATTCCCTTATGCTTGCAACACAAGTTAGCATGAGCTGTTAAGCGTCCATTAATTCTTACTGGTTAATGTTAATTTTCCAAAGCCTTTAATAGTTAAACTTACTTGCTTTTTTTCATCCCAAATACTATAAGGATATACTAAATTAACTATAGTTTTCCCATCTATTGATTTTATATTGGCTCCTCGTGCATAAAAGGACTCTCCCTTGTCATTTGTTAATGCCCATTCAAAAAATTGATTTTCATCCTCATAAAGATCTGCGTCGACTATTAAAGATACATGCATAGAGCCATTCGTAAGGGTTGCTGATTGAAGTTGAATGCCCTCAACAGCTTTTTCCGCTTCAAATGATTGTGTTACAACCTTCATTGGTTTCAATGTAAATGGCCATTCTCCATTAATTGAAACAATCCCTTTCTTTTCTGTATTGAAATGAATTGTTTCAATTACTAATTGAGCGTTATCTAAAGAAGGCCACGCCCGTTCATTCGACTGTAATAGAAGTTCATAAATTATGGTTTCATCGGTTCCTTTCAGCATTTGCTCCTCAGCATTACCCGTAAAACCTTTTGAAGTAAGAGGCTTTGTATCTGAAATAAGGGCATCAATTTCTTTTCCTGTAGAATCATACATACGGTATTCAATGCCTACGTGATTAATATCCTTTATATCCATATTCTTCGGCAAAATTTCCATTTGCAACCCTACACGGAAAGCATCAGCAAATATATTTTCAAGTGTAACCGTAATATCTTGTGAACTTTGCGATACACCGACATATTGCACTTCTCCATTTTGACTAGCAAGTTCAATCCCAGCGTCATCAAACCCTAAAAACGCTTTTAGTTTGGCCATCGCTGTATCATTAGATAAAATCACACCCGAAGCGAGCACTACACATGCTGCCGCAGCTGAAATAGGCTTCAACCAACGTTTTTTTGTCTTTTTCTTTGATTTAGAGCGAATCTCGGTATAGGAACGATTAAAAGCTTTCTGCACAATATCTGGTATTTCTTGCTCTCTATTCATTTCCTCATGTAAACGCTCGTCTAATGATTTTTTCATAGTAATTGTGCCTCCTCAACATAATAATTATTTTTCAAATATTGCTTCGCTCTGGAAATCCTTGACTTAATCGTCCCTTCTGATTCATGAAGAAATTCGCTTATTTCCCTTGTCGTAAGTCCATTCACATAATAAAGTGTTAAAGCAATGCGATAGCTCTCATCTAGACTCTCTAATGCTTCATCGAGCTCAAGAGAAATTTGATCTTGGTGTCGCAGTTCATGAAAAGTCGTCACATCCAGAGGCACAGTACGCTGATCCTGCCTCATAAATCGGTAGCAGTTATTTAAAAGAATTCGACAAATCCATGTATTAAAATATTTCGCTTCTTTTAAAGAATCTATTTTTTCAAACGCTGTCAGAATCGTATCTTGTAGAAGGTCTGCAATATCCTCATCTTTCAAACCAAGTCGTTTAGCCGTCCGATAAAGTGTCATTTCGTATTGACGGATTAATTGTATAAAAGCTTCTCCATCTCCCTTCTTTGCTTTTTTCACTAGAAACTTGGATTGCATGTCATCACCTCTTTTTTCTCTTATATACCGTTAGAGCATTTTGATTGATAGTTAGTTGCATTCATTCATTGATTGATTGATTATTTAATAACACTAAAAAGCAACAAACGAAACAAATTTTCAAGCAATTAATCTTTCTATTCATGTACTTAAAAAAAGCTTACTGTTTATCTCCAAAAATAGGTATTTTCGATGTATTTAAAGCTTCATAAAATTGTCGGAAAATAAAGGGACTTTTAGACCCCGTTTCGACACAATATAAGTAATAAGTTTATTAATTTTTATTGACATCCCTGTTTTATTGCATAATACTATACTTAAAATTTGAGTTTTCATAGGTATAAAGTTCCGAAAAACTCGAAGGGGGAAAAATATGAAAAGTAAAAGTATTAAGCGACGATTATTGTTTTTTACATTAGGTTTGCTGTTATTGTCATCTGTAATTAATTCTGTATTAGGCGTGTGGATTGTTGGGAAAAATAGCAAAGAAGTTTTAATTGAGAAAGCCAATGAACAAGTCTATGAAATCGCAAAGCAAGCAGAAACTATATTAAATTCTGAGAATGATCCCATCTCATCTCTACAAGATTTTGTGGAGTTAAAAGAACAACAAGATAATGTCACTTATGCTATTGTCATCGATACCAATGTAAAAGCTGTGGCGCATAGTGATAAAGGAAAATTAGGAAAAACATATGATGATACATACACAATCGATGGTGCTAAACACGGAAAAAAGCAATTTACAAGATGGTATGCTGAAGTTCAAGGAATATGGACATATGATATCATGGAGCCTATATATAAAGATGGCGAGCTGTATGGAGTAATTGATATTGGGGTACCTGAAAGCGGTATTCAATCTATTACAAACTCCGTACTAGGCTATCAGATTATTACAGGTATAGTAAGTTTTATCATTATAGGTACTTTAATGTGGTGGATTATTGGTCGCATTGTTGCTGCCATTAAGAATCTCGAAAAGGTTATTCATCAAACTGCTGGCTTAGACTTTACTGAAAATCCTGAGTTAGATAAGCTATTAAATCATCCAGATGAGATTGGTCTCATGGCAAAAGGCATCTCTAGTATGCGCTCTGCATTAAAGAATGTTACCAACAACATACATAATACTAGTTCTGAGTTATCAGATTCCTCTAAGATTCTTATTCAAATAGCAGAAGATACAGTACGTACGACTGACGAAATTAGTTCAGCCATTAATGAAATAGCAAAAGCTACGGAAGAACAGGCTCATGATACAGAAAAAAGTGCTGAACAATTAAATCAACTCTCTGGAAATATTGATCGTGTTATAGAGCATACAGAGAAGATTGCTTCCATGACAGAGGATATTGATCATTTAAGTAATCAAGGTGTAGAAACTGTCAACCAACTCTCTATTTGGTCAGAGAAGAATCGCGAATCTTCACAACAGGTAAGTAACATCGTTCAAGAAGTAGATAAAACTTCATCAGATATATCAAGTATTGTTAATACAATCACAGATATCGCAACGCAAACTAATTTATTGGCTCTAAACGCTTCTATTGAGTCAGCTCGCGTTGGTGAAGCCGGTAAAGGTTTCGCGGTTGTTGCTGATGAAATTCGAAAATTATCTGAACAGACATCTAATGCTACTGAGGATATTAAGAATAAAATCTCTGCCATTCAGGACATTTCTAAAAGTGCTGTGCAGGAAATTAATACGAGCCTTAGCGTTGTCGAACAAAATGCAAAAGCTACAAAGGATACTAGTGAGATTTTTAATACAATAAAGACAGCTCTAGATCAAACGAGTGAAGTGGCACAAGAGGTGAAACTTTTATCTAATGAGATGGATGAACGTAAGGAGCAAATCATTAGTGCAGTTCAAAACATATCTGCTTCTGCCGTAGAAACTTCTGCAGGTACAGAACAAGTTTCTGCCTCCGCAAATGAACAGCTTAAAAGCATCGAGACTGTCTCTGAAAAAGCTAAAGACCTAAATGCTATTGCTGATGCTTTAAGAGACGAAATGAAAAAATTCACTATTTAATGTAAAAAAGCTGATTCAATTATGAATCAGCTTTTTTAGTATATATCTCTAAATCAATTTACTTTCTTTCAGTAAATCATAGATGATTGTGTCTTTCGTTTTATGAATACCAAATTTACCTATTTGTTTCAGGATAAATGGTGCATCTACATCTGTTAATTTTTTACCATCCAGTAAACGAGCAGTTGAAGATAATAAAGTACGAATGTCAAAAGTAGATGCAAATACTTCAGGAACGCCTCGATCAATTTCTAATAATTGATAAACAGCTTCCATCGCAGTTCTTACTGAATATTCAGTTGTGAATACAGTGTCTCTTTCTGTTTCACTAAAGTTCCCAATGAAGGCTAGGTTAGCAGATCCACTAGGAACAACTAAAGGGCGATCTCCCAATGCTCTAGGCATAAAGTAAGATGTTATATAAGGCATGTAACAAGGAATCGTATTGCAAGAGTTCTGTGCTAAATCTGGTATTTCGTCTACTGGTACACCCATATGGTACAGCCATTCTTGCGCTATCTCACTTCCAGAACATTCAGTGATACTCTTTTTAATAAAATCACCTGGTTTATTAGATAGTAAACCATAAATCCAAACTACTAATTGGTCTTTTGGTTGATCTTTAAAATGAGGTTGTCGGTTTAATGTATAGCTTAGCATCCAGTTAGAATCTGTAGCAGTTACAATACCACCTGTCACTACCTTACCAGCATATGGATCTCTTTTACTGATTTTTTCAATATACGGAGCAACTCGATCATCCAATGTAGTAAGTGTTGCTGAAACAAACCAACTTTCTTCAGGAAGATTATCGCAGAATTTTTCTGGTCGACCAAACTCAGAATCTTGAGAAGCGATGTTTTTCCAAAGTGACCAGCTTCCGCCTAAATCAGTGCTTATAGGAGCTGGCGTATTATTGTCACCGTATGTTGTACTCTCCGTAATACTACCATTTGTAACAAACACTAATTCATTTTCTGTTAGCTCAATATTCTTTTTCACACCATTTTGTTTTAATACTAAAGTATGTGCTACTTTTTTATCGCCAACTTTATCAACTAAAACATTCTCTACAACCGTATTAAATTGGAAATCAACATGATGGCTTTCCAAATATTTAATCATTGGAAGTACTAAAGATTCGTACTGATTATATTTTGTAAATTTCAAAGCAGATAAATCAGGTAGACCCCCAACATGATGAATGAAACGCATAATATAACGACGCATTTCCATTGCTGAATGCCATTTTTCAAAAGCAAACATCGTAGACCAATAGAGCCAGAAATTCGATTCAAAGAACTCTTCAGAGAAAACATCTGTAATTTTTACATCCTCTAATTTCTCTTCAGGCGTAAAGAATAATTTAATCATTTCTTCAGATGCTTTATCAGATAGCGTAAACTTCCCATCATCCTCAAGTCTTTGGCCCCTATTTTCAATTAATCTACATTTTGAATAGTTAGGATCCTCTTTATTTAACCAATAAAATTCATCTAAAACAGAAGCGTTTTCTATTTCTAATGATGGGATGGAACGGAATAGATCCCATAGGCATTCAAAATGATCTTCCATTTCTCGACCACCACGGATAATAAAGCCTCTTGTCGGATTTAAAATACCATCAAGACTACCTCCTGAGATATCTAGTTCTTCGAGAATATGGATATTCTCTCCCTTCATTTGACCATCACGAATTAAAAAACATGCGGCTGACAGTGAAGCTAGCCCTGAACCAACAAGATACGCTGACTTCTCATCAACACCTACTGGTTTTTTAGGACGTGCAAAAGCCTCATAATTACCATTACTGTAATACATAATACCGCCTCCATAAACTATTATCGTGATATAGCATATCATCATTTTGCATGATGATGGTAAAAAGAGAGAGAAATTAACAAAAAATTCAATTTTGAAGATAACTCAAGATATACATATACCCTATTATTGGACATAACAATTCATTGCATTTTTATAAATTTTTCTTTATATCAAAGTAAATATGCAAAGCCTGAATATTAGATTACCCTTGTGACGGATAACCTTTAGAGCACTTGGATTGATAGCATGATTTCCTTTTATAATACTTACCATAAAGTTGTTAAAGTATACAATATTTTCAGAGTAGCCTTGCATAATTATTATATTAATAAAACAAAAAGGTGATTCAACAGTCAAACTTTATTTTTTGCCCTCCCCCTTTAATTACCATAATTAAATGTTAATAAGCAGATGGCAATATAGAGGCCCATTATAGAGCTTCTAAACCATCTGCTTTTGTTAGAGGCACTTTTAGAAAGATGAGAGAAATTAGTAGCTAAGTGTTCTTCTCTACACTTCCCCTTTTTTACGCGCTGCCATTTCATCTTTCATTTCTTCTTTTAATCCTTCAATTGACTTTTGACGTCGCTTATTCTTTTCTTTAATCATTTCACTTTGCATAGGATCTGCAAATTCCAAACTAATTTCCGCTTCATGAAGTTTTTCTTCAGTGTTCTTAATGATATCACCAATTCGTTCAACGTTATTGGATCTATCATCCGGTTTCGAGTGTCTTGAATTAGCCAAGGTAACCTCCTTAAAATTTTGACGTAACATTAGTTTGGATTTTTTTTATGTTTATATGTGCACTAATTTGAAAAGTGTGTTTGCCACATGAAGAGACACTGGAAGTAATCAGGCACTAAAGCGAATATCTAAAAAGACAGAATCCACCTTTTAACCTTACAGAAGAAAATAAACAAGAGTAAAAACAGTAACGTATAATTACACAGGGTATGGGGACTACAAGCCTGGAAATGGTATAGGATGGGCATTTGATTTGAAGCATGAATCTCCGCAAACAGTGGTATTGGACGCATCAAGATTATTGATAGGAAATATAAGAGAAGGGTGGCTCTAAAAGAGCTACCCTTCAATCTTTCTCATGCCCCTTACTAACCTCCACCTGCTAATAAGATACTTGAACTAAAAGTCCAGATTATAAGAGCAAATAGAAATGAAGTTAATGCTATTCCTTCTTTTTGTTTGGAGAAATGCTTTAAAAAGCGGAACATAAAAAAAAATGCAATTACAGGCATTAAAAATAGTGCAGAGAATAAAACTATTGCCTCCATATTCCTTGTCCTCCTTTATTATCAATCATAAAGCTAACTAATATGCTCTAAATGAGCAAATACTCTTCAAATAATTACCACCAAACAAAATAAAAAGACAGAAACCACCCTTTTAGTTAAAATGAAAGCTTTAACCCAATCAATCCACTAAAGAAGCGTATCTGTCTGTTGAATAGATTAACATATCACCAATAAATCAACAAAGAATTTCATGATAGGCATTTGTCCTTTTACTTTTCATAACCCATTTTCTGTCGAGCATTGGCTTTATAGGCAATACGAAAGAGATATGTCTTAAGCCACCACCAAAATCATTAATAGCGCCGGAGAAGAACCTGTTTTTCTCTTACTCAACGATAAAACAAATCCTTCTTCACGGACGACTCGGTCAACTATAGCTGCAGTTATCACGGCTTGCACCCTGATGGGAATAGTATATGGGGGCACCAAGTCGTGCAACTGATGCCGAAATTCGATTATTCAGTAAAGAAACAACCAATAGTAAAATTCAACTTTCGTTAGATATGATGAATCAACTGCAATAGTATAGAACTACACAGCCTGTCATTAGTATCTCTTTTAGAGTTTATTGATAAAACGGCTTCACTTCGTATCCGTTTTTCTCCAAATGATAGCGAACGCTTTTCTCGATTAAAAAGTGACCTGAACCAACAACAACAAAGTACGTACCTTTTTTCTCTTTAAGTAAGTTCATGATTTTCTTTGCCATTTGTTCATCACGTAAACCAAATAGCATTTCGTTGTATTCTGAAGATTCGCCTTCCATCTCTCGGAAGCTTTTTGCGAAGTTTTCAACCTCTCCTTGCTTCCAGCTTGTAAACCACTCTCCGAGGAATTCAGACTGATTTTCTCCAGATGGCGTGAGTATGCTATCCAGTACAGCGACTAAAGATTGTTCCTGTGCTTCTGGTGATAACCCGTCAAACATATCAACTTGTGCCTTAGTACCCTCTAATTCAATCACTGGCTTTTGTTTTAGCTGTGCATTCAATAAAAAGTATATATCAATACCATGCATCGCCATTTCTTGTGGCGTCATACCATAGGAATCATCCATAGCCAGCAATGATAACGTATTTGAAAGCATCCAAGGCTTTTGTAATGCCAATTCTTCCATCGGGAGATCATAAAGCGCTGCAACTTTCTCTAGCTTTGCATAAGTTTCTGGCGCAACAGCATCTTTCAGTGTTAAGCCATCTGTATACATTGCCTTTTCTGAATAGTATTCAAGCCCTTTTGTATCCAGAATATTTGCCTCTACTAACAGTGCGTCCGCTTCTTCAAACGCTGTCATTAGTTTTTTATGGAATGGATATAAATCTGGTGTACCTAGATGAATGGAACCCAGTAAATATACACGTGTATCCTCATCCTCCACTACCCAGGCTACTCCCTTCGATCCTTGCTCTGCAAGCTCATATGTATTCTTAATAAATCGAACAGCTAGTAGAACAGCCTGCTGTGTCGTTGCCTTTTTCTCTAACTGTAATCCGCTTTTAGAGCCTTGTAATATGTTATGCTCTTTCATAAATTGAACGGCATCTGTGCCAACAGGTAAATCATAGCGTGCCACGATATTATACAAGCGATTCACAATATCACCGCGTGTGTTATCATTTTTCACACTGACTGGCTTATACTGTTTATTTTCTTTTAAGCCCAAAGAGGCAATTTTCTTTTCTGTTAATGCCAGTAGTTCATTTACCTTCTCCACCGGAATTTCTTGAAGGAAGCCCTTATAATACCAATCAGTTGGATAAATCCCGTATTTTTCACCCTCGTTTAATGTTTCAATAGCCCAATCACTAATTAAAGGTACTAGGGGTGGTGATTGCTCCTCTGCATGAACCGCTGGCATAACCGCAGTCAGCATTAATGAAGCGCCAAGCAACGCAGCACTCGTTCGTTTCATTATCTTTTTCATCATATCTTTTCTCTCCCTTATTCATATTTGCTAAAGCAACATTTGAAATTATACCATATAAAACCCATCTATTTTATACTTAATGTGGGAATGTTTACAATATTGTATGACCTTGAAAATTAGATCGAAATAACGAGAGATTAGCTGTACGTTCTGGAATATTTCTATAAATTATTTTAGTTTTTGGGTCAATTTTATCAAATGTGAAATAGAAAAAAATCCTGCATACAAACACAGGATTTTATAAATTATTAGCTACTACATCATATGTAGCTTTTGGTATAAAAATTAATTAAAAATTTAAATCCATCTAGAACTAATGTTGAAATCAATATAAGAACGGTCCTAAACATATAAATAGATTAAGGATGCAAATATTTTTCCAAAACAAGAGCTGCTAGATTGTTGGTGTCAGGTATAACACAGCTGCTAAAGTAGCTATATTTTTATTAGAACAAGGTTATACGGTAAAAGAGCTAACCAGTGGGATCGCAGCTTAGTAATGGGGTTCCCTGTCTCAAGATGTTAATCTTTCTAACCGTAGTGGGTGCTGACTCTAGTACTGTTGCTTCATATGATTAGGTAATGTGGAAATTATCATTGAAAATAAGATTAATTACTTGCAAACGTAACCATAAAAAAATACGTTTCCTAAAGGTTTAATAGTCCAAGCAAGAATTGAATATTATTGGTTCTTCGTTTCTTCAATATAATTTAAAGATTCTAGTTTCCGTTTTAATATTTCTTCTTTGCTCTCTGCCATTTGACCATGACCAGTGATAAGGAAACGGATATCGTGATTTTCTAATATAGACTCAGTTTTTTCAAGTGTTTCCACAAATGCCTCGTTACTTTGAATAGACGGATTTTCTACGTCAGAAAAGTAATCACCCGCGACCCATAATCCTAAAGGTTCTACGACGATAAATAAACCATCATCACAGTGTCCATCAGCTTTATAAAATGTTAAAGAAGTATTGCCTAATTCTAATACTTGTCCTTCTTTATACACCACAATATCTACATGCGGATAGATAATCGGATAGTCTCGAGAGATATAATGTTTTACATCAAAGTCTTTCAACTGTTGTAAAATATTTTCCTTATCCTCTCTATCTTTAAAAACATCTCTTGCAATAACAGTTGCTTCTGGAAAAACACCATATCCAATAATATGATCCCAATGGGAATGTGTAAAAAGAAGATAGATAGGACGATTATCTTTTATTCCGTTTACGAACTGTCGAATTTCTTCTACCTCAATAGGCAATAAATTAGGATCTACAATTACGATACAATCATCTGTATGTATGACAATTGAAGTTGTTTGGTATAATTGACTTTCAAATAATGTAAAGTCCTTTTCTTGATATCGAATCATTATTTTTCTTTTCCTTTCATACGTTCACTTTTTCCCTCTTTTTAAATTATTATTTACTAATTTTCTATTTAATGCAACATTTACTATTTTTATTTACATCCTCTCTACAATCTACGTGACTTTACTGTACTCTGATAAATAAATTTTTTGTTTTGGGATTCACTAAAAATAATGATAATACAAAAAACCCTAAAATGTAAATAAGTTGAAATTTTTTTGCTATAATTAAACTCAGTAACCACTAATAATTCCGAAGTGTAAATAGCCTTGATAATGAGCCTTATGCAAAATGGTAAAGGGTTGGGTGTTGTAGAATTTGCAGATGAAAATTCATTGTATTCTATCAAATGTAGGGGCTAAAATTGCAGAATGTTTAGATAGTAAAGCTTTAAACCTTACAATGGTTGGATTGATATTTATGAGTTTATAATTGGAGGTAGATTTAGACGAGAACGTTAGTAATCCTTTTCTGGGTATTTATATATATTTATTTCATGAATAAAATAGGTGTTGAAAAAAATATCTTTTACTTAATTTATTCATTAATTATTGTTCTTAGCGGTATAGTGATTATATTTAAATATTCACAAAAAAAGTAGGAAATGTATAAACTAGTACACTGTAGATCACATTTTACTTATAGGGGATACTTCTAAAATAATAGAAGTGGTACAAGCTTATGAATTTGGAAAATATGATTTAAATACAGGCGCTCGATTATGGGGAATCATCTGGTCGTATAAGCCTGATAAGTGAAGACTACCAATCAGTGGAGAATGGGAAACCCCCACTGATTGAAGTTTCACTTTATTATTTTTGTACTAATTCAATAATTTCTTCTGCCATGTGCTCTGCTTGATTGATAACAGAGATAGATCTGTTGAGAAGAAGTACTTCCCATCAAATGTAATCACTTTTACAACATCCAAGTTACCCCATGTAAAAGTCGTTTCATATTCTTCACCATAATCTAAAACACCTACATAGTCACCTTACTTATTTGTTACCGAGTTGTTCCGCCAAACCGATTAGAAGTCCCTCAATTCCACGTATGTAGCAAAGGCGATACGAATCCTCGTACTGAACCACTTCGCCAACGAGCTGAGCACCATACTTAGTGAGTCTGGCTACCATTTCGTCAATGTCTTCAACGGCGAACATGACGCGTAGATAACCGAGGGCGTTTACAGGAGCAATCCGGTGATCTGAAATAGTAGGTGGCGTGTGAAATCGAGAAAGTTCGAGTCGGCTGTGGCCATCTGGGGTAACCATCATAGCAATTTCTACGCACTGAGAACCCAATCCAGTTACGCGACCAGCCCATTCACCTTCGACAGTGGCTCGCCCTTCGAGATTCAAGCCAATCTCCTCGAAGAAAGAGATTGCGTTATCAAGGGATTCTACAACAATGCCGACATTGTCCATTCTTAGTAATTTGTTTTTTACCATAGTCTAATCTCCTTATGAAAATTTATTATCTTATCACCCTCATAATTATTCCATTAAATTTAAATAAATAGTTTTGTTATAAAAATATAAAAGCCTGCTACGATTTAGTTGGCAGTTATTCGACTAAAGCACCTGTTAGTTTAACGAAACCCTTTAGCTCTCTCGCCTACATTGTATAGCGCTTTCTTTTTCAGAAATACCTTTTTGTATTGTCACTTTATTAACTTTAACACCATTTTCTGGAGTATCAGTCAAGGTGATATAGATTCTATCAAAGGGACCGTCACCATGATGTGCACTATAATTTAACGCACTTGCATGAACAATATGTCTCCTTGTATCGCCATCTATTCTTTCAACTTTATCTATTTTAGGACACATGATAAAATCGGAGTAAGTTTCGTCGAGATAGGAAAAATATCTGGCATATAAAGTTTCTTCAAGCAACTCGTCTTTTGGTGCCCCAACACTTTCATATTTCCAGCCAACTAAGAGCCAATCATAAAGTTCTACTGATTTCAATCGAACCTTTTTATTATTACTTGTATATATAACCTCACCATCTGCAATCGTGCATGTTTTTACTTGGTTTTTGGATACACAATTAAAAGCTGGTTCAATAACTACAATGTCTCCGTTTTTCATTTTTATTTTCATTATCGAGACTATCGAAGTTTTATTTAACTCTAAATCAATTGCTCCTTCTGAAGGACTTGAGGTGTTTATCCAGTTAACAACCTTACCGATAATCACTTCCTCATATCCATCATTTTCCTTAAACAAACGGGTTTCCCCGTTTAAACGGTTTACTTGAATAAATGAAACATCCTCTTTTTCCAATTGTGGTTGAATACTCGCCTTTACTAACAGCAATTGCATCGGGAAAAATAATCCAAAAATCACCATGACTAGTATGACTAACTTTCTCAAGAATTATCGCCACCTCTAATGTAAATTTTGTAGGTATTTTCCCCTTATTATGATAAATAAATACTTTAGAACATAGATGCAAATAATCAGATTCCGATACAAAATTGAACGTCATTCAAAAGCCTTTCTTGTTACTAAATCGCCCCTTTAACTCCATAAAATATTAAGCAACTTTTGTCTACACATACCTTAGTTGTGTTGTAAAATCACTGCAAACACAGATTCTTACGCAAAAATTATAAAAACACACCTTGAGCATAACTTTCAAACACTACAAGACGTTTTTCGAATATCTAATTTTAAATCGATACCCTTTTAATGTGGCTTTTATTAAAGATTGATTAAGACCATCTCACCTTTAAAAAGGTGAGATGGTCTTTTGTTGGAAATTTACATTAATTTTACTATAAAGATTTTGAAGAAGTGTACTTAAACGAACGGTGCAGGTTCGTTCAATAAGAAAACATACGGACAGTTCTTAACTAAATAGGCTTATATGTTAACTTATCTGGATCTACCACATAGAAGATCTTGTTAATCTTTCGGGATGAAGAATTCCAGTCAAAACAAAAAACGCCTGTTACTTTTTCATTTTCAGTGACTACAATACCATATTGATTATTTATCATAGCTGCCGTAGCACTTTTTCCAAAGAAAAACTTTTTTGAAATTCCTGAAATAAGTGCTACTACTCGCTCTTTACCTTCAATGATGTTTATTGCCGTTCTTACTTTACCTCCTCCATCAGCAGCAAATAGAACATCATTAGATAACAAGTGGGTTACTCCTTGGATATCCCCGTTGGATAATGCCCATATAAATTGTTCTATATAATTTTTCTGAAGACTAACAGTTAAATCTTTTTCGCTTTTTCTTCCCATTTTAATTTGTGCTCTACTCAATATCTTACGGCTATTAACAGTTGTTGTTTTTAGAATATCGGCAATCTCACTATGCTTTAGCCCTAGAGCATTTCTTAATACGTAAGCTATCCTCTCTTTAGGTAAAAGGTTTTCCATAAGAACCATATATGAATAGCTTAATTGATCTGACTGGATTAGATTATCAAGAGGCTCACTATTGAATGTCTGTAGTACAGGTTCGGGTAACCATGTACCTATATAATTTTCTTTCCTTTTTCTACTTGATTTTAGTTCATTCATACACCGGTTAACGATCATTTTATTTATATAAGCTTTAAAATTAGTAATATCTTCGCTAATATTTTCATGTTCTTTTAATTTCAAAAAAGTATCTTGAACAATATCTTCAGCATCTGTCATTGAACCAAGTAAATAGTATGCTATGGATATACAATAATTCTTATACTCTTTATATAAGTCTTCTATATTTAATTCATTGAACAACATCATAAACCCTTCCATCTCTAATATTATGCATATCATAATCCGAGAAATATTCTACATACATTTTTTTATCTTTCATTTCTCTACAAAAGTAATAAATGTCATAAGCTTATTTATAATCCGTGGAAAAATGTAAGCACAAAGTATAGCACACAAAAATGCTTCTCCCCACATTGGTAGCCAATGAATTAAAAAAGTATGGCTATATCCTAAGTTTATAGAAACAAGGATAAACGATATGAAACAAGAAGTAAAAAGTCCAATTAGAACAGTGTAAATAAAGGACTTATAAATTTTATTTATTTTCATAAATTTAACCTTCTTAAATTGTAGTTCATTTTATTATTAATAATGATGCGATAATTTAAATCCTTTTGTCCAAGAAGGGTAAATAGGTTCCCAGCCGTATTGTTTTTTTGCTTTTTCATTTGATGCTCCTCGTTCCCAAGAATTATAAGTATCATTTATAGGAGGGAGGGGGGCCCCAATAACTTCAGCAAAATAGGGAAGCCAAATAGAGCTTTTTGCAGGTTCATCATCTACAATGTTTACAGAACCTGACTGCCAATTTAAAGCTAATACAGCTGCTCTTGCTGCGTCTTTTACGTGGATAAAGGATGTCATCCCATCAGTTGCGTGTAGTTCCTGCCTCTGTAATTGTTTAGCAATTAGACCGTTACTCGAAAGCCAAGTTCCAGGACCATATAACATACCATAGCGAAGGATAACGAACTCAGGCATTTCTTTTACCTTTTCCTCTAATGAAATAATTCCATCAATTGTTTTTTTGCGAGGTAATGAGGCTTTAGTATCTAAAGGTGTTTCTTCTGTAGCTAGTGTATTCCCAGGCTCATAAGCCCATGAAATACTTTGTACAACTATCTTTTTTACTCCAATATGATTAGCTGCATCAACAAGGTTTCTTGTTCCTTCTATCCGTATTTTAGAATTATCGTTTATATCGCCACTATTTAGTGCAGTAAGTTGATGCATGACAGCATCAGGCTGAGTTTCAATTAAGGCTGCATAAACACTCTCTCGATCAAATGCATCAGCAACTACTGGTTTTACTCCCATCTCTTGCATTGTCTTAACATGTTTTTCTGTTCGAATCATCCCGATTACTTCATGTCCCTCTTCTATTAACATCGGAATCACCATTTTTCCTATTACACCGGTAGAGCCAGCAAGTAATATTTTCATAAATAAACCTCCTAATGATCATAAATACAAAATTAATATCTCTAAAAACTAAGACAATTAGGGATTATGAAGTGTGACACTATTAAAAGAAATTATAAAAATATTTATGTACAATAATAAGAGTAGTTCATGTGATATGCATTGCTATTAGAAACACCTTATATTAAAGAACTGTCTAAAAGAAAAAGTTTGTGAACAAGTGTACTTAAAGTAACGACTGCGATTGTTCAATAAAAGCAGTCGCTTCTTGTGTTAACGGAGCAGGAGTTAAATAAAAATTAGAAATAAATAACTACAGTATATTGAAAAAACCACCTTATAGTGTAAAATTACATTATAAGGTGGTTTTTTCTTAATAATTTAATATGGGGGATCTATAAATTGAAGAGGTTGATTATAGGTATTTTATCTTTATTTCCAGTTCCTTTCTTATTTCATTTCTACGAATATAATAGTCATCTTGCTAGGCAACACGCTGATTTTTTGTTTCCGATATTTTTAGTGTTCATAATTGTTGTAGGTATATCATCGAGAAATATTAAACTTCCTTTGTTCTTTGGCTTGAATTTTATTATGACCGTTATTTCTTTGATATTTGGCTATTATTTTATAGTTGATGATGGAGGTTGGTTTAAACCCTTTGGCAGAGATGCTGCCATTATATTTGTTTCAATTATTTATATTTTAGGGCAATTAATTATAAGAGTATTTAGCAAGCACGGTCATACTAACAGCCAAAGTAATAAGTAAATATGAAACGAAATGAAGTAATTCTTCGTTATGATGGATTGCTAATGGGTGCGTTATTTCAAGATGGGATTCCACTGTAGCTTTGAAATAAAGTTTTGTTTAATTAACCCAACTTTGATATGAGAACAAGTTTAAAGAGCATGTATTGATAAAAGATCAATCAAAACATGCTCTTATTTAATGTGGTAGATTAAATTCTTTATAAAAAAGTTTGATTATTTTTGAAACCCTTGTTGACAAAAGCACCCATTAGCCATCCATGAAGCGTAAAAATCAGCACTTCACCACAAAAAATGAAAGATGATTATGTTCTTTATTGGGAGTTTAATAAGTAATGCCATTTATTTAAGAGAGGGCTATCTACCATACGCGGCCTCAGCGATGTTGACCTGTAATCAGGGAGCAAAGACCTCTGGATTATCGTTTCGCCATGCGCCTATGCAGCCAATCAGACAGACCGTGTAGCTTCTCATCACGCTATCAATTTCACTGTCTGCATATTCAATTGCGATATTTATTCC
>Ga0213821_1000848_pt1 | contig 16408 bp, 11 predicted proteins | sample MC6MC0909MG_FD_179894 | JGI IMG/M metagenome (GOLD analysis project Ga0213821, IMG submission 179894) | Enriched soil aggregate microbial communities from Iowa State University, Ames, United States - MC6-MC0909-MG | ecosystem: Environmental > Terrestrial > Soil > Unclassified | place: USA: Iowa...
CAACTTGTACGGCGGCCGGTTGACCGCATGGTAGCTGCGGCCAATCACCAGCGGCTGGTCGCCATCGCCATCGAGAAAGGCCACCACCACTTCCTGACCCACCCGTGGAATCGCCATATGGCCCCAACCGGCGCCAGCCCACTGTTGAGCCACCCGCACCCAACAGGAGCTATGGCCATCCTCGCGACCTTGGCGGTCCCAAGGAAACTGCAAGCGCACCCGGCCGTGCTCGTCGCAGAAGATCTCCTCGTTGCTCGGGCCAACCACATGGGCAATCTGTGGCCCGTCGATGCGCGGCTTGGCCAGCAGCGGCGCTTTCCAGTCGACGCTGTCGGGAATCAGCTCAGCGGTGAAGCTGTAGCGGGTGCCGACTTCGGCACCTGCCGCCTCTTCCTCCAGGCTGGTGTGTTGCACGCCTTCATGCCGCATGCTCACCGCGCGCCAGCCACTGTTCAGGCTCTCGCGTGGATGGCCGGTGAGTGTGAAGGCAAGGCCGGGGACAATCCGCGCATCGTCGCCCATGACCGTGGCTGTGCGCGCATCACGGCGCAGCGCCTTGAGGCGGGTCTGGGTGAAGGGCAGGCCGGCTTCATCACGCTTGTAGCGCCCGGGTGCGTCATAGCGTTCATAGCGTGGGTGCTGGTGTTCGAGGCCTTGGGCCTGGACGCTGTGCTGCTGGTCGTAGCGGGGGTGTTTGAAGCTGTAGTCGCGCTGGGTCTGGCTGCTGCTGCGCAGCTGCTCGCGGTAGCTGAAGCGGCGCAGTGCCGGCTGCGGCTGGTCGCCGCCGGGGTTAGGCTGATAGAGCACTGGCGCGCCTTCGATGGCGCCGAGGGTCATGATTCGGTCGGTGTAGATCAATGCATGCGCGCTGGCACTGTGCCGGAAGACCGACAGCAGGCCTTCTTCGGCGGCCAGGCGTTGATAGAAGTCCAGGTCCAGCTCGCCCACTTGGACGCAGTACTCGCGCGGTTGATGAGGGCAGGTCAGGCGTTGCTCGGCACTGAGCCGGTAGCGCGACTGCAATTGCTCATCGAGGATCTGCGTCACGCTGCGGTGCTGGAACACTTGCCAGTCCGAGCGCAGCTGGGCGCGGGCCAGTTGCGGAACGACTTCGGCGCTGTAGCGGGTGCGCCGCTGACCGCTGCTGCCTTGCTCGAAGCGGCTGATGATGCCGTGCACATGGCGCACTGCTTCGCCGTGGTTGCACACGGTCAGGCAGGCGGGCAGGTCGAGCAGTTGCGCAAAATCGATATCGGGGTCGTCGCTGACCAGTTCGATCTGCAACGAAAAGCACTCGGAGATCGCTTCGCTAAGCGTGAAGCTGACGACATCGAAGGCGATGTCGTTCGCGCAACTGAAGGTAAAGCGCACATCCTGCTGTGTGGGCATTCGGGCTTCCTGTATCGCCGATCCATGGGCCAGGATGAACCCCGCAGGGGCAGGGCATCCGTTTGGGCTCGATGGTGCAAGGAAGCGCTTCTCGGTCAAAAGCAGACCGGTCTGATGCGAGCGTGGGAAATTTCTCTAAATGCGGCTATCGCGACGGCTGCCGCGACTAGCGGTGCACGCTGGCCTGGCTGTTGCTGGCGATTAGCGAGGCGCCGCAGGCGGTTATCATGCCGTCGAGGGCAACCGGCGTGCCATTGACCGAATAGGTGGGGCTACCTTCGATGATGGGAAAGCTGCCCTTGCACAAGGGGCAGGCCACCAGGTTGCCTTTGCCCGCCATTGGCCGGCCATTGAGATGGGTGTGGGGGATCGATTCGATCACGCTGCCGCCGTGATCGGTCTTGTCGCCCAGGCGCACTATCGCTTTCATGGGGCACTCTCCTACGCAGTGAAGTGGGGTTATCGGACCAGGATGTCACTCAAGGCCTGCAAGACTTCTTGGGTGCTGCGCTGCAACCGCCAGGACAACACCCCGTACACCGCCGTGCAGACGCCGCAGAGCACCACCCAAGGTGTCCACCAGGGCCATTGCCGGTTCATGCGGTAATGGCGTGGGGCGAGGTTGTCCAGCGGCTTGGTCAGCTGTTCAGGCAGCGGTCCGCGCAGCGCTCGCAGGGTGTGCTGCAGGCGGCTGATCAAGGCTTGCAGGGTGTTGCTGCCATCGGCCTGGATGGCGTACTGGCCCTTGTAGCCAAGGCACAGACAGAGGTACATGAACAGCAGGACATCGGCGTACTTGCTCGGCTCGAGCAGCATGCGGTCGAGCAAGGCAAAGAACTTGGCGCCACCCCAGGTTTCGTTGTGCAGGCAGCTGAGCATCGGATCACTGCCCCAGACCGACTGCTGGCCCCACGGGGTGGTCAGGACCGCCTCATCGACGAATACGCACAGGCAATAGCTGAAGGCCGAGAGGGTGGTTGGGTCATAGTGGAGCTGGCCAAGCTCTTGCAGGATGGCGGTTATCTGTAGTTTGACGTCGCCATGCAACTGGGCGATGTCGTCGAAGCTATGGCTGTGGCGCAGCCGTATCACCAGCCCAAGCAGGGGCATGCTGGCATCGGTCAGCGGGTTGTAGCTGCTGCCGCGCAGCTCGAAATCGATGCGGTCGATGACGTGGCTGCGAGCGCGTCGGCCGCCGTGCCAGCCGGTGTTCGCCTGCTCGATGTGCTCGAAGCGGTTGCTCGGCGCTGCCGGTGGAGATTGCATCAGTTGCCTCCTTTTCAGAGCGTGACTTGTCGGCCAACACGGGCCGGCCAGCTGTAGTGCTCATTGCTACGGGTGTTGATGATGTCCAGCTTGTGGAACGACTGTGGGCTGGCGTAAAGCGTGAAGAAGTACGACAGCACGCTGCCGAACAGGTACAGCTCGCCGTCGCTGTCGAACGGGCTTGGATCGACGCGCAGCGTAGTGTTCAGGCCGCGCACGGGTACACCTTTGAACAGCCAGTCCAGCGGCCGCGTGTCGGCCTGTTCGATGGCTTGCAGGCGGGCGCGGGTGGCGCGCTGTTTGGGCAGGTCGGTGAGGCCGGCAAAGTCGTAGCTAGCCAGCACTGCGCGCAAGCCTTCGGCGCAGTTCAGCGACAGGCTGTTGAGCGACAGGTTCGACAGCAATTGCCAGTGCAGCTGGCCATCCAGGAGCGGCGGCAGGCTTTGGGTCGGGCGGGTGATATTGCTGAAGTTGGCAAAAGCCGGGGTGGATTGGCTGGGGCGATCGATCTCACCGATGCCCAGCTGGCTGGGCAGTTGGCCGTGGGTGCAGGTCATTTCAATGCTGAGGACTTCGCGGTTGCCGCGCCAGGCTTTGCCGTCACGCTGGAGCAAGCGCAGGATTCGCTGGCTTTGATCCTTGCTCGGGATGAGCTCGACGACTTCCTGGTAGTAGGGGCGGGCCTCCTGCTCAGCCAGTGCCGCGGGGTGGTCGAGGCTTTCGAATGGCTGTAGATCGTACAGCCACTGTTTTTTCGTTTGGCCCTGGTCATTTTCGTAGCGGCATGCGCGAACCCGGTCGACGCAAAATACCTCGCCTCGGGTCTGGTTTACCCCGGGCGGCTGCAACAGCATCGAGCTGTCCTGGCCGTCGAGGGGGGTGGCTTCGACGGTATGTTGGAATTGATTGATCGCGGGTGTGCAGTACAGGGCCAGATCTTCTAGGCGCAGATCACAGCCTGCGGGTAAGGGTTTATGGAATGTAAATTGGAAACTGACCTGCTCAGTTGGGTAATCCGGTAGATAGGCAGCCAGCTCATTTAATGTGAATGCCCAGAAGCGCTGCGGGAAATGAAAGTACTCCTGCAGTAGGCGATAGCCATCCAGCTCTGCCCGAGGGCTGGGTAATAGTGCCTCCTCTGGCGTAAAGCCTGGGAAGTCGATGATGTTCGGCGGCAGGCTGAGGATCTTGTCATCGATGACGATACTGATGCGCCGCAAGTGCTGGCTAAGCCAAAGATAGAGCGTTTGTGCAGCGATCGGCTCACCGATCAGTTGCACGGTGAAGTTGTCGCAGCCTGAATGCTTGAGCGCCAGCTCAGTCAGTGATTGCAACTCGATGCGTAGGATTGAACTGTCAGGCCGGTGTTCGGTAGTGACGGCTGTTAGTTGCAGAGGGTGGATCGCCACCTGCGTGCAGGTGCGAAACTCACATGACACACCCTCAACCTGGGATGAGAACAATCGAGTGCCCTTGGCGATGGGTTGACGTTCGCTGATGGCCTTGGCGATAGGTTCGAATCGCACCAAGGTCAGGCTAGGCACAGGCCGCAGGTAATTGGGCCAGAGCATCTGCAGCAGTGGGTGGGTGGTTTCTGGCAGGTCGTCATCGAGCTTGCGCCGCAGCTGAGTGGTGAGGAACGCGAAGCCTTCGAAGAGCCGCTCGATGCTTTCGTCGCCTGATTCGTTATCCAGAAACTGGGCGAGCCTGGGGTCGTCCTGAGCGAAGTCATGCGCCAGCGCGCGAAGAAAAGCCAGCTCGGATTGATAGTCGCTTTTGAAAGTCATGGGCGTGCTCGTTGCGGCAGCTTGATAAATGGCAAGTTCAATGGGTATGCATGGTGGAACTAAGTTTTTACATTGCTGGGTAACTTGTAGGAAATTTCTTACTTGTGTATTGGCTGGCACTTAAATAGCGCTCGATGCTACTCGCCCATTTACGCTATGGCTGTTATCAATATGTAAGGGAATATGTTTTGTTGCCGTTGCTTGTCAAGGTTTTTTATCTGCTGTTACTGTGCGTTGGTTTTTCGATAGAACGCATGGCGTCGCTAATTAAATGACGCGGCGGTGGGTTGTCAGTGTGAAGTAGAGGACGCGTCTAATAATGAATCGGGGCAAGGACGTTCTGTTGCGCGGTTGGGCAAAGTTCCAGCCTCATCTCGCGCTGCTCACCGTGTGGCTGCTGGCTGCGCTGGTCGTGGCACTGCTGGTTGCGATCTGGTGGCTAGGGCCAGACTGGAACTGGGGTGAGCGGCAACCACTGGCGCCCCTGGCAATGCGGGTAGCCGCCAGCACGCTGGTGTTGGCGATGCCATTGTCGCTCTGGGCCGTGTGGCTGTTTTGGCGCAATCGGCAACTGCTGGGTGAGCGCCAACAGCGTACCGAGCGCCTTGAAGACCCTTGCCTGGTTCATCTGCAGGCCCAGACGCGCGCGCTCGATGCCAGCCTGGCGACCTTGCGTAGCCACAGTCATGAGCGTGGCTACCTGTACCGTATGCCGTGGTACCTGGTGCTGGGTGAGCAACACTCCGGCAAGTCCAGCTTCATCGAGCGCTCCAGTCAGAACTTCGCCCTGAGCCGGGTAACGCGACAAGCGCAGCCGAGCGACCCTGACCTGGCCTATCCGATCGACTGGTGGATGGGCGAGCAGGCGGTGATGATCGACCCGCCGGGCGAGTTCATCAGCCAACCCGAGCGCCAGGTTGCCGCGCCAGCGCTTGCTAGTGCCGCTGGTGACGATGATGAGCAGCTATCCGTGGGGCCACCGCCTTCGGGTGTGCTGCACGAGCAGTCTGGGCTGGGCCTGCCGGCGCAAGCCGAAAAGCGCCTGTGGCAGCATTTGCTCGGCTGGCTGGCGCGCAATCGCAGTCGTCAGCCGCTCAATGGCATCGTGTTGCTGGTCGATGTGGTGGCATTGCTTGAAGGTACGCCCGAGCAGCGTCGTGCCCTGGCGTTCGTGCTCCGGGCGCGGTTGTTCGAGCTCAGTGCAGAATTGGGCGTGCGCCTGCCGTTGTATGTGGTGTTGAGCAAATTTGACTTGCTCGAAGGCTTCGAAGAGCTATTCGCCGGTCTGCCCGCTGCGCAGCGTGAGGAGATTTTCGGTTTTACCTTCAGCCTCGATGCCGTGCATGCGTTCGACACTTGGTTGGAGGAGTTGGCCAAGGCCTATGCGCAGATGGTCACGCTGCTCAACGAGCGGGTGCTGCAGGCCATGGGTGAGCCGCGCGCGCAGCAGGAACGTGAAATGCTGCTGTGCCTGACGCGCCAGGTCAGCGGCTTGCAGCCGCTGCTGCTGAGTTTTCTGCGCGATGTGCTCGGCAGTGATCGCTACAGCACACCGGCCTTGGTGCGTGGGCTATACCTGTCGTCGGTGTACCAGCAAGGGGTGCTGTCCAACGTCTTTCTGGGCAAGGCCGCGCGCACGTATGGTTTTGTCGAGTTGGCTAACGCGGCCAAGCCGCAAGGTCGCTCGGTGGTGTATTTTGCGCAGCACCTGTTGCAGCGGGTTATCTACCCCGAAGCAGGCCTGGCCGGCGATAACAGGAAGGTGGCGCTGCGCAAGCGCCGTCACTTGCTGGCAGGCTCGATCGCCGCTGGCGTGCTAGGGCTGTGCTTGACCGCAGCCTGGGCCAATTACTACTTGGACAACCGCGCCAAGACCGACCAAGTCCTGGCCAGAAGCCAGCTGTTCAGTCAGCTCGACGATGAGCAGAACCTTGACCCTACCGGACGCAACTTGCTCGCCTCGCTCGACGAAATCCACGGCGCATTGGCGGTCTATGGCAATTACCGTGAGGCGTGGCCGCTGGCTAACCTGGGGCTGTACCAAGGGCGTGCTATCGGGCCGATGGTCGATCACGCCTACCTGAATGTGTTATCGCGGCGTTTTCTCCCGGCCTTGGCCAAGGGTGTGCTTGAGACGATTCGCCAAGCCGCCCCCGGCAGCGACGAGCAGTTGGCAGCGCTGCGTGTCTATCGGATGCTCGAAGAGCGCAACAACCGTCGTGCGCAGGTGGTGCAGGAGTGGATGGCCAAGCGCTGGCAGCAGGCTTACCCTGGCGAGCGCGCGGTGCAGACGGCGTTGATGCGCCACCTTGAATACGGCTTGAGCTACGCCGACGCCGACTTGCCAGCCAACGACCCGCTGATCAGCGAGGCGCAGCAACAACTGCGCAAGTTGCCCCTGGAGCAGCGGCTGTACCTGATGCTCAAGCAGGATGCCCAAGAGCACTTGCATGGCGCGTTCGACCTGCGCAACCAGGTGGGGCCAGCCTTCGATCTTGTCTTCCAGCTGCCGCAAGCTGGCGACAGCGATGGCGACAGCGATGGCGACGACGCCCTGATTGTGCCGGCCTTGATGACGGCCAATGGCTTCAAGCAGTTTTTCGAACCGCGTAGCAAAGCCGTCACTGAGCTGGCGATGATCGATCAATGGGTGCTCGGTGAGCGGGCTGCGCTCGATTACTCAGAGCATGATCGGCAGGCCTTGCTCGACCGCTTGCGGGCGCTGTACAGCGCCGATTACATCGATACCTGGCGACGAGCGCTGAATCAGCTGAATGTCCAACCGTTTGCTGATCTGAGCCAGGCCTTGACCGTGCTGGAGCAGATCACTGGGCCGGCAGCGCCCATGCGCCGTCTGCTCGAAGCGGTTCGCCAGCAGTCGGTCATCTACCCTCAAGTCGCGGTGGCGGCTGGCAATGGCGAGCAGGGCGCTGCTCAACACGCTGCGGCGCAGCTCCAGGCCCAGGGCATCCGGCGCGCCTTCAATGGCTTGTCTGGGATGCTGGCTGGAGAGGGCGACAAACCTAGCTACTACGACGAAACGATCAAGGCGATCAGCGCCATGCAGGACTACGCCAAGTCAGTGCAGGACAGCCCCAACCGCGGCAAGGCGGCGCTGGCCCTGGTGACATCACGCTTTACCCAGACTGAGCCCGACCCGATTGCCAATGTGCAGCGCATCGCCAGCGGCCTGCCCGAGCCGCTCAATCAGCAAGTTCGCGACCTGGCCGAGCACACTGCACAAGTGCTGACGGTGGCGGCCCTGCGTGAGCTGGAGAAACGTTGGCAGGTGGATGTCTACAGCTTCTTCCAGGCGCGCCTGGCGGGTCGCTATCCGTTCCGGGGGCGTGCCGAGGATGCAGCACTGGAAGACTTCGAGGCGTTCTTTGGCCCCAAAGGGCGCTTGCAGACGTTCCAGGCGCAGTATCTGGACGTCTTCCTCAAGGACATACCCGACGCGCTGCACGGCGGCGAGCAGCGCAATCAATTGGTCCGGCGGGAGGTGATCGAGCAGCTAGCGGCGGCTGAGCGCATCCGCGAAACCTTCTTCGACGCCAGCGGCAATCTCAGTGTGCAGTTCAACATCGAACCCTTGGGCTTGAGCCCAAACCAGCGCACCAGCCTGTTGGACCTGGACGGGCAGACGGTTTCCTACACCCATGGGCCCCCGTTCATCAGTGGGGTGATCTGGCCGAACAAAGGTAGCCCGATGCGCAGCAACCTGACCCTGCTCAGGCGCAACGGCACTACCAGTAGCCTGGAGTACCGCGGCCCCTGGGCGATGTTTCGCCTGCTCAGCCGCGGCGCGCTCAATGGCCGCACTGCGACCAGTGTCGACCTGAGCTTCCGGACCGGGGATGGCATGATGCGTTACAAGCTGAGTTCGGAAAAAACCTTCAACCCGATCACCCAGCAGCCGTTCAAGGGGTTCTCCCTGCCACGGGCTCTGCTGCAGCCAAGCGTGGTGGAGCAGCAGGCGGCTGCCTGGGTGCAGTAGCGACAGTCAAAAACGCCGGGTACTGAGCAACTCATCCAGCACCCTGGCTGCGACGCGGAACGGCATCGACATGTGATCCTCGCCCGGCTCGACCTGAAAATCACTGCGCAGCCCGTACTGCGAGAGCTGCTCGAGCCTCAGTTGCAGCGAGCGCGCATCCTGGATCTCTTGTGGCATCTCGCGCTCGCCCATCAGCAAGCTCAGGCTGCTATGGGTCAGGTCGATCTGCCCGGCCTGGGCGCGCTGTGTGAAGGTGCGCTCGTGCGCCATCAGGTAGCGATCGCGCCACCACAGGCTGGGGCTCACCGCCACCACGTGCTGGAACAGCTGCGGCCGGGTGAACAGGGTGTACACGCCGAACATCCCGCCAAACGAATGCCCGACCAGGCTACGTTGATCCTGGTCGACCTTGAAGCGTGCGTTGACCTTGGGCATCAGGCGCTGTTCGATAAAGTCGAGAAACAGATCCTGGCCGCCCTGGGGCGGCACGTTGCGCTCAGGCGGTTGCGGTGGCGACAGGTCGAAGGCGCGGCGCTCGAAGTCCAGCGGCGTGTCGCTGGGGTAGCCAATGGCGACCAGGATCGCGCCGCGCAACCTGTCCTGCGCGCGTTTGGCGGCGTGGAAGGCGGGGAAGTAGGCATTGCCGTCCAACAGGTAGATCACCGGATACCCCCCCGTCCAGGGCACATCGCCCTCGGGCAGGCTGATCATGATGCGGTACTCGCGGCCTTCGGCGCTTGTCATCGTCCACTGCTCGCTGCCGTCCAGGCTGACCGGATCTGCCTGGGCCAGCGACAGGCTGGCCAACAGCAATGTACCTATGAATAGAAACAGTCTGGCAAACATGCGTGTGCTCCTTACCAGCGATAGCTGAGGCTGGTGACCAGGCTGCGCGCTTCACCGCGGTAGCAGTAGCCCTGCTGGCAATTGATGTAGCGCTTGTCGAACAGGTTGCGCGCGTTGAACGCCAGGCGTACGCCGTCCAGGCCGCCGCCGAAGTCGTAGTGCACACCAGCATCGACCAGGGTGTAGCCTTCGTTCTTCACGGTGTTCTGCGCATCGCCATAGTTGCTGGCGGTGTAACGCGCACCGCCCCCCACGCCAAAGCCCAGCGGCAGGCGGTAGTCGAGCCACAGCGAGGCCAGGTGACGTGGCACGTTCAGCGGTTCTTTGCCCTCGTTGCCGTCGGTGCTCTTGGTCACTTCAGCGTCGTTGAAGCTGTAGCTGGCGGTCATCTTCAAGCGCTCGGTGAGGTCGGACACCGCTTCCAGCTCAAGACCACGCGAGACTTGCTCGCCGGTGGCGATGCTGCGGGTGGGGTCGGACAGGTCGCGGTTGAGCACGTTCTGCTGGGTCAGGTGATAGAGCGAGGCGGTGAGCATCGTCGCGCTGCCCGGTGGTTGGTACTTCACGCCCACTTCGTACTGCTCGCCCTCGGTCGCCTTGTACGGGCTGCCATCGGGCTGGCTGCTGCTTTGCGGCAGGAACGAGGTGGCGTAGCTGGCGTAGGGCGCCACGCCGTTGTCGAACAGATAGAGCACGCCGAGCGAGCCGGTGGTGGCCGAGTCGTTGTCGTTGCGGTTGGCGCTGTTGTCGGCGACCAGGTTGTTGCTGCGGCGCACGTTGACCCAGTCGCGGCGCAGGCCGGCCGACAGGCGCCAGCGATCGATTTCGATCTGGTCTTGCAGGTACAGGCCGCTGCGGTGCTCCAGGCCATCCTCGTCGGCCAGCGCATCGCTTGGGCGCGCCACCGGTTGGTGATAGTTGGGAGCGAAGCGGTCAATCGACGGCGCCGGCCCCATGGCATAGAACAGCTTGGTGTCGACCAGGGCGTAATCCCAGCCGCTGACCAGGGTGTGCCGCCAGTCGCCGGTGGCGAAGTGGCTGACCAGGCGGGTGTCGGTCGACAACGAGCTCAGCTGTTCGTAGACCCCCACCGCGTAGCGGTCGAGCACCGTGCCGCGCTCCTGGTACGGCTGCAGGTACTGGTTGGTGGTATCGACCTGGCCGTAGCGCAGGTTCTGCTGGAAGGTGAAGGTATCGTTGAAGACATGCTCGAACTCGTAGCCCAGGGTCCACTGGCGCTGTTCGAGTTTGTCGAAGTACTCATCGCCCTGCCAGAAGTTGGTCAGGTGATCGCCCTGCTGATAGAGCATCGGCGAGGCGGCGGTTTCCCGCTCTTGGTATTGCGCCAGCACGGTGAGGCGGGTGTCGGGGTCGATCTGCCAGGTCAGCGAGGGCGCGATCAGGCGTACGTCGTTGTTCAGCTGCTCGATGTAGTTTTCCGCGTCGCGATAGACACCGACCACGCGAAACAGCAGGTCACCTTGCTCATCCAGGCGCCCGCCGATATCGAACTGACCCTGTTGGTGGTTGTAGTTGCCCGACTGGATCTGCACTTCGTTCTTGGCCAGCAGGCTCGGGCGCTTGCTCACCCGGTTGACCATGCCGCCTGGGCTGATCTGGCCGTAGAGCACCGATGAGGGGCCCTTGAGCACTTCGATGCGCTCAAGGTTGTAGGCCTCAGTCTGGTACAGCGACAGCCAGCCACTGCCCGGTTGGCGCAGGCCGTCGAGGAAGTCGGCGGCGATGGTGGTCTCAAAGCCGCGCACGCTGATCATGTCAAAGCGCGGGTCCAACCCAGAGCTGCCGACCCGCACGCCAGCGGTATAGGCCACGGCGTCTTCGACCCGGTCGACCTTGCGGTCGGCAATCTGCTCGGCAGTTACCACGCTGATGCTTTGCGCGGTTTCCAGGATCGGGCGGTCGGTCTTGGTGGCGCTGCTGGCATTGCTGGCGAAGTAGCCTTCGACTGGGGCAAAGGCGCTCTGCGTGCCTTTAGCGTCGATAGTGGTCGGCTCCAGTTGCACCCCCAAATCGCTCGGCGCCGGCAGCACCACGTAGCCAGCGGCGGTCTTGTGCGCGGCCAGGCCGCTGCCGCTGAGCAGATGGTTCAGGCCATCCTCCAATGAGCCGCCGCCCGCCAGGCCTGGGCTGTTCAACCCACGGACAGCCTCTGGGGAAAACGACAAGGTGATGCCCGCACGCTCGGCAAAGCTGCTCAGGGCTTGATCCAGCGGCCCGGCAGCAATGCTCGGGGCGCTCTGCACTTGGGCCAGGGCGGAACCTGCGAACAGGCTCAGCGCCAGGCAGATGGCACGTGGCAGGGTGCGGCTGGGGAAGGGCGCTAGGGGTTTGGGGGAGCGGCGGGCGGGCAACATGAAAAGGGTCCGTTCAGGAAGTGATCATCCCTAACCGGATGAGGCGCAAAAGTCCGACAGGTTTTTTTAAGCCTGGACAACCCGTACCCACCAGCGGCTGCGCTCGACGATGCGCACCGGCAACAGGTGGGTGATGTTGCGCAGCATCAGCGTTGGTTCATCCAGGCGGAACACCCCGGACAAGCGCAGATCCGCCACCGCCGCATCGCAGCCTAACCAGCCGTGACGGTAGCGGCTGGCTTCGGCGAGCAAATCGCCCAGGCGGATATCGCTGACCATCAGCAAGCCACGGCTCCAGGCGAACGGGTCGAGTGGCCCTGGCGCCAAGGCACGCATGCCCTGGGCGTCGATGGCCAGGCCGGTGCCGGCTTGTACGCTTCGCATGCCGCTGCTGGCGCGCACCCGCACTTCACCGCGTTCGACGTGCAGTTCGCTGTAGCCTTGCTGTTCGCGCAGTACCGCCCGTGCCTGCTTGCCGTCACACAGTGCATAGCGGCAATGGGCGCGCCAATCGGCGCCGTCGAGCAAGACTTCGCCGGCCCGCAACGTCAGCGCATGGCCGTGCACATCGACTGCGCTGTTGGTGTTGAGCATCACCTGCAGGTCACTGGCCAGTGCCAGCTGACGGCGCTCGCCGGTGGCCGTGGCGAAATCGCTACGCCAGCCCGGTGGCGCCTTGCTCACCAGCAGGGTGCTGGCGCCAAGCGCCGCGCCGACGCCGAGCAGCTTGAGCATGCGTCGTCGGCCCAGGTCAGTCTCGGCGCGGCGTAGCAGTGCGTTGGTCTGGGCGGCATCGGGTAATTGGCTGGCATTGAAATGCCCGCTCAACTGACGCATGCGCTGCCAGGCCAGTTCATGACGGCCGTCGCGCAGGCGCCAGGCCTGGAGCTGGGCGAGCAGCTCGTGGCTGTCGGGATGCTCGCGCAGGCGCATTTGCCATTCGATGGCCTTGCACACAATGGCTTCGGGTATGCGCTCGGCGCTGGCGCTCATGGCGCCTCCTCGAAATACACCCGATAACAATGCAGCAAGGCAGTGGCGACGTGACGCTCGGCAGTGCGGCTGGAGATGGCCAGTTGTTCGGCGACCTGGGCGTGGCTCAGGCCGCCCAGTTGATAGAGCAAGAAGGCTTCGCGCACTGCAGGCTTGAGCCCGTCGAGCATCTGCGCGATGCGTTCCAGGCACAGCAGCGCCTCGTGGCGTACTTCAGGCGAGGGGTAGTGGGCCTCTGGCACCAGGGCCAGCGCTTGCAGGTAGGCGCGCTCCAGCGCATCGCGGCGCCAGTGGTCGATCACCAGGCCGCGGGCGATGCGCGCCAGCAGTGCTTTCGGCGCACGGTCGCTGATCGGCTGGTTGCGCACCAGCAGGCGCACGAAGGTGTCCTGGGCCAGGTCCGCCGCTTGCTGCGAGCAGCCCAGTGAACGGCGCAGCCAGCCGTCTAGCCACCCGCGGTGGGTGCCGTACAAGACCTCGAGCGGGATGATCGAATCCGTTTCAGGCAGCGACATGGAACGCCCCGGGGCAGACAATAGAAGAGGGAATCACGAAAGCGCGCACCATAAACGCGAATCGTTCCCAGTTCAACTGTTTTTACAGGGCAGGGGATGCAACGTGGGAGCCGGGTCAGCTCCCACTGGAGGCGGGGTTAATCAGACGCTGACAGCTTTACCTTCACTGCGGCTCTGCTCGAGCAGCAGGCTCAACTGCGCAACCTGGCGCTGCAATTGGTCACGCTCTTCCTTCAGACGGCGCAGTTCATCACGACGTACGGAGACATAAAGGGTCTGGACGGGAGTAGCTGGCATCAAGGTACCCATTGCACACCTCGCAATTGGCTAGTGACATTTGTAAGCGTAGACGCTCGCGCGGCGCGCATTCTGAATTCTTTCTGCGGCCTTGGGAACTTTTTTGTTTATCGTTGTCACGCCGTTCGTCGCTGAACCCTCGGGCGAAGTGCTGGACTAATCTGAAAATCTGAACCGCCTTGTCATCCATTTCTTAGGGGAGCGTCAGCACATGCAACTGGGAATCGTCGGGCTGGGCCGCATGGGCGGCAATATCGCAAGACGGCTGATGCGTGCAGGGCATCGTACCGTGGTCCATGACCGCAACCGCGAAGCGGTCACTACCTTGGAGGCCGAGGGCGCCCAAGGTGCGCACGACCTCGGCGCGCTGATCCAGAAACTCAAGGCGCCGCGCGCGGTATGGGTGATGCTGCCGGCCGGCGAGCCCACCGAGCAGACCATTGCCCAATTGGCCGAGTTGCTCGAGCCGGGCGATGCGATCATCGACGGCGGCAATACCTTCTACAAGGACGATATGCGCCGCGCTGCCGAGCTGGCCAAGCGCGGCCTGCATTACCTGGACGTTGGCACCTCCGGTGGCGTCTGGGGCCTGGAGCGCGGTTATTGCATGATGATTGGTGGCGAGCAAGCGGTGTTCGAGCGCCTTGAACCGCTGTTCAAAACCCTTGCTCCGGGGGTCGGTGATATCCCGCGAACCCAGGGCCGCAGCGGTGAGCATGAGCGCGCCGAGCATGGCTATATCCACGCAGGCCCCCCCGGTGCCGGGCACTACGTGAAGATGATCCACAATGGCATCGAATACGGCCTGATGCAGGCCTATGCCGAAGGTTTCGACCTGCTGCGCAGCAAAGGCGGCCCTGAGTTGCCCGAAGCCCAGCGCTTTGACTTGAACGTGGCTGATATCGCCGAAGTGTGGCGCCGTGGCAGCGTGGTCACCTCTTGGCTGCTGGACCTGACTGCCGATGCCCTGGTCGCTGACCCTGCGTTGTCTGAGTTCAGCGGTTCGGTGTCCGACAGCGGGGAAGGGCGCTGGACCATCGACGCCGCGGTCGAGCAAGCCGTGCCGGTGCCGGTGCTGTCCAGTGCACTGTTCGCGCGTTTCCGCTCGCGTCAGCAACAGGGCACCTTCGGCGATAAAGTGCTCTCGGCCATGCGCCTGGGCTTTGGTGGCCACGTCGAGAAGAAACGCGGATGAGCCAACAGAAGATCCCCGCCGCGCCGCCCTGCACGCTGTTCTTGTTTGGCGCCAATGGCGACTTGGTCAAGCGCTTGCTGACGCCAGCGCTGTACAACCTGAGCCGCGATGGTCTGCTCGATCGCAACCTGCGCATCGTCGGGGTCGATCACAACGCCGCCACCGCCACGCAGTTCGCCGAGCGCTTGCATAGTTTCATGGTCGAGCGCGACAAGGGCGAAGGGGCCGCCACCTGCCTGGATGACAAGGTCTGGGCTCGCCTGGCCAAGCGCATGGACTACCAGACGGGCGATTTTCTCGACCCAGCTACCTACCAGGCGCTGGCCAAACGCATCGACAAGACAAGCCACGGCAACGCGATTTTCTACCTTGCCACCTCGCCACGTTTCTTCCCGGAAGTGGCCCAGCGCTTGGGCGCTGCCGGCCTGCTCGACGAATCGGCGGGTGGCTTTCGCCGGGTGGTGGTGGAAAAGCCGTTTGGCACCGACCTGGCCAGCGCCGAGGCGCTTAACGCCTGCCTGCTGAAAGTGATGAGCGAGCGGCAGATCTACCGCATCGACCATTACCTGGGTAAAGAGACGGTGCAGAACATCCTCGTCAGCCGTTTCTCCAACGGCCTGTTCGAGTCGTTCTGGAACAACCACTACATCGACCATGTGCAGATTACTGCCGCCGAAACCGTCGGCGTCGAGACCCGCGGCGCCTTCTACGACAACACCGGGGCGTTGCGCGACATGGTCCCCAACCATTTGTTCCAGCTGCTGGCGATGGTCGCCATGGAGCCGCCGGCAGCGTTCGGCGCAGATGCCGTGCGCGGCGAGAAGGCCAAGGTGATCGGCGCCATCCGCCCATGGTCGCAGAAAATGGCCCTAAAAAACTCCGTGCGCGGTCAGTACAGCGCCGGCAAGCAAGGTCGCAAGCGGGTGCCGGGCTATCGCCAAGAGGCTAACGTCAGCAAGGACAGCCAGACTGAAACCTACGTTGCCCTCAAGGTGATGATCGACAACTGGCGCTGGGCCGGTGTGCCGTTCTATCTGCGTACCGGCAAGCGCATGAGCGTGCGCGACACCGAAATCGCCATCTGCTTCAAGCCCGCGCCGTATGCGCAGTTTCGGGAGTCGGAGCTGGAGCGGCCCAAGCCCAACTACTTGAAGATCCAGATTCAGCCCAACGAAGGGATGTGGTTCGACTTGCAGGCCAAGCGCCCTGGGCCGGAGTTGGTGATGGAGAATGTCGAGTTGGGTTTTGCCTACAAAGACTTCTTCAAGATGACTCCGGCCACTGGTTACGAGACTTTGATCTACGACTGCCTGACCGGCGATCAGACCTTGTTCCAGCGCGCGGACAATATCGAGAACGGCTGGCGTGCGGTGCAGCCGTTTTTGGATGCCTGGGCCAGCGAAAGCGAAGTGCACCCGTACCCTGCAGGTGAAAATGGCCCTGATGCCGGCAACGAGCTGCTCAGCCGCGACAAGCGCGAGTGGCATACCCTGGGCTGATGGCTGGGCATCGGTGTCGCCCTCTTCGCGGGCAAGCCCGCTCCCACAGGGATAGCGCTGCTTTCAGGATCGGCGCCGTACCTGTTCGGGCTTGCCCGCGAAGAGGGCGGAACGTTCATTGCCCTACTGGCACCAAGCCGCCCAGGCACGACGCCGTCATCCAGTCAGCGCGCCCCCTGTGGGAGCGGGCTTGCCCGCGAAGAGGCCGGAACGTTCATTGCCCTACTGGCAGACCAAGCCGCCCAGGCC
>Ga0213821_1000850_pt1 | contig 16399 bp, 17 predicted proteins | sample MC6MC0909MG_FD_179894 | JGI IMG/M metagenome (GOLD analysis project Ga0213821, IMG submission 179894) | Enriched soil aggregate microbial communities from Iowa State University, Ames, United States - MC6-MC0909-MG | ecosystem: Environmental > Terrestrial > Soil > Unclassified | place: USA: Iowa...
ACCGGCATGCACTTCATGGAAAAACGCGCCGCTCGCGGCTTTGCGAGGGCTGAGCAATGAATTGGGAAGTGATCATCAAGTGGCTGCCACGCCTGGCCCAGGGTGCCACCCTGACCCTGGAGCTGGTGGCCATTGCGGTTGTCGCAGGGCTGATCCTGGCGATCCCGCTGGGCATCGCCCGCTCCTCCAGGCACTGGTATGTGCGCGCCGTGCCCTACAGCTACATCTTCTTCTTCCGTGGCACGCCCTTACTGGTGCAGTTGTTCCTGGTCTATTACGGCCTGGCGCAGTTCGATGCGGTGCGTGCAAGCAGCCTGTGGCCCTACCTGCGCGACCCGTTCTGGTGCACGGTGCTGACCATGACCCTGCACACCGCCGCCTACATCGCCGAGATTTTGCGTGGTGCACTGCAATCGATCCCCAAGGGTGAAATCGAGGCGGCTCGGGCGCTGGGCATGTCGCGCGGCAAGACGCTGTTCTACATCATGCTGCCCCGCGCGGCGCGCATCGGCCTGCCGGCCTACAGCAACGAAGTGATCCTGATGCTCAAGGCCAGTGCGCTGGCCAGCACCGTGACCCTGCTGGAGCTGACCGGCATGGCACGGACCATCATCGCCCGCACCTACCTGCCGGTGGAGATCTTCTTTGCGGCAGGCCTGTTCTACCTGCTGATCTCGTTCATTCTGGTGCAGGGCTTCAAGCTGCTGGAGCGCTGGTTGCGCGTAGACGCCTGCCAGGGGCGCTGAGACCTCGCTGACCTCATCGCGGGCAAGCCCGCTCCTACAAGCGGGCTTGCCCGCGATGAGGCCCTATAACCCCCACACCCCTCAAGCCCATGCCCCCCTACCTCCACAGCCACCACCTAAACGACCGCTTCCAGGCCCTCGACCAGTTCCTGACCGAGCACCAACAGCTGTGGAAACCCAGGCCCTTCACCACCCTGCGCCTGGACTGGGAAGCCCAACACCCCGAACTCTCCGCCCACCTGCGCCACTGCAGCCTGACCGACGCCGAAACCTACCTCGACCCGCAAGCCCTGCCCGCGCCTTATCCACAGTTAGCCGATAAAGCTCGACAGCTCTGCGCCCTAGGCGACCTACCCGACACCGGCCTGCCCCCCGCCGCCCACCGCCTGGACGTCAACGTCCCCGGCCGTAAATGGCAGCAGATCGAAGCCTTCAGCCGCCGCCTGGGCTTTCGCACACAAACCCAGCACTGGCTGGACTGGTGCTCGGGCAAAGGCTACCTCGGCCGCCGCCTGCTGCAGCCCGGCCAGCACCTGACCTGCCTTGAGTACGACGCCGCACTGGTCGCTGCCGGCCAGGCCTTGAGCGACCATCACCATTTGCCGGCCAACCACGTCCATCAGGACGTGATGGCCGCCGACAGCCGCCGCCATCTCGACAGCGACAAAAGCGTGGTGGCCCTGCACGCCTGCGGCGACCTGCACGTGCACTTGCTGCGCGTGGCCAGCCAGCAAGGCTGCCGCCACCTGGCCGTGGCGCCGTGCTGCTACAACCGCATCCAGGCCGAGCACTACCAGCCGTTATCCACAGCCGCGCAACACTCGCCGCTGCACCTGTCACTGACCGACCTCGGCCTGCCCCTGAGCGAAACCGTCACCGCCGGCGCACGCGTGCGCCACCAGCGCGACAGCTCCATGGCCCGGCGCCTGGGCTTCGACCTGCTGCAGCGCCAACAACGCCAATGCGATGACTATCTGCCTACCCCGTCTTTGCCGGTTGCATGGCTGAGCAAACCCTTCGAGCAGTACTGCCGCGACCTGGCCGCGCTGCGCGACCTGGAACTCACCCTTACTCCCGACTGGGAAGCCCTCGAAGCCGCCGGCTGGCAGCGCCTGGCTGCAGTGCGCAACCTCGAACGGGTGCGCAACCTGTTCCGCCGGCCGCTGGAGCTGTGGCTGGTACTCGACCGCGCGCTGTTCCTTGAAGAGCAAGGCTACACCGTACGCCTGGGTACCTTCTGCGATTACCCGCTCACCCCACGCAACCTGCTTTTACTGGCAGAACGCGACAGTTAGCCACAGCACAACCTGTGGATAAGTCTGTGAACAAGCTTGTGATGAATGTTTGCAGCCAAGCGCTATTTCAAACGCCTGGCTTATTCCGAAGTGGTCGCCAAGCCCAGTAAAAACAGGCATTTGCGCAAAGACCGACGGCGTGTGGAATCGGCATGCCTTTCGCGCAAGGCATGGATGCCTCTTGTGCATAAACAAAAAATCCATTAGGCAAAACCCACTCCTTGTAGGAGCGGGCTTGCCCGCGAAAAGACCCCAAGTCGCTCACAGGTCATGCGCGGAGACTGTGGGAGCGGCCTATGTCGCGATGGGCCGCAAAGCGGCCCCACCTCAGGCGATGCATAACTCAAGTGAACAGCATTACCCACTTCACCGGACTCTATTCCTGCCCATCTCGATATCGTTCATCAAAGCCTTAGCCAATGAACTGAGATAATCCGCCGCACCCAGCAGCTTATGGTCGTCCTCCATATCACCTTCACGCACCAGGTGCTTGATGTAGCCCAGCAGCACTGACACCTGCTCATACGCCGCATCAATCGGAATACCAGACTGCACACGCAAAAGGCCCACCGGCGGGTTACCGACCTCGAGAAACGTTTCGACACCAGCAGTGGTAACAGGCTTTGGTTCCGGACTCATTCCAACGCCTCCTCAGCCTGGGCGTCTTCCAATCGCCGCTTTGCATGCTGCACCAGCACGCAGGCCGAATCGGCTGCATGGGCGGCGTTGACCAGCAGGTGCAGGCCGGGTTTTCCCGCGTGGTCACGGCAATGGTTATCGATGGTTTCCGCTACGACACGCATAAGCTCGAGGGCGTGGGCGATGGCGTCGGTTGGGGAGATGTCGCTGTGGATCGAGAAATATGGCGTGATGATAAGGGGACGCGGTGGGTCTGGAACGATTTTCTTCATGGCAGCAGCTCCGTTGAACGAGAAACCGCCACTTGGATCTTTCTCACGGATCTAGGTGGCAGTCGTACACGGGGTGAGAAAACCGAGGGAGCTACAAAGCTCGGCCAGACCGAAGTCTGCCCGCGTACGACCGCCATAAAAGGCCAGCCAAGTAGCTCCTCATCGGGTTCTCACACCCGGTCACCAGGAAATTGGCGACCCAGGAACGGTATCCCTGGGCCACTTCCCCGCCAACAGTGAAGCTTCAGCTAGCTGCGTAGGATAATTCCCAAACACCCAAATCCTGAAGCATTTGGTTTCAGCTTCAGAAATCCCTTACAGATGCTCCCGAATCTCACAGCCCCCCGCCCGGTTTTTGTGGGAGCGGGCTTGCCCCGCGAAGAGGCCCGCACATTCAGCGCACCACCGCCCCAAGCCACCGCAATCCCGAGCCAACGGTGTATCATCCCCACCCCCAAATCATTAAAAAGCTACGTCGCGCGCTGCCCCCCAGCCCCGCGACCGTCTGGCGTTGCGCCGGACCGACATGGACAAACGGACTTAGACATCGTGACCCAAGCCAAACCCCTCGCCCTGCTGGCCTTCGCGCTCACCCTGACCGCCTGCAGCAACAGCCCCGCCCCCCAACCCACCAGCAACCTGGGCTGGAACACCCCAGCCATGCAGCTGGGCGGCGACAACGGCCTGCCCCTACGCACTGAAAGCCCCTGCCGCAAGCGCGGCTGCGACAACGACAAGCTGTTCTTCAACCCCGGCAAGACCGAGCCAAACGTCAATACCATCCACCGCGGCTGGTAGGAAAATTCTCCTTTTAGGCCGGTGACTTAGGTCATTTTCGAGTATTTGAAAGGAAGTGGTTTACAGGCGTCGAACGATCGTTATAATGACGCCCCATTGCCGGTATAGCTCAGATGGTAGAGCAACTGACTTGTAATCAGTAGGTCCCGGGTTCGATTCCTGGTGCCGGCACCATACGCAGTATCAAAAAGGCTCACCGAAAGGTGGGCCTTTTTTGTTTCCCCTCCCCACGCACCCCACCTTTGGCCCAGCCAACGTCCTGTTGTTACAAATCACCCGAAGCCACCACGACCGGTGTAGGAGCTGGCTTGCCTGCGATGGGCTGCACAGCAGCCCCAACACCCCAAAGCAGATGCAATGCTCTACTCACCAGCACAGCTCAAAATCAGACACCCCTCCACCAGAAACGCTTTGACTCGCCAGCAAACGCCCGCTACGATTTATCGCAAATTTTAGATATTTCTACTGAGGCAAGCCCATGGCGCTTCAATTCCACGAAAGCCCTTTCCACGCCACCCACGACGCAGATACCGCCAGCAAGATGGCCTTGAAAATGGACTTGTCCATCTTCATCACTGACTGCATCAAAAAAATGGGCCTCAAGCAGCATGAGGCTGCGGCCAAGCTGAACGTAACCCAATCCCGCATATCCGAGCTTGCAAATGGCAAGATCGAGAAATTCACCTTGGACGCCATGATGGACATGCTGGACAAGCTCGGCTTTCGCACCACCCTGACCCTGCCCTCGAACGATGCTGGCTCGCCCCCCCAGATCGTGATCACCCAAACGCCTGCCAGCTAAACCCTGTATCCCATTTTTCTCAGTTCTTGCTTCAACTCCTTCATCCGCTGTTCGGCGACCTGCATCGCGTGCCGGTCGGACCCATTGGTTGTTTTTACGAACGAATGCAACACGACGACCATGTCTGCATATTTGGCCACATACACGCATCGGAATGCGGGGCTGCCGTTGATGATGAGCTCAATCGCCCCCGCCCCTACCGACTCGGTCAACGACTTGATCGGCCTGACCATACTGAATGCGTCGCAGGTCTTTACCAAAATCGTCCTGAACGTCCTTAGGTAGGTCTTTGTATTCACGCTCAGCAGCTGCACTCACAAACGCAAACTTTTTCAACCGTGTACCCACGTCGAGATGCTGGATTGGTGGACGGCATGGATGCCAGGAGGCTAGGAGGCTAGGAGGCTAGGAGGCTAGGAGGCTAGGAATTTAGCGCAGTGGCTTGCAGTTGGCGGGAATAGAAATGTTTCGCGGTATAACCCTGAAATATCGTATTTCTTTAGCCCGCTGAGATGAGTTCGAGCTCATTTGGGGCCGGGTACATTCATGTTGTACCCACACGATCACGGCCAATTCGATTTGTGTTCGCGGTGGGTGCCGGACTCACTAAGGTGGATATCTGCGGCCCCGGGTTCCGAGCCATGGCGTGCAGTGCGCTCGTCGAGTATGGGCTCTGGTCGGAGACGGCTATCGAGCGACAGATGAGCCACAAGAAACGCAACAACGTCCGCGCCGCTTATACCCACAAGGCCGAGTTCCTCGAAGAGCGCCGGATGATCATGACCTGGTGGAGCCGGTTTCTGGACGCCAACCGCGAGGACCATGTGACGCCGCATGAGTTTGCCAAGCAGACGGGCGAGAACGTCACGCGCCTGCGCAGTGCCAAGAGGACCGAGTAACTCGCCGCACCACCACCTCAACTCGCTGTGCTTGACGAATATTGTCCACAAGCGTAGACCGGGAGTCGCAAGAGCTGTCGATGACAGCACCCCAGGTGACCCGAACCTAAGGTCACGCCGCTCCCGCGGTGGTTCACCCGCAAGTACGATTCGCGTCCGGCAGCTCGTACGGTCACTACCCATGTGATGGATGCCAACTCAATATCGTTGCCCTGCGGCAACCACCCTACCCATCTGCTCAGCAGCAACCTATCCGCTTGGCTATTTCGCGGGCGCGTCTAACATTGCTGCAGCCCTCATAGCATTTGGCTTTGCGGCAACTTCACTCGTGACAATCGGCGTGACAAACGCCGATGTCACCAGCAACAGCGATGTAGATGATGGTGCCACAGACCAGGGAATGGACTGCATCTGACTGACAGTCAGGCATGCCCCGGTCATCGCATTGCTGCGTTCACCCGACTCAGGATCTCGCGGCACTGGTCTCGTCAGCCAATGCAGCCTCCACCCGCCCACCGGTAACGGTGCTCAGGAGGCCAGATCATGAGAAGCCCTTGCTCCTGATCGTAAAGAGCCGCCAGTCCCGCGTTAAAGGACATCCCCACAGGTCGCAGGGGCCTTGATCCCTGATAACACTAAACATCCTTGGCGGGATGACGTGGGGCGAGATCGGAGAACGGCAGATGATGTGACTGACATGGCATTGGTAGGTAGACGCGATGGCCGCAATTTCGGTTACGGCAGGCAATTGAGCTACGCAGGGCGGCAGGCGCTGAAAGACATGTTCGGCGGCGGCCACTACGGCACGGTGAAGGCTCATTGTGATCGGTGGCAGGCATTCGTGAAGTGGTGCCGCTCAGAACAGGGCCGAGTATCAATGATGCGCGGCAGATTGATCGGAAGGTATTGGCCGACTATGCGGCGTATCTGCGCGACGCGGTTAGGCGCGGTGACCTCGCTGTCAGCACCGCACAAAATCGGATATCCAGCGTAACAGGACCATGGCAGCGCTTCGCGGTGATCGGTGCGTGAAGTTACCAAGTCCGAGCAAGGCTTTGGGTATACAGCGAACCGGGGTCCGACAGTCGGTGCCTCAGGGCCAAGACCGCAAGCAAGTTAAGCAGATCGTCGATATGCTTTGCCGCCATCATCATCTGCGGGCCGCCGCGATTGTTTTGTTGGCGCGAGCCACCGGCATGCGCTTGCGTGAGGCCATCTTGGCAGACCTGCCACGGCTAAGCCGTGAGGCTAACAACCTAGGTCGGATCAACATTCAGGACGGCACCAAAGGTGGCCGTGCTGGGGCCTCGGCCCCACGTTAGATTGCGGTGGACGACCATGTTCGCGAGGCGCTTAGTTTTGCAAGGCAGGTGTCGCCTGCGGGTAGCCGGAACCTGATTGCGTCACACGAAAGCTACCTAAATCTTCTGCAAGAAATTATCCGTCCCACGCGGGACATCCTGCATGCGCGCAACCTCAAAGGTTTTCATGAGCTAAGAGCGGCGTACGCGTGCAAGCGCTATGAGCAAATCACCCAACACCGCGCGCCTATTAATGGCGGGCATCTTTGTCTGGTTGATTGGAACCTTGATCGTGAGGCCCGGAAGCAGCTCAGTTATGAGTTGGGGCACGGTCGAATTGATGTGGTTGCCGCCTACATTGGGGGACAGTCATGAGTAAGCCATTCGACATGGAACTGTTCCTGGCTGGAGTACTGACCGGCTCGCTCGCGACCCGACAACGCCATGTACGCCAAGCAAAAATTATTCAGACTAAAATCGCAGAGCGATGGCAACGAGAGGCGCCTTGGACTTGGCAGAGAAAGCATCTTGTTTGGTTTCTTAACTCTTGCCTATATCGGCGCAGCACGGCGATACACTATCGTTACTTGCTTACCATACGGCTGCTTACTCGTCGCTTACAAAGATCATGGAGTTTCAACCTTTAATTTTTATCGTATTTATAATCACGGCGCGTAGCGATTGGCCAGTCGTGCCTGTTAACGAGTATGCATGAATAGGCCACTCGGAGCGTCAGAGCCACCCTCACAGGTAAGGCTGACATCGGGTGAGGCTTCAAATCCCAGAAAAATGTCGTCGTGGGGAATACGCGCCCCGGCCATGTGTGTATACATTCCATTCTGGCACGCCACTCGGCCCAGCAATGAAAACAGCCGAAAAATCAACACGTTAAAGCAGCGCGCATCCTTTGCGCAGGTCCTAATTCCGCATAACATCTCAACTATGCATCATTCTTAGCCACCCATCACCGGCACCCGCAGACCTTTAGACTTTAACAACTGCTTGGAACATCCTGAGAGATAGCTTATTGTAATCAGCAGCTTCGTCACGATCGCAGGAGAAACGGCTATAATACGTGAAGCACTCTGCATACACAGCACTGAATTATACATTTTAACATTAAAACTAAATTAGCTTAAACCACTAAATTAATGGAGTTTGCAAATGGGTGACAAGAAAGTCGTTTTCGTAGCCTTTGCAATTGAAGATGCTCGTATTCGGGACATGATAAAAGGCCAATCTCTCCATACAGACAGCCCTTTTGAATATGTAGACATGTCAGTCAAAGAAGCATACGACGAAGAATGGAAAAAAAAGGTTCGCACTCGCATCCTTAGATCTGATGGCATTCTAGTTATCGTAAGTAAGAACTCAACTGCATCAACAGGACAAAAATGGGAAATCCAATGTGCAAGAGAGGAAGGGAAACCCGTTAAAGGGATTTGGGCATATAAGGATGATCGTACGTCTATCGCAGGTGTAAACACAATGGTCTGGACTTGGGAAAACTTAGCCAACTGGATAGATAGCCTCTGATGCGCCGGGCACTGGTGGTGGGTATAGACGCTTACGAGTCAGTATCAAACCTTCACGGCTGTGTGAATGATTCTTTTGCCGTTAAGTCTATGTTGGACCGACACGCTGATGGCTCAGTGAACTTTGGAGTTCGCCATATCACAGGTACTGGGCCCGCAGACATGGTCTCTAGGGATGAACTCAGGCGTGCGATTGAGGAGCTATTCGCAGGTGACGGTGAAGTCGCTCTGCTGTACTTCGCCGGCCACGGTCACATTGAGGCGACTGGAGGCTACTTATGCTCTTCAGATGTAAGAACGGGTAATGACGGCATACCACTCACCGAAATCATGACGATGGCTAATCGTTCTCGATTCTCCAACCGTGTCATAGTACTAGATAGTTGTCACAGTGGAGTAGCCGGTGGAAGCGCACTTCAACAGAAGGTGGCAGAAATTAGCGAAGGCGTTACTATTCTCACTGCATCGACCGATGAGCAATACGCGTCGGAAGAAAATGGGGCAGGTGTTTTTACTACCCTCTTTGTTGATGCCCTAGGAGGAGCCGCTGCCAATCTAGTAGGCGAGGTCACACCAGGTAGCGTTTATGCACATGTAGATCAGTCTCTTGGATCATGGGGACAAAGGCCAGTATTCAAAACTAATATTGATCGTTTTATCTCATTACGAAAAGTACAGTCGCTACTGGAACTTGCTGACCTCAGAAGAATATCTGAATTCTTTCCCACAGCCGGCTTTCAAATGCAACTCGATCCGACTTACGAACCAGAACGTCACGAATCTTGGAAAACTGATCCGCAAGGCGTACCGCCTCCAGATCCGGACCATAATGCGATTTTTTTGATTCTACAAAAATATAATCGCGTCGGCCTGTTAGTTCCGGAAGGGGCCCCACACATGTGGCATGCAGCAATGGAGTCTAAAACTCTACGTCTCACGGCTCTGGGAGAACATTATAGGCGGTTAGCCGAAAAGGGACTCATATGAGTGATGCGGATTACGAAAGTACCAAAAACACCCTTGATGGCATAATCGAAAAATTAGCGAACCTCGAACATGAGCGGTGGTCTCGGTGGCAAAATTACATGCACAGCAAGTGCATGCGCCAGAGCGACGGCAGCTTGCTAGTACCCTCCACCCTAGTAGAAAGATGGGAGCGTCAAATGCAAACAACTTACTGGGACCTAACCGATGAAGAGAAGACCAGTGATCGTGACCAAGTACAACAATACCTGCCACTCATATTAGCCGCACTGACTAACAAGTGAGACATGCTCAAGTGATAGTCTTTTACACCTCAGCCTCCAGCTAACCACGCTGTAGAGGCTGAGCGGTTCAAGCTAACTTCTTAGCGTTTCAGAAAATCAGCGACGCGGCCATGGCTTATCAGGCTCCAAATGACGCTTTCCCGTATCTGAATCCGGCCTTGGCCTAGGCATGTCCTGTGGGCGAGGACGAGGAGTATCTTGAGGAGGACGACTAGGAGGGCGCTTTTCATTACTCATTCGGAAGAGCTCCTGGAATGTAAAATTTATCACTTGGTAGTTCTGAAATAACCTGTTGCTCGCATATTTTCTTAGTTACTGATGACTCAACTCTTTCAGGTGTTCTATCAACAAAACTCCGAAGTCTAGCCTTGATAGTCTTAAAGCGAGCCTGATGAGACTTCTCATAATCCCTGGCCTGGCTAATATCTACGCGCAAATCTCGCAGATCGTGCGCAATGAGTGTATAGGCACCCAAAAGCTCTTCATATTTTCTAATTTTTTTTGCATAATTCAAAAATGGTTTCGCAATTGCAATTACAGCCGCTATGGCTAAAAAAACCTGCCATAACGGTTGGCCAGCTGTGGTCTTCCAAAATGCAAATCCAGCTATCGCGGAGGTAGATGAGGTACTAGCAATTATGACTTCTGCCCAAAAATTCCGACGTTCAAAAGTTTGAAGACGACGCCCATAGTACAGTTGATTTAGTCGTGCCGTGCGTAGCAAGTCGTAAACATCCCAGACCTGATGATCTTTCATTGACATTGGGTCAATCTCCGGGTACGCGAATAGCTCAGCCAAATGATTTGGCTGCTATTTTACCTCATGACTCGAGACATTTCACTCCAAAGTTATTCCGCTTAGCTTTCAGAGACGAGCCCATGTCAACTATAGGCTTACAAGTAACGCGACCTTATCAAAAATGCCTCTATTTCAATTTGGTGTAGGCTTGTGGCAGGCCTGAAGAATTTTGATCATCAACTCACCGTAGGCGTAACTAAAGTATACTGCTCCTTACCTAGGACCTAGGCAAAAGGAGAAGTTCGTAAACGATAGTGATCTAACTCAAGATCTGCTGGGGGGGGGGCGACAGGTAATTGTGCCGATCACTCAGTGAGCTGATGTGCTGGAAGGGTTGCAGGGCTTCAGTACCCGAGGATATCGGTCGTGACAACTGGAAAATTTTGGCTTCAATCTATAGCCAATCCCGATTGGCGCAGGCAATATCTCCTCTTGACAACTAAAATCTGCCACGCAAGGGATTCGCATGAGCTATACGGCTGAGGTGTTCAACGTGATGATCGCGTCTCCGGGAGACGTTGAAGCAGAACGCAATATTGTTAGGGAGGTACTCGCTGAATGGAACGCAATCCACTCATCTAGTCAGAAAATTGTCCTACTTCCTATAGGCTGGGAATCTCATTCGTCGCCAGAAATGGGGGCAGAGCCCCAGGCTCTGATCAACCAACAAATCCTCCACAAATGTGATCTACTTGTGGGTATTTTCTGGACACGAATAGGAACGGCAACTGATGAATATGCAAGCGGTACTGTTGAAGAGATTGAGCGGCACGTAGCTGGTGGGCGCCCAGCGATGCTTTACTTTTCGAGTAAACCTGTAGTTTTAGACACGGTTGAACCAGAGCAATATGCCAAGCTAAAAAGCTTCAAAGAAAGCTGCCGCAGTCGCAGCTTGTACGAAAGCTATGAAACACTTACTGAATTCCATACAAAATTCAACCGCCAACTTCAGCTAAAAATTAATAGCCATCAACTATTTAGCCAAGCAAAAAAATCTGGCACAGAGAGCATCTCAGTAAGCCAGACAAAGATCCCTGACTTGTCCTACGAAGCCACGTTGCTTTTACACGAAGCCTCCTTAGATAGCTCAGGAGTTATTCTTTATTTGCGTCATCTAGGTGGTACAGATCTGCAAACTAATAACAAAAACCTAATTGACTCCAATGAGCGCAGGGTTATTGCCAAATGGGAAGCTGCGCTACAGGAATTGACAAATAACAAACTTGTAGTCGGGAGAGGTCAAAAGGGTGAGATATATGAAATCACGAACGATGGATATCAAGCAGCAGCCATCTTAAAGCCCGTATAGAACGACATCGAGTCGCTTTCAAATACTTTACACTTAATACGATGGTGCGGGCGTGATAAATATAAACCTTGACGACAAAAAGCTATTCGGAAATGATGCAGGTGAAGATGAAGAGCTGGAAGTTTTAAACGCATATTACATCGACAATACAAACTTTTATGATTATTTCGACCCCAGCGAGCGGCTTTCAATTGCAAGCGCGCGCAAAGGGATGGGAAAGTCGGCGCTACTCTCGAGGCTCGAATATCGCCTTAAAACCGAGCATCCGGTTTTCCAATCACCAATAGTGATTAGAGTTAAGGGCAACGAGCTCATCGGGCTTGGTGACTTTCAAGGCTTCGACCATACTAATTTAGAAAACTACTGGAAACAAATTATCTGCAAAAGAATCCTCATTGAAGTCGGCAACCAAGTAAATATTGCATTGACCGGCAATGAAATTTCGATGATTACACTAGCAGAACTTGAAGTCGCAAAAACTAAGAATATAATTAACGCCCTGATTAGTCGAACTATAGAAAAAACCGCAGAGAACGGTAATGAAAGTCCGAAACATAACAACGCCGAGATACAATTGCAGCAGTATCTGGACACCCATGTCAACAAAGTTGTCTGGCTACTAATTGACGACATTGACGCAAAATTTCAAAATACGGTAGAAAGCCAAGCTAGAGTAGGGTCTTTTTTCAGTGCAATTCGCTCACTCGCATTCGATTATAAAGGACTCGTGGTTCGTACAACGGTCCGTAGTGATGTCTGGTCTTGCCTTAGACACCTTGAAGATCTGGACAAACTACAGCAATACATGATCCCAATTGTTTGGACAAAGAAACAGATGAGGGACATGCTTGCTCAAAGAATTTTAGTTTATATTAAGAACCGTCACCCTGACACGCCCGAATCCAAACTTAAAACATCAACCGACTACAATAAGATACTAGACATAGTTTTTAATTCTCCTATAGAGTGGGGTGACAATAAGGACGCTAAACTCTTTGAGGCGATCTCTACATTTTCTAACCGTAGACCGAGATGGATGGGGCAGCTATGCCGAATGGCTGGCAGAAAGGCGAAAGAAAATCCCAGGATCAAAAAAATCAATATTGATCACCTTGATTACATCCTGTCCGAATATGGTGCCAATCGAAGAGACGACTTGATCAAGGAGCACATCCATCAATTTGAGGAACTTTCAAATCTCATTGATGCGCTACGAGCGTCCAAGAAAGAATTTTCATGCTCTGCCTTGGAAGAAATGCTAGAATTTAATTTTATAAGAGGTCGAAATAAAGATCAAATTGCCATGATCGACGGCAAGCCATATTCGGCACCGGAAGATCTGGGCGACTTCTTATATAAACTCGGCATAATTTCGCACATTCATCTAGATGGAAAAGAATTCACCCATTTCACAGATGATCCTGATCTTTATCGCTCCATTGAAAATCGGCGCGATAAAATAACATGGTCACTTCATCCTAGCTACCGAAAGTTTCTTAATGTTCACTAATATAATACAACTTGCCATCTGAGAGTCGCGACTCATGAATCCCTCGCTCCTAATTGAAGCGCTCTTTATTTAACATAAGCCGAGCACTGCCAATCACCCATTGCAGTGCTCGTCGCGTATTTTCCGATTAGCCGGCATAGAAGTACCATGCGATTTCATTAGGATAGTTTTAGAGATAGCGGTAAATATCCATTCTGATAAAAGGTATATGAATCATGCTTTTATTATACTTTTTGACTCCTGGTGCCGCACCATACGCAGTACCAAAAAGGCTCACCGAAAGGGGGGCTTTTTTTGTTTGCGTTGTCTAGAGTGTCCTTGCCAAGCCAAGCTCAGGCAGCCTCCCGCTCCAACGCCTCCCATCCAAGGCACGCCAGCGCCAATGTGCGCGGCACTGCTTCTCGGCCACTGCTGTATCGACTGATGCTACGCGCACTCACGCCCAGCGCTTCCGCGGCCTGGTCGAGCGTCATCCGATGCCGCAAGCGCCAGCTAATGAAAATCCGCGTGTTTTCATCCGGCGCTGTCTGGGCAAGGGCGTCCAGCAACAACGAGTCTGCCCCGATTTGAATATCCAGCGCCGGCCATTCCACTGTCCATCCCCCGTCACCCAGCGTGGCGCCTTGAAACGCATTGGCCTTAGCAAGAGGGGCCAGCCCCGGATACGCCGCAAGCGAATCGCTCAAATCCAGGTCGTATCGCTGACCATTGGTAAAAGTCAGCTCCAGCCGCGCGCCCGGCCGTGGCTGAACAGCCCGCAGGCAAGGACGTTTCATCGATGCCATTTCATCCACTCCTTCAACAGATCGGCCTGATTGGCCGCGACCCACGCTAGGGCCTCTTGCACCACTTTGGCTGGCCTTGCCCTCACTGCAACAGATTCGAGGCTGATCACCACGTCCACCCCGCCACCAGTCAGGTGCACTCGTGGTGGCGAATGGCCCCTTTCTCGCAGCTCGATGCGGTACTTGTCGCGAAATCGGTGGTTAGTAGACATGCATTCGAAGCTATCGCCAAAATGGCGATGCATCAAGAGATGGCTGGTGGTCTACGATCACCGCGCCCCTCCAATGCTTTTCCCCAAAGGCGATTGAATCCAGTGACTCGCTTGATCACGCTCAAGTGGTTAGATGCTTTGTGTATTCTATTACCCCTGCGACAAAGGCACCGTTACCAGCTGCCTGAGGTTAATTCTCGATGAAGCCCGAGAGAAAGGCCAACAACAGTGATGAAACCAGCCCCCCTGAGACTTTGACCTCTAGGGAGGCCCCAGGCAGCCCCTTTTTGGATACCCTTCAATTCGACTGCCGGTTTACCAAATTGTGGGCGCTTGTATCCTCTGACGCTTTCGCTTACGACCAGCAGGTCCGCCAGGCGCTTGATTACTTGGTAGTGCAGGCGACCAAGATGCCATTGGCAAAGGTCGACAAGACGGTTGCAGAAACCTTCGCGCTTTTATTCTGGTACAGAAGTGAAGACATGCGCGAAGCAGTGGAAAATCGCCTCAAAACACCTGGTTTAGCTCCCGTCAGGAAGCGCCGACTGATGTATCTGGTTGATCGGCTTCGCCGATTCCCCTGCATGAAACCAGAGCACGCAGCGAAGATGAAGCAGCTGGTTAGCGAATGGCAAAACCTGTCTCGAAGCGTCAGCGACAAATTGGTAGACAGGGCGCAAAAGCTCAACCGTTACGACAAGGTTGCTGCAGCATGGGGAGTGGCTGAACCCGTGGAGCATCTGATGAGCACGGTGCTTGAGCTCCAGACCCGGCATTTCGTGGATGCTCATCACCTACCGAATGGGTATGCCCAGCTGTCTTCAAAACATGTAGCGCCGCGGTGACCGAGGCATGTCCCGTATCCGTAACATTTAGCTCTTGGTGTTACGAATACGAGACTTTGGTAAAACCACAGGCCAATCCGCTCAGGCCATTTCAGGAGCTGCATTGCAGCACCCATGGGCCACGCATCAGAACGCCGTACTCACCGTCACCGACACATTCCGCGGGTCCCCATAAATCGCCCCGGCATAGAACCCGTACTGGGTGTAGTAGTGCTTGTCGAACAGGTTGTCGACATTGAGGCTGACTGAGGTGTCGTCAGTCACCTGGTACTTGGCCATGGCATTCCAGATCGCATACCCCGACCAGTTCACATCGGTAGCCCCCGCACTCACGCCGTTAACCGGCTGCCCGGCAGGGCTCGAGATCGCGCGGATGTTGCTCTGTGCCTTTACCCCAGCGCCCACGGTCAGGCGGTCGAGCGGGCCGGACAGGCGGTACGTGGTCGAGGCCTTGAACAGGTGCGACGGGTCGCTGCGCCCGTCACTGTCGACGCGGCGGAAGTGCAGGTAGGTATAGCCCGCGTACAGGTTCCAGTTCGGGGTCAGGGCGCCGGCGATTTCCAGGTCAATGCCGTCGGTTTCCTGGCCGGTACCGGCCTTGTAGGCATCACCACCGGTCGGGGTGGTCAGGCCGTCGTCGAGTACTGCCTTGTTTTGCTGTTTGGTGCGGAAGTACGCCGCAGAGGCGTTCAGGCGGCCATCCAGCCACTCGCCCTTGATACCGGTTTCGTAACTTTTGCCGCGGATCGGCTCGACCTTGGTGCCGCTCTCGGTCTCTGCCGTCTGTGGGTTGAAGATGTCGGTGTAGCTGGCGTACAGCGAGTAGGTGTCGTTTAGGTCGTACACCGCGCCCAGGTACGGCGTGACGATGCCGCTGTTCTGCTGGTTGCTGCGCACGCCGCTGACATTGTTGGTGGTGGCGGAGTAATCGGTGGTGCGTACGCCAACGATGACCGACAGCGGGTCGGTGATGCTCAAGCGGGTGGCCGCGTACATGCCTTGCAGGCGGGTGGTGGTTTTGCTGTGGCGGCCGGTGCGCGAGGCGAGCATGTCGTAGTCGCTGTCCACGCCGTTGTGCCAGTCGGTTACTGGCAGGCCGTTGTTGGCGCGGAACTGGCAGCCTACCGAAGGTGCGGTGATGCGGTCGGCGCCGACCATGGTGCAGGTGTATTCCGGCGACCAGGCTACGGTGCGGCTGTCGTTGTAGCCGACCATCGCCTGATGGGTGCGGCCAAACAGCTGGAACGGCCCGGACAGGTCGATTTGCGCGGACTGCTGGGTGGTGTCGCTGGAGCTGTGCAGGCCGTTGAGCACTGCACCGCTGCCGTCCTGGTCCCAGTAGCCGCCGTAGCTGCCGCGCCCGGCCGAGTTGACCTTGGCCAGG
>Ga0213821_1000851_pt1 | contig 16375 bp, 10 predicted proteins | sample MC6MC0909MG_FD_179894 | JGI IMG/M metagenome (GOLD analysis project Ga0213821, IMG submission 179894) | Enriched soil aggregate microbial communities from Iowa State University, Ames, United States - MC6-MC0909-MG | ecosystem: Environmental > Terrestrial > Soil > Unclassified | place: USA: Iowa...
ATCAATACAGGCGTGGCAGCGCGACCGCGTTGCCACGCAACCCTCACCGAACCACGCTTCTCGGCGACTCCACTGGCTGAGCCACCCGCGCCGACACGCCGCCCGCAAGGGCGGTCTTACTCCCAGCAGTCTTCCCCCCCCCCGCCTCGTTACCCCGCGCACCATCCTCCAAAAGCGTCTGCGGCAACGCAAACCCCTTGAACAACGGCTGCGTGAACGGATTGTTCGCCTTCTCCGTACTGATTCGATAACGCATGCCGCCGTCCGGCGCGGCAAAGCTGATGTCGACGCTCGTGCTCGTCGCGCCGTTCAACCGAGCCTGGCTAAGCAACCGGTACAGCGACCACGGACCGCGATAGGCCAGTCCGCTGCTGCTGCCTCCCGCATGCACCAACGTCATGCGGCTTTCGTTGCTGGACGCCAGGGTGTTCGGCCAGATCAGCGCCGTGCTGGTTGTCGGACCATGGTTGTAGGTCACCAGCTGCCCTTCCACGCTAAGCGAGCTGCTGCGTTTGCTCGGCGCCATCCCCAGCGGCTCCACGTGGAACTGCACGCCCAACGTGCCGCGGCTATTGAAAAATGCATCCCGTATCTTCTCGGCCGCTTCCAGCTGCGTCAGCACGTCATTGCGCACCAGATAACCGCCCAACCGCTCCGAATACAACGCCTCCAGGTTGTCTTCGATGAACAGATTCAGATACTTCTCGCGGAATTGCTGCAAACGCCCCTGCGGGCCGAAGAATGCCGTGAAATCATCCAGCGCCACTTCCTCGCGGCTGGCCGGATTGAACGGATAACGGTTAGCCAACCGTTCGCGATAAAAGCGATATACGTCGATGTCCCACCGACGCTCGAGTTCTCGCAACGCCTCCACCAGAATCACCCGCGACGATTCGTGGGCCAGCTTGCCCACCTGGCGGTTCAGCGGTTCGGGCAGACCCGCAGCAATGCGCTGCAGATTGCTGATCGGGTCCGGGCCCTTCAACCCAAAGCGCTCCAGCACCACCCCCAGCGCCGTCTTGCCGCGATCCGGGCTGTCGTGCACCGTGCGCACCTTGTCCTGCACGCTGCCGATCGCCACCAGTGTCTCTTCCAGGTACGACGCCCGGTCGCCCTTCGCCTGCAGTAGTTGGCTCATCGGCGCAAACGCGCGCGCAATGCCGAATATCGCACCGGTTTCGTCCTGACCGGCTGCCAGCTTCTCCGTCACGGCCGAAGCCTGCACAGCCACGGCGCCCTTGCCGTCGGCCGCAGCCGCCACAGCCGGAGAATCGGCGCCAAGTTCGCTGTTGTCGCGCACGGTTTCCACCAGCCGGCGCAACGGCGCCGCAGGGCTCGTCACCGTACCCAGCACATTGACCGCCTCGGCAAGATCGTGAAAATCCCGAACCTCCAGCTGGCTGAGGTTGCGCTGCCAGGTGTCGATGTAATCACGGCCGTAGATGGCCTGGATGCGCTCAGCCAATGCGCGCTTGTCGGCCTCCGAATAATCGATATTGCGCCGCTCGCCCAACGCCCACTGGTCGATCATCGCCAGCTCGGTCAGATCCTGGCTGTGCGGGGCGAAGTAGTTATGAAACCCCTTGGCCGTCAACAGCGCGTCGATACGGCCATCGGGAACGGGCTGTCCCGCCTCCCCCTTGGCCGCAACCGCCGGCTGATAGACCACATCAAAGGCCGGGCCGATCTCATTGCGCAGATCCAGCGGCGCCCTCAGATATTCGCCCGCCTGACGGCGCATCGTCATGTACACGCGCTGCGGCAACGGGATCTGCCGCAGCTCGCGCTGCACCACGGACACGCGCTGCTGAAACTGCGGCAACAGCGTATCGGCGTACTTCATCGCGTAGTCCAGATGCCGCATCAACGCACGCTGCACCTTGTCCTCGCCAGGGAAGGCCTGCGCCCACTGCCGCCCCATCCAACGCTCCACCACCGGCGGCCGGCGGTTGGGACGATCTTCAATCATGCGGTACACGCGCAACGCCTCAAGCTGCGCATCGCTGTCGACCGAGGTGCCGTCAAGATGCTCCATCACCCCATTGGCCAGCGCAGGCAAGAATCGCTGGGACAGCAACGTCAGGTATGCCTGATCGACCTTCGGTCCAATCTGCCACCCCTGATACAGGCCCATGTCCGCCACGATCGGCCACGCTTCCCGGTAATCGCCGTACACCGCCACCGCGCTGCTGATCTGATCCAGCGGCTGCAGCAGGTTGCGGCCCGTGGTGTCCAGCTTGCCGTCGATGGCGTGCGCGCTGTAGGCGCGGCTGCGCTCCAGAACGCTCATGGCCTTGTCCCGGTTCACCGCATAGTAGTGATACCAGCCGCCGACGATCACCGCGCTGCCCAACGACGCCACGCCGAAACGCAGCGCCAATGCGCGCCGCTTTTCGGCCCGCACGCGCGGGTTGTCGCCCGCCAGACCGGACTCGGGATAGATGACGCGCTGAAACAGCTGCTGGGCGAAGTAAACCATCGCGCGGCCGCTGGGATGCGTGGCCGGCACCGGCTCGCGGATATCGTAATTCTGCGAAGCCGAGGCCACGAAGGCATTGGTCAGCACGCCCTGCTGATAGACCGACGACAAGAAGACGCCACGCGGCAGCGCCGGGGTAAGGTATCGATCGCTGCCCAATACATCGGTCAGGAATTCCATCAAGAGCGGCCGCATGCCCGTCAACTGCCGCACCAGGGAATAAAGGGCTTCGCGTTGACGCAATTCGCGGACGTCGGCCAGCGCATCGAACACCTGCTCGTTCAGGCGCGTCAGAAACTCGTCGTATCGCCCGCCCAGTTCGTCGCGCCACGCGTCGTAACGCTGCACGGAATCCAGTGTGAACGTGAACCCGAAGATGTCCTCGCGGGCAGACTTGGAGAGCCGCGCGAACAGCGGCTCGAATCCTTCAAGCAAGTCGAACTTGCTCAGGACCACATACAGCGGCGGACGCGTGCCGAGCTGCCGGCTCAGTTCGGCCAGCCGGGCGCGCAACAACGAGGCCAGCGCCCTGCGGTCGCTGGGCTGCTGATTCAGCAAGGTGACCAGGCTGACCATCAGCACGACGCCGTTGAGCGGACGGCGGCTGCGATTGCGCCCCAACCAGCTCACGAAGCTATCCCACAGACGGGAATGAAGCGCCTCCGGCAGAAGCGCGGGTCCCGCAGCGTCTCCCGGCGTCGGCGCTTCTGTATTTCCGGACGCCGCAGACGCTTCGATTTCCGCCGTCATCCGCGGCTGGCTGATCAGTTCGCCCGGCGGATCGATCAGCACCGCGTCATCGCCGATCCACCAGTCAATGCGGTAAATCCGGTCCGGGTCGTCCTGCAGGCGCTGGCTGCCTGCCTTGACCTCGCCGGTCAGCGAAAACGTCTGGCTCGACCGGTTGACGAAACTGGTCTTTCCCGCGTTCTCCTGACCCAGCACCAAATACCAAGGCAGTTGGTACAGGGCGTTGCGGCCCTTCAGATTGGCCTGCAGTACGCCCAGGCTCTTGTCCAGATCCCGTTCCTGCGCCTGCACGTAGCGCAGGCAGGGATCGTCCTGCTGCTTCAGCGTCTGCGCCCGCTCGGCTTCCAACGTCTGATTCCGTCTGCGCAGCCTGATGGCCCAGACCAGCAAGGGCAGCGCAATCAGCACAATCGTGGCCAGCACGCGCGCGGTCAGGCTGGCCAGCGGCCGGTGTTCGTCCCATGTCCACATCGGCCCCAACCACCAGATGGCGGCCAAGGCGAGCGCCAGCATCAGCAGCAACGCCCATGGCATGCCCTGCCTTGTCCATTTCAGTAGAGGCTGGCCATAGCGTTTTACTTTCGACCAAATCTTAAACATGGGGTTGCTCCTGTTTCTTGCATTCGATTGCGGCGTTGACCTGGCGCTCGAGCAGGCCGAACAGACTCGGCTCCCATTGCGCCGCGGACGCGTCTTGCATGATCTGATGCGCGCGGGCGTACAAGCCATCGGCGAGCCAAGCCAAACCGCGCGCGCCCAGCAGCTCGGCGGCGATCGTGATGACATGGCAGCCATGACGCGGATCCGCGGATGCCTTCTGGATGGCTTCCAGGCGCTTGAGCATCGACTCCACCCCGGTGGCTTCCAACGCCTCGCGCAGCTCCTCGCGCAACGCCGGGTACTCGTGGCCGGCGCCCAGCTTCGCGGTATCGGCATCCGCCCCGCTGATCCACGACTGCGTTTCGCCATCGACGAAAGCGCGGCCATCTGCAAACTGCAGCTTCACCAACGCGGGCAGCTTTGCCACAAGGCGCTCGGTGGACTGGCGGATTGCCTCGGCGACGTTCTGCATTTCCAGACGGCGGGCGATACCGGCAGCCAGAAAGCTGCCGCGCAGCCAGTACGGCGACGAAGTAATGCTTTTTTCGACACGCTGCAGTAGGGCCGGATCGACCGCATTCGCTTTCAGCGCATCCCAATACGCCTCGGCGGTTTCGGCGGGAACGGCCATCAGCTCCGTCCGCATCGTGTCCTTGCGGGTCGATGGCGCAATGCTCAGGTGCGCCCACAAGGCAAAGCGGCGCAGCAGATAGCCGGCCGGGTCATAGGCGTCTTGCTGGTTGATGAGGTCGGCCACAGCCAGTAGCGAACGACGCGTTTCCCGTTCGTTACCCTGCGCCATGGTCACGGGCGTGAAAAAGGCCTCGGTGATCCCGGTAGGTTGCGCCGACAGTTCCATTTGCGCGTCGGCGAGCTCGGGCGCGCGCGTCGCCTCCGCCCTCAGCCGTAGCTGCGCCTCCAGGCGCGTCAGCGTTGGCACGTCCAACTTCGATTCGCTTGCACAGCCCTGCAGCTTGTCCAAGGCCTGCTGACCCGATTTGTAGAATTCGTCGGCGTATCCCTTGCCGTCCAGTTTGGCCAGCGCCTCTCCCAGGCGCTCCAACTGCTGCGACATCAGGCGCCGCTTGGCCGTCAACCCTGCCGCGCCCGGCTTTGGATGGCTTGTGCTCCAGTACCGGCTGGTCATACCGGCCAACACGCCCGCCGCCTCGGCCCAGCCGCGCCAACCACCCAATCGCATGCGAGCGGTCGCCAATTGCGCGGCAATGCGCAGGTGCTTGCACTGCGACTGCAGATACTGGCGCGATACCGAGTCCACATAGCTCCAGTCGATGGTCGCCTCTTGCAGCCCGCCGAGCTTCATCATTTCGCTCTCGACCCCTTGGTAAGCGTTGTCCTCCTCGTCGAACTCGCCAGCCGGCTGATGCGGCGAGATGGGTGACAGGATGGCGTCGAGATCCAACGTCGGAAACGTGCTCACCAATGACAAGCCTCGCGTTGTTGCGCCATCAGCTCGTGAAGCGCCTCGGTGTCGAACGACAGTCCGTGGAACGAGGCATGGTCGCTTTCCAGCTGCATCTGCTGGGATGCGCGGGTCAGATGACGAAGCTGTTCGATCGCGACCAGTCCGCGGCCCGCATCCGTTACCGTGCCATCCTCCACGACCTGCCAGGGCCGGCGGTCGGAAATCGGCCGCCCGTCCAGCAGCACGCGGATGCTCACGCGGCTGACGTCCAGCGGCTCGGCGGTGATGAGCTGCAAGCGAGAAATGTTCTGCAGGCAACTGATTGCCAGCAGTGGCCGCGGCTCGCTTCCCGTAAGGGCTGGCGCGGAGATCACGACCTTGTCCTGGCCCGGTATGGCATCGCCGACGCGCAGCAGCATCACGCCGGCGTGATCTGCCTTGCGGCGGGACTCATTGCGCTGCACCAGCCCGACGATGTCCGGCACCCGAACCATGGCGGCTGGTGCCGCAGCGGCCGGCGCCGTGATATCCGCTGCAGTTGCGGGCGGTGTGCCCGCTTCGGCGTCAAAACAGGCCAGCCGCTCGATTGCCGACACGATGGCCCTGCAACTGCGGCCCGCCGCCACCGCGTCCGTGGCCGCGTCGCCGCCCACGAGCACGGCGGCAGCCAGCAGGAGCGCCCCGAATGGCTTCATATTGCTTCCTCTCCAGTCAGATTCATATCAAGGCACTTGCGCGCCAGGGTGCGTTTGGGAATGCCCAGGCTTTGCGCGGCCACCCGGCGGGATCCCGCTGCCTGACGCAGGCGGTCTTCCAGCAGCAAGCGCTCGAACGCGGCTAACGCGTCTGGCAGGCTTTCGGTACGCCACAGGCGCTGCAGGCGGGCTTCGCCGGTGTCATCGATTACGGGTTTGTGCGCACCGTCTGTCAGCTCGACCAGCCGGTTGGTCTGAATGCGCTTGCCGGGCGGCGTTCGCTCTGCCGCCGCGAGCACCAGACTGCGCAGCTCGCGGACGTTGCCGGGAAACCGATGACGTTGGAGCTGTGCGATCGCGTTGTCGGAGATGCCGGCGACGCGGCCGGGGAATGCCCGGTTGTGCTCGAGCAGAATGTGCGCCACCAGCGCCGGAACGTCTTCAAGGCGCTCGCGCAGGGGCGGGATGTGCAGCGTCAGTTGGCAGATGCGGAAGTACAGGTCCTCTCGGAACTGCCCGTCCCGCACCAGTTCAAGCAAAGGCCGATGGGTTGCGCAGATCAGCCGAAAGTTCGACGGCAGTTCTCGCGTGGCGCCCACCGGCCGGTACTTCTTTTCGTTGAGCAGGCGCAACAGCGCGCCCTGCAGGGCCAAGGGCATATCCCCGATTTCGTCCAGAAACAACGAGCCGCCATCGGCTTCCGCGACCAGCCCCGCCCGCGCCTGCGTGGCCCCGGTGTAGGCGCCACGGGTTGCGCCGAAGAGTTCCGCTTCAATCAGATCCTTCGGGATGGCCGCGCAGTTCACCGGCACGAACTTTCCCTTGCGCGCGGATGCCTGGTGGATGAGCCAGGCGGCATGGTCCTTGCCCGAGCCCGTTTCTCCGGTGACCAGCAACGACAAGGAAGAGTCGGCGAAACGCAGCATGTCCTCGCGCAGCCGCCGCGCAATCTGTCCGGTGCCGACAAAGCCGGTTGACAGCAAACGCCGGCGTCCGCGCGTCTCGGACTGCTGGTGGTGCATGGTCTGGCGCGTCTGTGTCAGCTCGACCGAACCCAGCCGATCGAGCAGGCCACTCAAGACGGCGTCATACAGCCTGCAAAGCTCCTGCCATGTGGGGTCCGCCATCCAGGACCTGAGCCCGGGCGCCGTGCCCGCCAGGAACAGCACCGCCACGGCCTTCTGGCGCGCATCCAATAGCGGCACCACCAGCCACGCCTCTGCGGCAGCCAACCGCTCGCGCAGATCCTCATATCCGCCCGCGACGCCGAACATGCTGTCCAGACGCGCGATATGGCGGGCCTGAGCGGTGGTCAGGCAGTGGGCGATGGGGTTGTCGAGATCGTGCAAGGAATACGCCGGCAGCAGGTCCAGCGCGACACCATGACTGGCGATAGGCCGAATGCTGTCGCCTGCCGCCTCACGCCAGTAGCAGACCCCGTAACGGACCCCGGGCGCCGAACAAACGGCTTTAAGGAACCGGTCGGCAAGGGACGCAATGCCGCTGGCCTGGACCAATGTCCGAGCGAGCGCGGCGGCGCCTTGAGCACTCAAGGACATTGCGCTTACTCCACGAAGGCGTCGAAGGCTGCACCATTCCAGCTGATTGCGGAACGGCGGAAACGCTGCCCGCTGGCCAGGCACTTCAGCACGGCCAGCGACAACGGCGGCAGCATGTCGCCGTCGATGCTGGCATCCAGCAGCCGTGCGCCATTCTGGTGACGCAGGCAGCGCGCGCGCAATTCATCCCGTGCTGACGTTTCGATGGTCAATTGCGCGCTGTAACGGTCGCTGAACTGCTTTTCGATGCGCTGCAGACGGCTTTCGACGATTTCGCCGAGCGTTGCCTCGTCCAGATAACAGAAAGGCACGACCTGCATGCGCGCCAACAGTGCCGGCTTGAAGAATCTTGCAAGGTGTTCGCGCAGCGCCTCGGTGTCGAGGTCGGCAAGCGGACAGCCGTCTTGATCGAAGCCCAGATTCGACGTCAGGAAGAACAGCACGTTCTGGCAATCGATGCGTCGCCCCTCCCCATCCGCAAGCTCGCCTTTGTCGAAGGCTTGATAGAAGATATTGAGCACCTCGGGATGCGCCTTCTCGACCTCATCCAGCAGCACCACCGAATAGGGCCGTTTGCGGATGGCCTCGGTCAGTACACCGCCTTCACCGTAACCGACATAGCCCGGCGGGGCGCCCAGCAAGCGCGATACGGTGTGCTTCTCTTGATACTCCGACATGTTGATGATGGTCAGAAACTGCTCACCGCCAAACAGCGCGTCTGCGATGGCCAAGCCCGTTTCCGTTTTCCCCACTCCGCTCGGCCCCACCAGCAGAAACGCACCCATCGGCGTGCCGGGCCGCCGCAGGTCGGCCATGGCGGTCAACAGACGACGGTGCACCGTGTCGATCGCGGCGTTCTGACCCTTTACACGTTGACGTAGCGTATCGGGCAGCTTGTCCAACCGATGGAACTGGTCGCTGTTGATCGTGGCGGCGGGAATGCCGGTCCAGTCGGCAATCACCTGCGCAATCTGTTCGGCGCCCACGTCCGCGTGCAACAGGGCGCCGCCGCGTTGCAGGTCGGTCAGTTGCGCGACCAGCGCTTCCAGGCGCAACGACGTGTCTTCCTGCGACTCGCTCGCGCGGAGCGCGATGATCTGGTCTATCAACGCCTTCTGTTGCTGCCACGCGGCCTGCAACTGTTCGATGGAATCCTGAATCTGCTGCCGCGAGACATCCAGCGCGGCCAGCCTGGCGGTATCCGGCTTTCGTCCGGCACGGGCATCCCGCCAGAGCTGATCGGCCTCGGCATCGACCTGCCGCAGTTCGTTTTCCAGTGAAGCGAGGCGTCGCGGTGATTCGGCCAAGGCCGTCGCAACCCGGGCGCAAGCCGTGTCTAGAACGTCGATCGCCTTGTCCGGCAACTGGCGCCCCGAGAGATAACGTGCCGACAACGCCGCAGCAGCCTTTAGCGCGTCGTCGGCGATGTAAATCTGATGCGCGTCTTCATAAACGCCACGCAGGCCGCGCAGGATATGCACGGCCTGCTCCACGCTGGGCGCATCCAGTTTCACCAGTTGAAAGCGCCGCGTCAGCGCGGGATCCTTTTCAAAGTATTTTTTGTATTCCGACCAGGTCGTGGCGGCGATCGTGCGCAATTCTCCACGCGCGAGTGCAGGTTTCAGAAGGTTCGCCGCGTCGCTGCCGCCGGCGGCGTTACCGGCCCCGATCAGCGTGTGCGCCTCGTCGATAAACAGGATGATGGGCTTTGACGCATGCTTGACCTCGTCGATGACCGCCTTCAGGCGTTTCTCGAACTCGCCTTTGACGGAGGCGCCGGCTTGCAGCGCCCCCAGGTCCAGCCCCCACAACGTTACGTCGCGCAGTGGCGCGGGAACGCGCTGCTCGACGATGCGCCGTGCAAGGCCTTCGACCACGGCGCTTTTTCCAACGCCCGCTTCACCCACCACGATGGGATTGTTTTTGCGGCGGCGCGAAAGAATGTCGATCATCAGATCGATCTCGGCATCCCGGCACAGCACCGGATCGATATTGCCCGCGCGCGCCTGAGCCGTGAAATCCTGCCCGTACTTGCTCAGCGCACTGTCGCAAGCCGCCGTTGCCAATCGCGCTGGCGATGAATCCTCCAGGACGGGAGCTTCCGACGAACCGGCCAGCAGTTCGCGAAAACGTTTGCGCAGCGTTTCGCGATTAACGGATTCGAATAACCGGATCGCGGGAAACGGCAGGTAACGCCGCGGATTCAGCAATGCGCCCAGCAGCAGTGCGCCAGTCCGTATTTCGGTTTGCTCCAATTCCACCGAACTTAATAACCAGGCGTCCTGCATCAATTCGAGCAGTAAAGGAGAAAACGAGGGGTATGCATGCCCCTGCCCTGCGTCGAGTTTCGGAAACGTGCTGGTCAATGCCTCGCGCAACGTCTCCAGATCAAATTCCGTATTTGCCAAAACGCAGCGCACATCGCATTTCGGCTGATCCAGGAATTTATATAGCAAGTGGGCAACCGTGACTTCTGCGCCGTGCTGGCGGATGCAGAGACTGCCGGCTTCCTCGAGCGCGTGTCGCGCCACCGGGTGCAATCGGTCAAGCAAGGCAGACAGATCAACGGAAATCATGCCGGATATTCCTCGTGGCCATGGGTTTTCTCACCATTTATTGTTTAAGCGCTACAAAACCGAGCGCATTAAGAAAACACAACCAGAGGAACGCATCAATCGGACTAATTCGAATATCGATTAGCCGGCTTTCTTTTCTTATTGCCGCGCATATTTCCAATATTGATCCGATCAATCTCAACCGCTTTTCGAACTTTTCATATGTTCGAAACTTCGACTCGCGGACCAGAATAGGCAGCTTTTTTTTGCTTCATCTCACCATGCTCTAGCGTCGTTTGAATATCAATAAGGAGTGACCCATGGCATCGAAAGCTGGTTCAGTTGCACCGAAAGAACGGATCAATATCCGCTATATCCCCGCCACTGGCGACGAGCAAGAGGAAATTGAACTCCCGCTCAAAGTGATGGTGCTCGGAGATTTCAAGGGGCATGCCGACGAAACGCCGTTGGAAGATCGCCCCGCTGTCCAGATCAACAAGGACACCTTCAACGAAGTCATGGCCGAAGCCGGCCTGAGCCTGAAAGTCGACGTTCCGGCCACGCTTGAAGAAGGCAGCGAAAGCGACACGCTCAGCGTCAACCTCCAATTCAAGAACATCAAGGACTTCGGCCCTGACGCAATTGCCCGCCAGGTCCCCGAACTGAAAAGCCTGCTGGAACTGCGCGAAGCACTCGTCGCGCTCAAGGGTCCCATGGGCAACATCCCGTCGTTCCGCAAGCAGATCCAGACCCTGCTGGGTGATGACAGCGCCCGCGGCAAGCTGGCCCAGGAACTGGACCAACTCCTGGCGGCGCCGCAGGCGTGATGCCTGGCCCCGTCTCAACCTCACTCCTCAGGTTTTCAAGGACGCAACGATGACCAAAGCCCAAACCGCCGAGATCCAGGAACACGCCGCCAGCCAGCCCTCAGGCGGATTGCTGGCGCAAATCATGGCCCAGACCCGCATCGAGCCCAGCCAGGAGGGCTATGCGGTTGCCGAGCGCGGCGTCGCCGCGTTCGTGTCCGAGATGCTCAAGTCCGACTCCCGCGAGCAACCGGTCAACAAGCAGCTGGTGGACCAGATGCTCGCCGCGATCGACCGCAAGCTCAGCAAGCAGATGGACGCCATTCTTCATCAGCCGGAATTCCAGCAGCTTGAATCCATCTGGCGCGCCTTGTTCGACTTCGTGCAGCGCACGGACTTCCGCGAAAACATCCAGGTCGTGTTCGTTCCAGTCACCAAGGACGAACTGCTGGAAGACTTTGAAAGCGCTGCCGACATCACCCGCAGCGGCTTGTACAAGCACGTGTACACCGCAGGCTACGGCCAGTTCGGCGGACAGCCGATCGGCTGCATGATCGGCAACTACAACTTCGGTCCCTCCGCGCCCGACATCAAGCTGCTGGGCTACCTGGCCTCCGTCGGCGCCATGGCGCACGCGCCCTTCCTTGGTGCGGCCGGACCCGAAATGCTCAATCTGGAATCCTTCGAAGAGCTGCCCAACCTGAAGGAAGTCAAGGACATCTTCGAAGGCCCGCGCTTTGCCAAGTGGCGCAGCCTGCGTGAATCCGAAGACTCGCGCTACCTGGGCCTGACCATGCCCCGCTACCTGCTGCGCCAGCCGTACGATCCGCTGGAAAACCCCGTGCGCAGCTTCGCCTACGAAGAAACCATCGACGGCGACCACCGCAACTACCTATGGGGCAACACGGCATTCCTGATGGGCAGCCGCGTCACCAACAGCTTTGCCAAGTTCCGCTGGTGTCCGAACATCATCGGCCCGCAGTCCGGCGGCGCGGTGGAAGACTTGCCGATGCATCTGTACGAATCGCTGGGACAGCTGCAGGCCAAGATCCCCACGGAAGTCCTGGTCTCCGACCGCAAGGAATTCGAACTGTCCAGCGAAGGCTTCATTCCGCTGACCATGCGCAAGGACAGCGACAACGCCGCGTTCTTCTCGGCCAACTCGGTGCAAAAGCCCAAGGTCTTCCAGAAAACGCCCGAAGGCCTGGCCGCGCAGACCAACTACATGCTGGGCACGCAGCTTCCCTACATGTTCATCATCAACCGACTGGCGCACTACATCAAAGTGCTGCAGCGCGAGCAGATCGGCAGCTGGAAGGAACGCCAGGACCTGGAGCGCGAACTCAACAACTGGCTGCGCCAGTATGTCGCCGACCAGGAAAGCCCCACCAGCGACGTCCGAAGCCGCCGCCCGCTGCGCGCCGCCCGGGTTGTCGTGCAGGACGTGGCCGGCAATCCTGGCTGGTATCAGGTTGCGCTGTCGGTTCGCCCGCACTTCAAGTACATGGGCGCCAGCTTCGAACTGTCGCTGGTCGGCCGCCTGGACAAGGACTGACAGGGAGCTGAGCCATGCCCCGTTCCCCAGCGCGCGGAAGCCTGTTCGAACGCCTCGATCCGGACCTTCCGCCGCGGCGCAACCGCACCCGCCAGGAAATGGCGGCCGAGCGTATCCGCGCCATCAAGCGCCAATTGGAATGGATCCTCAATTCCCGCCAGGGCAGCTCGCAGAGCAGCCCTGGTCTGGGATTGCGTGATCTGAACGACGCGGCGATTGGCGCCGTCGACCTGCGCCAACAGGTCTGTCTGGACATCCACGCCGTGGTGGCCGCCTACGAGCCGCGCGCGCGCATCGTCGAAGTCAGACCGCTTCCCGGGACGGACGCATCGCTGAACCTCGGCTTTCGGCTGGTCTGCCGGGTGCCGGTGAACAACCTGGAAGAGCAGGTGGAAATCAGCCTGCTCTTTCACCATCAAGGCCGACAGGTCAGGGTGACCTAGCACGTAGCCATGGGAGGCTGACCGGATGCCACTGAAGGGAAAATTCCGCGAGGAACTGGATTACCTGCGCCGCTTGCGGCGCGTCTTCGCACGCAACAACCCGCAGTTGGCGCCGTTTCTTGGCGAAGAAGCGACGGACCCCGACGTCGAGCGCCTGATGGAAGGCTTTGCGTTCCTGACCGCAAAGCTGCGCCTCAAGATCGAGGACGATTTTCCTGAACTGACGCATTCGCTGCTGCAAATGCTGTGGCCCAACTACCTGCGGCCCTTGCCCAGCGCCACCATCATGCAGTTCGAGCCCACCGACCATTCCATCACCGGCCGCCAGACCGTGCCACGCGGCACCAGCATCCAGTCGCGGCCCGTGGACGGCGTGCAGTGCCAATTCCGCACCTGCCAGGACGTGTCGATATTCCCGTTCGAGGTCGCGGACGTCAATGACGGCCATTCGCTTGAAAAATCGATTGTCCGCGTCGACCTCGCCACCCTGAGCCAGAATCCACCCAATACCTTTGGCTGCGACAAACTCGATTTTTATCTGAGCGGCAGCGATTACACCGCGCAGACGCTCTACCTGTGGCTCGCGAAGTACCTGGGCGAGATCCGCATGGAGTCCGCAGGTGTGGCGCGTCATATACCGGTCCATCAGATCGGCTTTCCCGGGTTCCAGTCCGACGCCGCCCTGCTGCCATACCCCAAGAACGCCATGGATGGCTATCGCATCCTGCAGGAATACTTTCTCTTTCCCAGGCGCTTCTACTTCTTCTCCCTGACGCACCTGCTTGGATTGTGGCCCGACCAGCCCACGATAAACGTGCGCATCGAGTTTCACTTCACGCGGCCCATGCCGGCGGACGTGCGCGTACGCAAGGGCGACGTCGCGTTGTATTGCACGCCCGCGGTGAACCTGTTCGAACACGATGCCGAGCCCATCCGTCTGACCGGCAAGGCGGCCGAGCACCGCCTCATGCCCGGCGGACAACGGGCCGATGCGTACGAAATCTTCAGTATCGACAAGGTCGATGGCTGGAAAAGCGGCGACAGCGCGCAACCCGGAGAATGGTTGCGCACCTACGAGCCCTTCGAGTCGCTGCGACATCAGGTCGAACACGAACGCGGCCGAACCACGCTGTACTACCGCACGCGCTTGTCGTCATCCCTGGTCGATTCCGGTGTCGAGCACCGCATCGCCTTCGTGCGGGGAGACGATCACCACTACATCGGACGCGAAGAAACGGTATCGCTCGCACTGACCTGCACCAACCGCGATTACCCGCTGGCGCTGGGTGTGGGCGATATCCGCGAAGGATCGCGGGACACCCCGGCGTTTGTCCGCTTCAAAAACCTGACCACGCCCACGCCGCCGTACCGGCCGGTGCTGGATGGCGATCTGCACTGGAGCTTGATCTCCAACCTGTCACCGACCTACCTGTCATTGCTGTCGGCCGAACCGCTGAAGGCCATTATCGGCAACTACGACTTTTCGGCGCATCACGATATTCAACGCGCCCGGACGACGCAAAAGCGCCTGGACGGCCTGCAGGAAGTCGTCAGCGAGCCCATCGACCGCATGTACAAGGGCCTGCCCATCCGCGGCACCCGCACCCTTTTGAAGCTGGACCAGAACGGCTTCTCCTGCGAGGGCGATCTCTACTTGTTCGGGACAGTGCTCAGTCATTTCCTGTCGCTGTACGCCAGCCTGTCGTCATTTCACGTGCTGGAGGCGATCAACACCACCAATCAGGAGCACTACGCATGGCCCATGCGCAGCGGCACGCAGCCCCTGATCTAAGTGATGCCCTGCTGGCCGAGGCCAAACAGCATGACTTCTTTCGCCTTCTGGAGCGCCTGCATGCGCTGCACGAGGACGATCTGGAATCGCCCGACAGCTTCGATGCGGATCACCAGCGCGTCCTGCTCGGCAACCACGCCGGGCTGGGCTTTCCGGCGTCCGACGTCGCCCTGGCCGAACGCCTGGAGGATCACGTTCCACACCAGTACCGCGTGCAGGCCACGTTCTTCGGCATGCACGGCACGGATTCCCCACTGCCCAGCTATTACCTGGACCGCCTGGCGTACGAGGCCGGCCAAGGCGTGGGCATCCGCCCGGCGTTCCTGGACTTTTTCAACCATCGCCTCCTGACGCTACTGCACCAGGCATGGCGCAAGTACCGGTATTACATCCGCTTCCGGCGCGGTGCAGACGATCAGTTCTCGCGGCGGATCTTCGCCCTGATCGGCCTGAAACATGACGCGACCCGTGGCGACACGCCAATCGCCTGGAGCCGGCTGCTTAGCTTTGCCGGCGCCGTGGTCCTGCGCAGCCGCTCGCCCACCATGCTGGCCGGACTGATCGCGCATTGCTTCGATCTGCAGGACGTGCGAATCCGCGACTTCGAGCTGCGTTACACGCGCATAGACGACTCCGACCGCATCCGGCTAGGCCAGCGCAACGGCCAGCTCAGCGAGAGCTTCCAGATCGGCGACAGCGTCCGTACCCGGCACTGCAGCTTCGTCATCGTGATTTCGGGCCTGAGCCAGGAGCGCTTCCGTGAATTCCTGCCGGAAGGCGAAAACTTCGAGCGTCTGCGCCAGCTTGTCGTGTTCCTGCTGCGCGACCCGGTGCCCTGCGACCTCGAACTTGGCCTGCGTCAGGACGAGGTTCCTCCCTTCAATCTTCGGCACGCCGACGGCACCCAATTGGGGTGGACCAGCTTTCTTGAACAGCCGGCCACGACCCTCCCGCCGCCCGTCAGAGTCACCCTGCGCACATGAAACCCGCATCCTCCAATCATCGCCTTGCCCTGGTCGTCGATAACCCTCAAGTCCTGCAGAAGGGCAGCCAGCCCCGGTGCATGTTCGACACCGCCGGCGGCACGATAGGCGCCAACGGGGCGGACTGGATCCTGCATGACCGGTCCGGCCGCGTGCAGTCCATTCACTGCGAGGTCCGCTACGAGGACGGCTCCTATTTCGTCATTGACCGGTGCGGCCTGACCCGCGTGAACGACCAGATGGAGCCGCTGGGCACGCTCGCCAGCGCCCGGCTGCGCGGGGGAGACATCCTGCATGTCGGCCCCTATCGCCTGACCGTCAACCTGGACGACGAGACCTACGCCTTGCCCGACCCTGCCCGGCATCTCGCTGAACATGATGTCGCGGAGCTGCTGGGAACGTCGAATGAACACATCGAGGCCTTGCTCCACCACAACGATGACGCGCCTGCGCCGGACCGGAAGCCCGATCCCGGCTGGCGCGAGTTCGACGCCTTGTCGCAGCCCTCGCCGCAGGAACGGCTGGACCCTTTGCTGGCGCTTGAAGATGCCGCCCGCTCGGATTCCGCCCTGACCAGCAACGCCGCTGAGCTGGATTCCAGGCACTACGGGCAAACGCAGTTGGCCGCGCAAGCCGACCTGTCCACCACCCGATTCGAAGCCGTTTCCGGCTCCCCTTTGCATGCCTTCGGAGATTCCCCCATGTCGGGACACCCCCCTTCTTCTGCTGCCC
>Ga0213821_1000852_pt1 | contig 16371 bp, 10 predicted proteins | sample MC6MC0909MG_FD_179894 | JGI IMG/M metagenome (GOLD analysis project Ga0213821, IMG submission 179894) | Enriched soil aggregate microbial communities from Iowa State University, Ames, United States - MC6-MC0909-MG | ecosystem: Environmental > Terrestrial > Soil > Unclassified | place: USA: Iowa...
TTATCGATTTCATTATGTAATTTTTCCTCTGCTTCTTTTAACACTTTTTCTTTTTCATTTAAACCGTTCAATAAGTCTGTATCACTTTCCATAATCTGCGAAATAGCAGTAAAACGAGTTAATAACTCAGAAATGTTATTAGAGGAAAGCAAAAGTTCTGCATAGGTAGCGATTGACTGTTTTCCCTCTAACTGAATGCTTTTTAGTCGTTCAGAATAGACCTTTTTGTGAGTATCTAAGGACTTTTTTGCTTTTTCAATTTCAGCCTCTGTTACTTCTATTTTCCCTTGTTGTGTTGTAATTTGATTATTCAGTTGTTCACTTTTCTCCATTGCTAAGCTGATTCGGTTGTCTAATTGTTGAATCTTTGTTTCAAAGTCATTGATTTGACCTTTTGTCGCATCGATTTGTCCTTGTGTCACTGGACTTGCAAAAGTTGGTGTTGCTTGAATCATAGTGGCTAGAACCGCAGCCGATACCGAATATTTTATTATTTTTCTTATCATACTAAATCTCCTTTTATTCCCTATCATTAATTCTGATTCCTAATATATTACTAGTTTATAGTCTAAATAGACTAAAAACAATAAAACTGTCGGTAATGTAATATAATTGTAATTTTATGTAGAAAAATCTGATAAAAAATCGACTCCTGCTCCCTACTAAAACTTTTATCAAAAAATGTTTTTTTACCAGTCCCTAACCGATTGTTCATTTTTCACAATTTGAAAGGGAAGTGCTGGTGAATTTTTCCCAAAAAAAAATAACCTTCATTAACGTCGGATATGAAAGGTTACTCTCCTTCGCAGCTTCCATTAAGTAAGGCCACTGCATTTTGTAGTATCAATTTGTTTATAAAATCTATTAACTTGGTGCAATGTACTATTCTTAATATAATGCATGGTAGTCTTAAGTGGACATACGAATTATCTGGTTTGCTAAAAAGCTTGGACTATAAGGTGTCCCTTCCTGTAACCACCATGATACGATGCCAAGTGTCGAAGCTGCAATGATCTCATTGGAAACCTGAAACGACTTGCCTTTTGCTATTCTATCTTCAGCCCAAAAAGTGACGATATCTAACAATATACCAAACACTCTTTTGCGGAAATCCTTGTTCTCCAGCATCACATTGTAGAGGCCGGCATTTCGATAAAAATGATCTAGAAAAGAAATGAGCCGGATCCGAGGTGCTGGGTATCCTTTATTAATTGATGGATTATCCTCGGATGGATACTTCATAGTCATATTCAACTCGTCAAGAACTTCATCAATCATTTGCTCCATTAGATCGTCAATATCATGATAATGTAAGTAGAATGTTGCACGATTTAATTCGGCTCGATCAGCAATATTTTGAACAGTCAATTTGCTTTTATCGTAGTTTTCCTGGATCAATGAAATGAGTGCATCTTTAAACATTCTCTTTGTCCGTTTGATTCGAGGATCCACCTTCATCTTCTCGTTGTTAGACATTATATCAATCCTTCGTCTATCATTTATTATTTTTTCGACACATATTCAATAATTTGTCAATTAGTATACATTTATCTTAAAAGTGTAAATGGCTATTTTCACTATTCTCATGTTAGTATTATTGACACAGTATCAATTAAACAACTTATTGTCAATTAGATAATAATATGTGAAAGGAATGTGTAATAGATCATGAATCAACCTAATCAACAAGTAAAAAAAGGACTTCTTCTATTCGTCTTACTTTTAGGCTCATTTCTTTCAGTCCTGAATCAGACGATATTAAATGTTGCTTTACCGGATTTGATGAAGCAATTTGAGGTTTCTACGACTACAGTTCAATGGCTGTCAACTGGCTTTATGTTGGTGAATGGTATTTTAATTCCGGTTACTGCCTTTTTAATGAAACGATTTACCACGCGGCAGCTTTTCATCAGCTCAATGGTTTTATTGTTAATGGGTACTTTTATAAACGCCATTGCACCGAGCTTTGCCTTTTTATTAACAGGTCGTCTAATTCAAGCTGCAGGAGCCGGAATTATTATGCCTTTATTAATGATGGTTGTTCTTGTGGTGTTTCCTGAGGAAGGCCGTGGAACTGCCATGGGATTTCTTGGGCTTGTGATGATATTTGCACCGGCAATCGGCCCCACTTTGGCAGGAGTCATTATCGACCATTTCTCATGGCGTTGGATATTTATCGGCATGTTCCCACTTGTCGCCATCGTGATTGCTTTATCGATTAAATATCTAGTAAATGTATCAGAGACATCCAAACCAAAACTAGATATCATCAGTATCATTCTTTCAACCGCAGGGTTCGGCGGTATGCTTTATGGGTTTAGCAGTGCGGGCTCAGATGGATGGGGAAGCCCGGTGGTGTTATCTTGTTTAATTAGCGGTGTTATCTTCATTATTCTCTTCAGTAGACGCCAGCTTACTTCCATTGATCCTATGCTGGACCTGCGTGTCTTCAAGGAACGGATGTTTACGATGACGGCGATCATTAATATTTTGTTAACAGTGGTAATGTATGCAGATTTGATTTTACTTCCTATCTATTTGCAGTCAAGCAGAGGATACACGGTGCTTGACACGGGCTTACTGTTGCTTCCGGGTGCATTATTAAATGCTTTGATGTCACCTGTATCTGGTCGCTTATTCGATAAATTTGGTGCAAAACCACTTGCTCTCATAGGTCTTGTCTTTGTTATTCTTGCAATATGGGGCGTTACCGATTTGAGTGAAACGACAAGTTTTACTTATTTGATGATTAGAACCATCATCTTACGTATTGGTTTGACTTTACTGACGATGCCAATCACTGCTGCCGGACTGAATGCACTTCCGAAACATCTAAATGCTCACGGTTCAGCCGTAACGAACACAGTTCGCCAAGTAGCAGGTGCGATCGGAACTGCACTGGTTGTAACGATTATGACCACCAGCACAAATAATCACGCTGCTACGTTGATTCAATCTGGCGATGTAATGTCCAAATCTGAACTTATGAAGGTATCTTCTATACATGGCACGAGTGATGCATACCTTTTTACAGAAATTTTAGCTATCGTAGCATTCTTTGTGACAATATTTATGCCCAATAGAAAGGCAGTATCAAATATAACGGAGGGGCCAAACTATAACAGTGCACCTGAAGGACGTTGAAAAAAATTTAATAAAAGTACATTAATACATCAAAACGATTCAAATGGATGGAGGAATTTTTAATGAAACTTCAAAATAAAATTGCAGTTGTAACTGGAGCAGCCTCAGGCATGGGAAAAGCGATTGCAGAATTGTATGCTAAAGAAGGGGCAAAAGTCATTGTAGCTGACCTTAACATAGAAGGTGCAGCAGCAGTTGCAGAAGGGATCACGAATAATGGCGGCGCAGCTAAAGCCCTTCAAGTGAATGTGGCAAAATTGGAAGATATCGAAAACATGATTGATACAGCTGTAAATGAATATGGGACTTTAGATATCCTCGTTAATAATGCTGGTATTATGGATGGATTTGAACCTGTTGGTGACATTAATGATGATAGATGGGATTTAATATTTGATATTAATATAAAAGGTGTCATGCGTGCAATGCGTAAAGCAATACCGATCTTTTTAGAAAAAGGAAAAGGAGTAATCATTAATACTGCTTCGACTGGCGGATTAAATGGTGCACATGCAGGTGCTGCATACGGGGCATCGAAACATGCAGTTGTAGGTCTTACAAAGAACACTGGTTTCATGTATGCAAATAAGGGCATTCGTTGTAATGCCCTTGCACCAGGTGGAGTTGAAACAAACATTGGTTCATCAATGAAAAATATCAATGAATTTGGAGCAAGTCGTACTAAAGTGGTACAGAATGTAATGCCGCGAATGGGTCAATCAGATGAAATTGCACAAGTTGCCCTATTTTTAGCTTCTGATGAATCTAGCTTTGTGAACGGAACAGTCATCGTTGCCGATGGTGGCTGGACTGCCGCATTTTAGTTATAACCTCCCTTTGCCATCGGGGAATTTAATTGAATAAATCCAAAATAAACCAACGCTCAGAGTGATAATTTCTTTGAGATAGGCTCATTTTCATCGCAAACGGCAGGGGCGTCGGGAGACTCCTGCGGGAATGCCAGCCGGCCGAGATCCCGTACTGAGGAGGCTCGGCAGCTGGCCCGCGGAAAGCGACCAAGCCCCTGACGTTTTGCATGCCTTCTATCCATAATCTACTTCTCGGACAGCCCCGTAATAATCACTAGCTGACATCTAGCTTTGTTTTAAAATATGGCTTGTTTTAATCATTCAAATTTTATTATTTTGCTCAAGGCATTGATAAACCGCCATCATATCTCGTTTATTTAACTCACGAATACGATTGAAAATTGGAATATCTGCAACAGCTTCTGTATATAAGCTTTCATCAACAACATCACTTACTGTTCCAGTTAACCATGTTTTTACTGGTATGCCTTCAACAAGTTCCTTAAGGCCCTCATCATTAATGCCACTTGCATAACAACTTACACATGGAATGGTTAATTTAAACACGCCATCATGCAGATTATCTTCTGATATCACTTTCTTTCCTTTACAGAATGGACAGGGATCGCTTTTTTTAATTTTATTAATTTGGGTAACTAATTTTTTGTAACCGAATGCTTCATACACATATGTCAGTTTTTTGTATTTTCCATTTGTGAAATACTTATCTATGATTGTTTCTCTTGTTTCATTGATAGTAGGAAAATCACAGATGGTCACTTGATTGCTGTTGCTAATAGATTCGATATTGTCTTTGACCCAGTCCCAGAATGGTAAGACATTTTGTAATACCATTTCATAACCCGTAAAGCTTGCTTGTTCTAATTCAAACATTTTAAGTGCGACTTGTGTTTTTCTAGGCAGTAAAGAGACATCTTCTGTCAAAATCATATCGCCGCCTACAATAGACTTCAGTTTGACGAGTGCAGGTAAATCACCGACTATTTTTAATACTTGGTCAATCGGCAGATTGATCATTTCACGAATATCTGTGTCTCCAAATTTAAGCGGTTTATGGTGGTTTAACACACTACCCTCACAAATTGGACATGTAATCTTTTCTTTAGAAGCTTTCATTTGCTCTTTAATAATTGATTTTGAAACGACCATATACATACCAAGGATGGTATTAAAACCTACCCATGTTCTACGTGCCTTGCCTTGCTTATCATAAAATGACTTTTCAAAATACCCGTACCAAAATGTATGCTTTTCTTCATCTGACATCTCATTATAGCTTTTCGTCAGGTCCAACCCAAGCTCATTCTTAATTTCTTCAAATAGAAATTCTAATTTTGGGTATTGATAAAATTTTAATACTTCCATTATTTCTGGATAGAATAGACCATCCCAGAATGGAAGATCTTTGTCTTGAATCACCAATTCTTTATCAAATATTTCAATTTCAAGACGTCCCGAGCATGATGGACAATGATTGTCCTGAGAAAAGAAATCAAAGGTTCTCGTATCTTTATTGGTCGGATGCGCCGCCACAATATGGTTAATCAGGCCACCCATTTCATAAAGGAAACTATATTGACTATACAAATGTCTTTCAAGATCAATGGCAATGACAGGGGCAATTGTATTAGAATCATATTCACCATAAATCAAACGAGCCATTGATGATAAGCTTTTTAAAATACCGCCCTTATAGACATTTTCTGCATTTTTAAAATAGTCGATATGATGTTCTTTTAAATACGTAATGCCATGTTGTGAATTGAGTGTAGACGAAATAGGCGATGGCAACGCGATATCTTTCCTATTTTTAGTCTCATAATATTCATGATGATTAACAACATCAAGATGTGTGACAGGTTCATTCTTTCTTTTACCAAAATCAACGATAAAATCAGAATTCTCCATCATATAGGCATTATGTTCAATCATCATGATTGAAACTGATTCATCTTGTAGAATGCCCCTGACACTATCAATGAATTGATTTAAAATATTTTGTGATAAACCTTTTGATGGTTCGTCAAAAATGAAAAGTGTATGAGGATTTCTAGAATTAGCAAACAGTTCCGAGACTAAATGAACACATTGAAATTCACCAGTCGATAATGTTTGCGTTTTTCTATTTAATGTCAAATAACCTAGTCCAAGTTTGATCAATAAGCTCAAGCGTTTATGTGCGATATCTTCATTCGGAAGTTCATCAATAATATCTTCAATGGAGCGATCGAAAATATCATCAATTTCTTCACTATATTTTGTGAGTTTCTTTTTAATATCAAGAAAAGTCGCAACAGTTGACCGACTCGTAATGGATTGGTTTCGATCTTGTCCAACCATAACAAGTTTATCTTTTTTGTACCTCTTTTGAAAATCTTGGGCAATACATTCGTTGACAAGTGTTGATTTACCACATCCAGACTCTCCAGTAATGGTTACAAGTCTATTTTTTGGTATTTTCATTTCAGCCATTTGAATATTACGGCAATATAAATCATGAAATTGATAGTAATCTATTGGCTCTTCTTCATTTCGTTCTGAGTATACTGGTTTTGGACGCGGTGATTCATCCACGATTTTTCCGCCATATTTACCACTGCCAGGTCCAAAGAATAGTTGGTCATCCGTTGTTTCGAGCACTGTGTCAGAATGGTCAATAAGCCAAATTTGATTCTTATAGCCTAATTGTTTAATTTGCTCTAAAATTTTAAGTAATGTTTCGTGATCAATACCGACTGATATTTCATCAATGATAATGACAGTATTTTCACTAACAGCCATGAATTCTGCGAGGTAAAGTCGTGTTAATTCTCCACCGGACAATGTACCCATTACTCTGTTTAATGTTAAGTAACCAATATTCATGTTGATAATGTTTTTAAGAATATTTTGTTTCCCTTCACCAAGATTTAAAACTTCTGCTAGTGAAAGAATGGATTCAACGCTCAAGTTGTTGATATCGGAAATAGTATGTAATTTATCAAATAATTCAATCGTATATTGCTCAACTTCTTGATTATAGCGCCTCCCCTTACACTTAGGACATTCGACATTATTGTTAGTACCGCGGCCTTTACACTTAGGACACCAGCCTAATTCATTATTAAATGAAAAGACTTCTGGAGAAAGATTGTATTTTTCAGCGAGTCTTACACGAATCTCTGTAAAAACACCAGTATGTGTACCAATAGTTGAACGTGGATTAGAAGAAATGGATGATCTTCCAAGAAAAAGCACTAAAGGCATTTCTTCCATATTAATGGCACTGAAATTTGTTTCCATAATATCAGGGAATAAATATTGATATTCAGCCTTTGGCAATAAGGAAACGAGACGCTTCTTGGATTCTTCACCAATGGTTTGACAAAATGTGGTTTTACCAGATCCAGACAAACCCGCAATTCCTAATGATTGATCAGTTGGAAGCACTGCATCTAATTTGTTAATATTGTTTGCAATTAATTGATTTATTTTCATAGCAATCTCCTCTCCATTCTCTAAATCTAGTATTGCCATGTTAGCACAACTTCAAATGAATTTGTTGTGTTTTTTTTGAAAAAACAAACGGCTCAGTCCTATACTGAGCCGTTTGGTCTTACTTTTCCTCTAACATTTTTTTAAGTCCTTCGACCATGTTCGCCCAACCATATTTCGCACCATTGAACGCTTGATCTTCTTTTTCGAATCCTGCTTGTTCAAGATGTAAGTAGTTGTTCCATCATCTTGCTTCACATGACAATATTCTCCACAAAAACCCAATTAATGCTTTAATACTTCTCAATGACCTAAGGGTACCGATTTTGAAAAGCAATTTGGACGTGGAATTAAGACTCCACGTTGCTTTGCCAAATTCTCATCACTTTCGTTATTAGCATAATTAACTATGTAATTGGTATAAGGTTCGACGATTATCATACCAACTGCTAATGGCTGAAAGTGGCATAATTGTCTCCAATCCATCAACGCTTGTAGATCTTACAGCGTTGGCACAAGTTCCATCATAGTACTTTCCAATCATGCCAACTTTACCATTGGTCCAATCAGTAATGACCGAACATTTTAACCTTGAGGGGGCATCTTTGGTTGTTGCGGTTCTACATCCTTAAATACATCTTTAAATGCATCTTCTTTAATCTCAATTTCTTTATTCAATTTATTTAATATCTCCTGTACAGGTTTTGCCTCTTTTCCCATAAGCGCTTGTTTGATTTGATCTTTCACCTTGCTTAATGGCGTCTCCTTTATATCTGTTACCTTAATGATGTGATAACCAAATATTGTCTTGACCGGCCCGCTCACTTCATCTTTTTTCAATTTCAAAGCCGCCGCAAGAAATGTCGGATCCAATTCCTTGCTTCGCCCGGAAAGATAGCCCAAATCCCCGCCTTCTGCAGCAGACACCTTATCCGTCGATTGTTTTTTTGCCAATTCAGCAAAGTCAGTTCCTTTCTTTAGTTCCTCTTCAATTTCCTTAGCGGTTGACTCCTCATCCACGAGAATATGGCTGGTTCTAGCCTCCGTGTATTGGTCTTTATTTTGTTCATAGTAATCTTTTATTTGTTTATCTGAGACTTTCACCCCATCTGTTGTTGCTTTAAAGAAATAAAGGGATTGTTTAATTTGATCCTTTAATTCCGTTTCATTTTTAAAGCCCTGTTGTTGTAGGAACGCTTTAAACCCATCCTCATCATTGGCCTGTTCCTTCATCTCGTCCAGCCGTTGATTCACCTCTTTATCAGATACCTCATATTTGCCTTTCAGAATTTGCATATAGACCACCTTCTGAATCAAATCTTTTCCCCGCTCGGAACTTATCACTTCTTTATATACATCATCTTTTGTGATGGTTCCATATTCCGTTTTAACAAGTTCCTTGCTCCCTTCGCCAGAGGTTAGAGCCGAACAGGCACCAAGTAAAAATACCAACGATAAAATGGCTAAAACTGTGATCATTTTCTTCAATTATCTTCACTCCTACTTTTGACAACTTCCCAAAGTCATTGTCGCTGACGAATCTGACTAGGGTTTACCATCCAAATAAAAAGCTAAATAAGCTTTAAAATGCCTTCGATATTTTAATGGATATTTTAAAAACGTAACAATATCGGGCAAGGTTAATACATCCAATAAACGCCAATTGAGTTTTCCCGTTTCTAAACTTTCTTAAATGAGGCGGGACAGTTCTCCAACTGTCCCAGCCATTCTATTGTTTTTATTTCCTATGAATCTCATAAATTCGCGAAAATCGGGGAAATAGATATGAACCAACACAACCATACCCTAGTTCAAGTTTGATAGGGAAGTGTCCAAATCGAAATAAGTAAGCTTCCCTGCCGCACTTTTTTTAATCTTATCGATCGCCGCCGACGCCTTGTGTGGCATTAAAAGTCCATGTTAGATTGAGCTTATCCCCCTGGAATTGGTTTTGATCTCCCCCGTTATCAAGGAAATTGAACTTCACAACCAAATCATGTTCATCGCCCGCCTTAAGAATGCCACCATCTAGAGCTTCGTTAAATATCTTTTCTGACACTGCTTTAGGGCTCATATCCTTTAGCTGATCCAATGTTGTTTTGTAAATGATTTCATTAAATTGGTCCATATTGTACAGAAATTCCACTTCAATATACTTGGCGAAATCCTCTGTGTTATCCCCTTTAGCATCAACCACGGTATACGTGGTACCCAACGTCACGTTCTTGATATCCAGTGTCCCTTCATTATGCAGTTCAAAGGCACGCGTCATCGAGTCTCCAGGAGCGAGGTTGCTTATATCAATGATTGTTGTGGGTTGCACAGATAAATCGAGTGTACCAGCCGCAAACGTATTGTTCGTAACTTCACTGTCACTAAAGTATGCGTAAGTTCCCCCCCCAATTAAGGATACTCCCATTATTCCCGACATAATTCCCAAACCTAATTTCTTTTTGAAACCCATGTTTACTCCTCCTTAAGCTTTTTCCCTTTTTCAGGGCTTTTAATTTGTAGTTTTATAACCGATTCGAACAGGATAAATAGGGCAAAAATCTCTTGTTCCTTCGTTTTCTTCTTTACTTTCAATTCTCTTAGGGTCTGCCAAATGGGAAATCCTGCATAGTCCAGTAACAACACCCCAGGTGGTGGAATTAGTAGTAAAGCCTTCCCACACGTGAATTGGCAAAGTGAGCAATATAACCAATATAGGGAATTGTAACCCCTGTATAGATAGCCACAATATTATGGGAAGGAACGGGGTACACATCCGGTGCAATGTTGTGATCGCCCTTTGTGATGTATTGCATCCCCGCCCTTTTTCCTTAACAATTCGGTGGGTAATCAGGATTGCGTCACTTGTTTTAAAAGTAACGACCTCCCCGTTTAATTTAAAAAGTTTTTGAGTTTGTTACCTCCTGTGCCGGGTGCTCCTGGCACAGAAGATATATCCTCCAACAGTGAATCTAACCTATTTCCAGACCTCAATCATTGCATCGACATTCGCTTTCAAACTGTTATAGGCCTTCGCAGAGATCACATTCGTATTTTTTTGTTGATCCAACAGCACTTTAAAACCATTCATTTGTTTGATAACCTTATCCGCAGATCCTGTCTTTTCAAATTGGGCAACGCCCGCCAAATGAAGGTTCAAAGCTTGTGCTGCTCCCGCTTTGAAGGCTCCCGCTTTGTCAAAGCTTTCAATAACAGAACTTAAACCTGTTGCGCTAAGATTGCTTGGCAATAGATTGGTATCGGTAACGCTTTGCTTGGAGTCAGTCTCAGAAGTGGCCGTAAAGGTAAGGTTAGCCGGAGCTGTCTTGCCCTTTGGAATTTCCACGTATACCGGTACATCGACGGTTTCACCAGGTTCCACAGCCAGTACGTTGTGCTGAAGTTGAACTGTCCAATCATCACCTGCAGAAGCGTTGATACGAATAAGATCCTTTGCTTCGCCGTTATTAGTGACATTAAAATGATAGACTGCCACTTTGCCCGGTACGGCGGGTTGTGCCGTGGTAGCGCTTACATTTACCCCGCGTTTATTGGCACCTGAGCCCTCCGTGTTCCGAACGGCAACCTGATAATGAAGTGCGCCGGCAGCATCTTTGTAATTCCCTAAAACGTAGAAATGAAGTTTATTGTATGGATCGATGTACTCACTGACAACAGTGTCTTTGCCGATCGAACCATCGAATTTTCCACTGACCAAAGTTGCCCCATTCCCTGCATGGAATAAAGCGTCGGAAATCTGTCGCTCATCCCCTAAGGAAAGCATAGCTGTTGTGCCGTCAGGTCTTATGAAGTCAGGCAGATTAATATCTTCCGGATGGGAATCAACTACCCAAATGAACGGGGCACTCTCCGCATTTTTCGTTTTGGAAATCAATACACCGGAATCGGTTTGGAAGGAATCTGTCCCGACACGATCCACCACTTCCAGGGTGTAATTATTGTACTTCCCGCCTATCATATCGTTCCGCCAGTCACCTGTAAGGTAATTGGTTGGTGTTAAATCGTTCATGCTGATGTTGATGCCGTGGAGCCCGGTTTTGCCAAATTTACTGCCAATTGGCACTTCACGTGAGATAATATCCGCAAACACCAGACCGGTCTGTTTTAAATCATCGCTTTTTAGCTGCAGGACTTCATCATTGGACAGAAATCCCTGTTTCAACTTATTTCGCAGCGTATGCTGGGCCGGTGAGGATCCACCTTGGGTGGCAGGAATAAAATAACGCGTATGTGGGCCGCCCGGGCCATTGAAACTTCCACTGCTCATTAATTCCCAATTTCCCGCATAAGACCGGGCTGGAGGGTTACCGAATGGGTTGTTGTAATTATCACCAAGAGTTTGAAGATGACCGAATTCGTGGGCAAATGTAGCCAAACCATTACTTTCGCCTTGAATAGAAACACGAATCGTTTTGCCGTTGATCTTTGCACTGGATGCGGAAGACCAAATCGCTTTGGCTGCAAAATAAGAAGTCCATGGTACATAACGAGTTTTTGCCCAGTTTGGCGTGTTTTCAAATCCAGGTAAATTCTTCGGTGGTCCAAATTCGTCAGGCACCTTATCTGGATTTAGGAACATCATTTCACCGAATTCCTGCCATACGGCTGATTCTGCATAACCCGCATGAACAATGAACGCGAAGTCATAGTCTTTTCCAGATGCGTTTATGTCGGCTGTGGCCGCATTTATGCCATCCTGAAAAAGGTTTCCGGTTGGATAGTTCTTTGGCAATGTACCAGGGTTCATGCTACTCTCAAGTCCGTACTGAAATTCGTTTTTATCCAAGCGGTATGGACCATAAGCATCAAGGGTTACGCCCCATTTTCCGTAAGAGTTCTCCTTCCAAAAACTATCCATCGTTTGATAGTTGTTTAGAGCGCTAGGCATGGTGAGAAAGTTCTTAAAAAACTCAGGAACGTCCTCTCGGGGAATAGATCCGATACTTCTAGGATTCCCGGCCAGATCAGAACCTTTAGGTTGGCTAAGAATAAACCCTTGATCAGGAAAATCAACGACAATCAAGACCCCCCTTATTTCCTTCTCCGGTTTAATGTCTGAGGTTTTCCAGTCTATTCCTGGAATCGGTTTATAGCCATTCCATGTCATATCATCCGGAAGAACCCAAGACTGTGGATCCACATGGTCGGGCATTTTATCCAACCCTGGATCCGCTGCAAAAGCGGATGTTGATGACATCGCAAGCAATATCGTGGTCGATAATGCGGCAAACTTAATTCTCAACTTCAAAGTAATTTTCCTCCCTTTTTGAAAATAACCTACTTGCTTATGTAGGGTTTTTTTTCAAACTCCCCCTGATGATTACGTTATGTCGTCATTTCAGCATCGTTTTTGCCCCTTTATCGCCTCTTTTCACTTCCTTTCACGGCTTAATGCCTTACCCGGGTTAATCACCCCCCTTCAAAGCCATAGAACAAATAGTCATAAATCGGGCAACACCTACAAAAAATGCCAACACCTTCATGAAATCTACCATTTTAGTAAGCTTGGCAATTTGCAAAATAAAAGAATCTTCTTTGGGAATTTTGCCAGGAGCATAAATATGATGATGTCTTTATAAAATATTTAATAGATTCTTTTAAACTATGATGTTAATTTTAAGCATTGCTTAGTAAAAATTTTGCTACTTTTTGGTACTAAAGGGGTTTTTTGATTGACAAAACCCTGCATATTACTTGTTTAATAGGTAAGAATCGACATACTTTTTGTTACCTTTTAAAATACTTGTCAATTGTTCATGGTTTTTCGCATGTTTTGTAGAGATATTTTTAGTATAAAAAAACTTGTCGATGCCCTTAATGATTAAGTCCATGTAAGGTCCGACAATTTATGCCCTGGATATTGGCATGCTAAGGAATAGTTAACGCAGTCGATGGATATTGAATGTGAAATGGTTCATAATTTGGATCAAAGTTAATACTTCAGATATAAATGCTAATCTAAGAATGTCCGAAAATAATTGTCTAAAAAATGCTTAGTTCCTTACGTAGGTATCAATTTTGGGAAACCCTTATTTTTATTGTTTGAGGAAACATTTCAACTGCCCTAAATGTAATGGGGGTGAGTTGACAGATTAGATAACATCTATTTTTATAGAGGTTGGGAAGACTGGATTGATATATAATTTAGTCTCCTTACAGTATTGTGGACACGGCAAAAGCAAATGGATTGTTAGGATTAGGTTTTTTATTTATTTAGCAGTCCATGCCTGGCAATTGAAATCAAGTTATTAAAATATCAAACATTCCCTTGGGGCTTCCCAAGGAAATGTTTGATATTTTTGGTTACTTATCTGGAGATTCCTTACGGGATCACGCTGTTCGCCAGGCATTCATCTGTTTGACTATGAATCTATGAAGCATCCTTTAGTGATGCATCTTCATTCTTACTACTATTTTTCTTGAAACCAATTAGATCAGAAATAGCTTTAAAAACTACATCCCCTGTAAGTTGTAATCTTTCAGGACTTACATGCTCTATTTTATCCTCTAACGAGTGATAATAAGGCTCGATATTAGCTGCCCCAGGTGGTGTTCCAGGTTCCATCCATATGAACAGTGCTGAAGGTACCCCTTTCTCGTGGAATGGAACATGATCAGACCTGCTCAACATATGAACTGGTAATAAACCTTTGTTAATATCTAGTTTTTCAGCAGCCTGGTGTGTTGATTGCGAAACAAGATTCGATTTCCCATCTACAGTATTAATAAACAGTTGTGAGGCAGGTACCCAAGCCGTACCAGTCATATCCATCTGAAACTGAACTTTTGTTCTCTTAACTTCATCTTGTGACAAATTACCGATATGGTATTTCGAGCCGACAAATCCAAGTTCTTCGCCTCCAAATGCAGCGAATCGTAATTCTTTGTCGCCATCATAGTCCTTAAAGATCCTTGCCAACTCCATTAGTGTAGCCGTTCCAGAGGCATCATCATTGGCCCCTGGCGCGAATGCAACACTGTCCAAATGTGAGCCAATGTAATATATTTCAGGATTTTCAATGCCTTTTGGTTTTTTTACAGCGATTACATTTAGTGTTTTTTGATTCGTAAGCGTTTTAATTGAAAGTTGGACTTCTACCTTTCCATTAGAAAGTTGAGAAAGAAATGCTTCCCCATCCTTCTTGGTAATTGTCGCAACTGGAATGGTGCTGCGTACGGTGCCGAGGGAGACACTTGGAAGGGTAAACCTATCCATATTGTCATATATAAGGACAGCTTTCGCACCTGCATTCATTGCGTTTTGCACCTTTGCCCCGGCGGTGATTCCTCCATTTTGTATTAAAGCTATCTTGTCTCTCGCATCCGCAGTGAAATCATTCGGTTGACCTATACCTGCAGAATATACATTTGCTGTGATCCCATCCCCAGTCGTTTGAGGGGCTCCACTAACGGCCCTCAATGGAATTTTCTTGTTATTATCGGAGAGTACCTTAAGTATTAATTCAACCCGATTGCTCCTAGGGGCTTCCTCGATAGTGGTATCATAGCCGTAACTTTTCAACACACTTTCAATGTATTCTGCACCTGCTCTCTCTCCTTCGCTGCCAGCCTCCCTTGGCCCAATATCAACACTTAGATGTCTGATATGTTTCATAACATTATCGGAGTCAAAAGGTCCTTCTATTTTTCCAATTACGTATTGCGTGTACGTATTCAGAACATCATGCGCTATTCCGGAAATGCCCCCGTTGCTTTTCTGATTATCAAGCAGGCGTTTAAAACTCTGCATGTGCTTAATTATCTTATCGGTCTGTCCTTGTTTTTGAAAAAGAGCTACTCCGCTAAGGTGCATTTTCAAGGTACGGACCGCGATATCATTCCGAATATTCCCATCTTCTTTAAAATAATCAATTTGTTTTTCCATGTCCGCGAAAACATTTCCTGTATGTGGCATATCATTGAAAATTCGATTTTCTGCAGCCGAAGAACCCATTAGGTTCGTACCAAGTAGAAGTGCTATTATTATCACTATGGAAAAAACTTTTTCCAAACCAAACCTTTTCATCATAATCCTCCCTCTAAAAATGTTGTAGTACCAATGATATTAAGATTAGCAGTAGGCCCTTTTACAGCCTCTACGAGACTAGTAATATCCCTCATCATTCGCTGTGCGCCAAACACTTTGTGCTTAGTGCAAATTCCATGTAATACTTTTAATAGCTTACCGCATACAACCACGATGGAGGTGGGACAGTTCTCCAACTGTCCCAGCCATTCTATTGTTTTTATTTCCTATGAATCTCATAAATTAGCGAAAATCGAGGAAATAGATATGAACCAACACAACCATACCCTAGTTCAAGTTTGATAGGGAAGTGTCCAAATCGAAATAAGTAAGCTGCTCTGCCGCACCTTTTTTTAATCTTATCGATCGCTGCCGGCGCCTTGTGAGGCATTAAAAGTCCATGTTAGATTGAGCTTATCCCCCTGGAATTGGTTTTGATCTTCCCCGTTATCAAGGAAATTGAACTTCACTACCAAATCATGTTCATCGCCCGCCTTAAGAATGCCACCATCTAGAGCTTCGTTAAATATCTTTTCTGACACTGCTTTTGGGCTCATATCCTTTAGCTGATCCAATGTTGTTTTGTATATGAATTCATTAAATTGGTCCATATTGTACAGAAATTCCACTTCAATATACTTGGCGAAATCCTCTGTGTTATCCCCTTTAGCATCAACCACGGTATACGTGGTACCCAACGTCACGTTCTTGATATCCAGTGTCCCTTCATTATGCAGTTCAAAGGCACGCGTCATCGAGTCTCCAGGAGCGAGGTTGCTGATATTAATGATCGTTGTGGGCTGCACAGATAAATCGAGTGTACCAGCCGCAAACGTATTGTTCGTAACTTCACTGTCACTAAAGTATGCATAAGTTCCTCCCCCA
>Ga0213821_1000853_pt1 | contig 16344 bp, 16 predicted proteins | sample MC6MC0909MG_FD_179894 | JGI IMG/M metagenome (GOLD analysis project Ga0213821, IMG submission 179894) | Enriched soil aggregate microbial communities from Iowa State University, Ames, United States - MC6-MC0909-MG | ecosystem: Environmental > Terrestrial > Soil > Unclassified | place: USA: Iowa...
AGTTTTGCAGGGGGGTGGTCTTCATGCGTCCATCCTGGGGGCTGCGTCGTGCAGCAGTGCGTCACGTTTCTGGTAGCCGGCAAATGCGGCGGCAAGCAGCTGGTCCTGGCTCCAGGCATCGCGCTCGAAGGTCTCGATAAGACGGCCAGCGGACAGCACAGCGATGCGATCACAGATCAGCATCAGCTCGCGCAAGTCGCTGGACACCACCACCAATGCCTTGCCTTGGCGGGCCAACTCGGCGAGCAAGCCATAGATGTCGAACTTGGCGCCGACGTCGATGCCGCGGGTCGGCTCATCGAACAGCAACACTTGGCAGTCGCGCTCCAGCCAGCGGCCAATCACCACCTTCTGCTGATTGCCGCCCGACAACTCGCCAACGACCTGGGCAGGGCTGGCACTGCGGATGCGCATGGCGTTGATCTGGCGTTCAGCCAGCGTCCTTTCAGCGGCGCCATCGAGCACCCCAGCGCGGGACACCGCGCCCAAGTTGCCCAAGGCGATATTGGCGCTGATCGACTGGGTCAGCAGCAGGCCTTCGCCCTTACGGTCTTCGGTGATCAAGGCAATGCCCGCGCGCACCGCAGCCTTGGGCGAATCAATGGTCACAGGCGCCGGCGGCAGGCCCAAGGCAACGCTGCCGCTGTCGGCACGGTCAGCGCCATAGATCAGCCGCAGCAGCTCGGTGCGTCCGGCGCCAATCAGGCCGGAAATACCGAAGATCTCCCCTGCCCTCACCTCGAACGACACTTCGCGGACCTTGTCACCGCGGCTGAGCTTGTCGACCTTGAGCAACGGCGCACCGATGTCGCGGCGCCCCAGGTCGATATGCTCGCCCAGTTCACGGCCAACCATCAGGTTGACCAGTTCGGCGCTGCTATATCGTTGGATCGGCTCGACACACACCAGCTTGCCATCGCGCAATACGGCGATGCGCTGGGCCACCCGCTGCAGCTCTTCCAGGCGGTGGGAGATATAGACGATGGCCACCCCGCGCTGGCGCAGACGCTCGATTTGCGTGAACAGCAGCTCCACCTCGCGAGCGGTGAGCATCGCAGTCGGCTCATCGAAAATCAGCACATGGCAGTCGCCGATCAGATTACGAGCGATTTCAACCATTTGTTGATGACCGATGCCCAGCTCGCCGACCGGCGTATCCGGATCGATCGCCTCCAGGCCGACTTGAGCCATGGCGGCGCCAGCCAACTGGCGCAGTCGCTTGTGACTGATCCAACCAAAACGGCTGGGCAGATTATCGAGAAACAGGTTCTCAGCCACGGTCAGGGTCGGCAGCAAATTGAGCTCCTGCATGACCATGCGCACACCGAGACCCTCGGCCTCGCTACGGCTACCTGGAGCGTAAGCCTGGCCGCGGTAGGTCATGTGTCCGGTGCTGGGGGTCTCCAGGCCGCTGATCAGCTTGGACAGGGTGCTTTTGCCGGCGCCGTTCTCGCCGGTCAGCGCCAACACTTCGCCGGCGCGCAAGCTCAGGGCAACGTCGCCAAGTACCGGCTGGGCGTAACTCTTGCCCAGGCCGCTGACAGAGAGCACCGTTTCATAGGCCGATGCAGACATGGCCGTATCTCCTGCTGGGCTCAAGGCTTGGTGATCAGTTCGACCGGCGTCTGGATGACGTTATCGGCATCCACTTCAGGCTTTTCGCCCTTGATCATCTGCAGCGCCGCCTGAATGCCGTAGACCGCTTGTTTCTTGGCATCCTGGTCGAGGGTGGCGAGCACGCGGCCATCCTTGAGCATCGGCTTGATGGCATTGATGTTGTCGTAGCCAACCACCTGCACTTGCCCAGTCTTGCCAGCGGCACGTACCGCAGACACCGCGCCCAGAGCCATGCTGTCGTTACCCGCCAGCAGCGCCTTGAGTTCAGGGTATTCGTTGAGCATGGCGGCGGCCACGGCATTGCCCTTGTCGATCTCCCAGTTGCCCGACTGCACCGAGACAACCTTCATCTGCGCAGCGTCCATGGCATCTTTGAAGCCGGCGGTGCGCTGCTGGGCGTTGGTGGTGGTCGGTACGCCCTCAATGATGCCGACCTGATCACCCGCCTTAAGCTTCTCTTTGGCCAGGTAATCCCCGACCAGGCGCGCGCCCTTGCGGTTGTCGGGGCCAACGAATGGCACGCTGAGGTTCTTGCTCTTGAGCACCTCGGGGTCGAGGCGGTTGTCGATATTGACCACGGTGATGCCCGCATCCATGGCTCTCTTGATCACCGGTACCAGGGCTTTGGAGTCCGCCGGAGCAATCACCAGGGCGTCGGCACCGGTGGCGATCATCTGCTCGACGATGCGGATCTGGTTGCCGGTATCGGACTCGTCCTTGATGCCGTTGGCCACCAGGTCGAAGTCGTTGGGGTGCTGTTTCTGGTAGTCCTTGGCGCCGTCTTCCATGGTGCGGAAGAACTCGTTGGCCAGCGACTTCATCACCAGGGCGACTTTAGGTTTGTCTTCAGCCTGAACCGAGAAAGGCGATGCCAAGGACAGCGTGGAGACGACAGCGAGGGTCAACAGACGAGCGGAAAACGGCAGTTTCATGGAAGATGACTCCGAATCTTGTGTTTTTTATCGGATCGCAAACGTTTGCGGTGAATAACTATGGAAACAAGACCCGCGTTTGTCAAATCCCTCTGCCGTAGTGTCGCCTGGCCATGAGCGTGGAGAATATCCGGAAAATACACGGAAAACCGAACATCTTTTCCTACGCTTGTTCGGGAAGCCGAACGACAGTAGCTGCTGCCTGGTTTTTGCTGCTCAAAACATCGGCCGTAGACTTCGCACACACCTCTGCCCTCCCCTGTACCTGAGGGGGGCGAATTGACCGAGAAGCAATTGCTGCTGGCTCACCAGGATGAACGCCGCTATCTGGTACGAAAACTGCCTTCAAAGCTGTGCGACTCATAAATCTCATTAGGAAGAGAGAGAACAATAACGATGAAAACCGCACTGAAATCCTTCGCCCCTGGGGCACTCGCCCTACTGCTGATTCTGCCCACCGCCGTCTCGGCCAAAGAAGCCGAGCAACAACAGAAACTGGCCAATGTGGTGATCCTCGCCACCGGCGGAACGATCGCTGGCGCCGGTGCCAGCGCTGCCAACAGCGCCACCTACCAGGCCGCCAAGCTTGGGGTCGACAAGTTGATTGCCGGGGTGCCTGAACTGGCGCAACTGGCCAATGTGCGTGGCGAGCAGGTGATGCAGATTGCCTCCGAGAGCATCAGCAATGAAGACCTGCTCAAGCTCGGCAAGCGTGTTGCAGAGCTGGCCGAAAGCAATGATGTCGACGGCATCGTCATCACTCACGGCACCGACACCCTGGAAGAGACTGCCTACTTCCTCAACCTGGTGGAAAAGACCGATAAGCCGATCGTAGTAGTTGGCTCGATGCGCCCAGGCACCGCCATGTCCGCTGACGGCATGCTCAATCTGTACAACGCGGTCGCCGTGGCCAGCAACAAAGATTCGCGTGGCAAAGGCGTACTGGTGACCATGAACGATGAAATCCAGTCGGGCCGCGATGTGAGCAAGATGGTCAACATCAAGACCGAAGCATTCAAGAGCGCCTGGGGGCCGCTGGGCATGGTGGTCGAGGGCAAGTCGTACTGGTTCCGCCTGCCAGCCAAGCGCCATACGGTCAATTCCGAGTTCGACATCAAACAGATCAGCAGCCTGCCCGCAGTGGACATCGCCTATGGCTACGGCAACGTGACCGATACCGCCTACAAGGCATTGGCACAAAATGGCGCCAAGGCACTGATCCACGCCGGCACCGGTAATGGCTCGGTGTCGTCGCGGGTAGTCCCTGCCCTGCAAGAGCTGCGTAAGAATGGCGTGCAGATCATTCGCTCTTCACACGTCAATGCTGGCGGTTTTGTCCTGCGCAACGCAGAACAGCCCGATGACAAGAATGACTGGGTGGTCGCACATGACCTGAATCCGCAGAAGGCGCGGATCCTGGCCATGGTCGCGATGACCAAGACCCAGGACAGTAAAGAGCTGCAGCGGATTTTCTGGGAATACTGATAGGCGCGTAAGTGGGGTCGCAATGTGAACCATTGCGACCCTATCGCGCGGGCAAGTCCGCCCCAAGAGCAATAAGTTTAATCTTCTTTTGAGTAAGCAAAATATCGTATCGCTCGGAACGAAACCCTCTACCACGGTCTTATAGGCTTTTTGACTTACATGCTGTTGCGAAATAACCTACAGTGAAATACTGTATGCGCATACAGCAAAACAAGGAAAAGCCCAATGGCCAGTACCTCTCAAGCCATCCCTACGCCCTATCAGCTGCTCGGGGAGCGCATTCAGAAGATCATCAACAGCCCTACTGCCCAGCGCAGCCGCGCCGCACTGATTTTCCGCCTTGAACATGAACTGCCCGAAGACTGGGCAACCCTGCTCGATGAGATCGCCGAGAACGACAACGTCACCCTCGCTCACCGCGATGACGGCGGCGTGCAAATCTTCTGGACCGTGCCGAAGGAAGATTGATCGCACATGAGAGTTTCACTTTTCGCCGCCGCTTGCCTGCTGTTTACCACCCCCTTTGCCCACGCCGACGCCCCGCGCACCTTCCAGGAAGCCAAGAAGGTCGCGTGGCGGCTGTATGCGCCGCAATCCACCGAGTTCTATTGCGGCTGCAAGTACAACGGCAACAAGGTTGACCTGGCATCCTGCGGTTACCAGCCACGCAAGAATGCCCAGCGCGCCTCCCGCATTGAATGGGAGCACATCGTTCCAGCCTGGCAGATTGGCCATCAACGCCAGTGCTGGCAAGACGGCGGGCGTAAGAATTGCTCGCGCAATGACACCGTGTACAAACGCGCAGAAGCTGACCTGCACAACTTGGTGCCCAGTATTGGCGAGGTTAATGGCGACCGCAGCAACTACAGTTTCGGCTGGCTACCTGAGCAGCATGGGCAATATGGCAGCTGCCTGACCCAGGTGGATTTCAAGGCCAAGAAAGTCATGCCGCGGCCTTCGATCCGCGGGATGATCGCGCGCACCTACTTCTACATGAGCAAACAGTACAACTTGCGCCTATCCAAACAGGACCGGCAACTGTTCGAAGCCTGGAACAAGACCTACCCGCCGCAAACCTGGGAGCTGCAACGCAACCAGCAGGTGGCCTGCGTGATGGGGCGCGGCAACGAGTTTGTCGGTCCGGTGAACCTCAAGGCCTGCAGCTGAAGCTCAAGCCAGCGTCTGCAAGTAGGCGCTGGCCTCCCGATAACGGGTCAACCTGGCCAGGTCAGCAGGCCCCGGACAGGCAATGCGGGTGAGATCGCTATTGTCGGCAAGGTCGGCCAACTTGACCTCTCTGGCCAATGGATCATCACCCAGACGCACCACGAATGCCTCGTAGCTCTCACCCCTGCGCCGACTCAGCGACAGCAGCGCCGCGAGAATCTTCAGTGGAAAGCCTTCGCGTGCTAGATCGGCAACGGTCAGTTGGGTGTCCTCCAACACGTCGTGAAGCACGGCAACAATGCGCTGCTCAGGCGTGGACACCCGCATCATCACCCGTAACGGGTGAAGGATATACGCCGCGCCACCCTTGTCATACTGCCCTTCATGCGCTCTGGCGGCCACAACGATGGCCCGCTCCAGTGTAGACATGAGGCCCCTCCCTGCTCTGCGCCTTCAGGGGCAAGCATAGCTGGGACGGGCGTTGCAGGACAGCCCGCACATGGCAAGCGTAGGCTCTATCGCCGAAGTGGGCCTCATCGCGGGGCAAGCCCGCACCCACAGACTCACCCCAAACGAAAGGTTGGCGCGATCGGTGGGGGAGCGGGCTTGCCCTGCGAAAGAGTCCGGAAAACCAATGAAGCTCAGCGCTGGACGCCGTGCTGAATAACGATCGAATCAGTACCCTGCCGCGCCATGACATCGGCCTTGCGCGCCTCAGCCTCTTCTTTGGTCGGGAAAGGCCCCATCAATACCACCGGTTTGCCATCTCGGTATTCGACCGAAGAAGGGATGCCCTTCTCGATCAGGCGCGCAGTCATGTCGCTCAAGGCGCCCATATTGGCCCCCTGGATCACTTCCACATCCCAGCCTTCAGGCGCCGGCTGATCTGCCACTGCCTCGGCACGCCGCTGCAAGTCGGCACCGCCGCAGATCTCACGAATGCGCAGATTATTGCCGGTGTCATCGACGATAATTTCGTACTGGCCATCGTGCTTGATCGCCACGTAGCTGCGATAGGCCTCAAACTTGCCCGCGTCGTCTTTGCCGCGGAACTGACCACAGATGGAGCCCTGGGTGTCGAAACGCACGTTGGCGAACTTGGCGGTCTTGGGGTTGCTCAGGTGCTCGGCTACCTTTTTATGCACGCCATCAACTTCGTTGTTACAGCCCGCCAGGGCCAGCACTGCCATTACCACTGCCAGTTTGCGCACGCGTGTATCTCCAGATTCGAAGGGGCGCAGTCTAGCATGACGCCCCTCTCTCGCCGATGGGCAGGCTGCCGCAGGGTGTTTCCAGCCGGAATGTGAATGCAAAAAGGGCGATCCTTTCGGATCGCCCTCTTCTGATTTGGTAGGCACAATTGGACTCGAACCAACGACCCCCACCATGTCAAGGTGGTGCTCTAACCAACTGAGCTATGTGCCTGTCGTGTGGGGCGCATATTACGAGTGATACACCAAGCTGTAAAGCGTTTTTTTCAGAAAAATCAAAAACTTTGCCATTTGCAGCAACCAAGCCTAGGGCAGCGAGCCTGCCCGCGAAAGCGCCGCAGCCACGAGGCAAAAGCCACCCGCCGAAATGCAAAAAGGGCGATCCTTTCGGATCGCCCTTCTTCGATTTGGTAGGCACAATTGGACTCGAACCAACGACCCCCACCATGTCAAGGTGGTGCTCTAACCAACTGAGCTATGTGCCTGTCGTGGGGCGCATTCTACGCATTGCAGATGAGCTGTCAACACTTTTTTCACGCTAACCCGCTGAATCTTAAACATTATTGCTCATGCCTAAAGAAGCGCTGCTCGTAAAGGATTTTCACCATACGACTAGCGGGTGTTTATTATTATTGATAGCATCGGTACATTCGTTAAAAATATAAAACACGAGGTTTCTCGAGCATGGCCAATACCCCCTACCCCCAGTCCTACTACGCCGCCTCGGCTAACCCGGTGCCGCCACGTCCGGCGCTGCAGGGTGAGGTGGAGACGGATATCTGCGTAATCGGCGCCGGCTACACCGGTCTTTCCAGCGCATTGTTCCTGCTTGAAAACGGCTTCAAAGTGACCATCGTCGAAGCGGCCAAAGTTGGCTTCGGCGCATCGGGCCGCAACGGCGGTCAGATCGTCAACAGCTACAGCCGTGATATCGACGTCATCGAACGCACCGTCGGCCCTAAGCAAGCCGAACTGCTGGGCGCGATGGCCTTTGAAGGCGGGCGCATCATCCGTGAGCGCGTGGCCAAGTACAACATCCAGTGCGACCTCAAAGATGGCGGTGTATTCGCTGCACTGACCAGCAAGCAGATGGGCCACCTGGAATCGCAAAAGCGCCTGTGGGAACGCTACGGCCACACCCAACTAGAGCTGATGGACCAAAAACGCATCCGCGAAGTGGTCGCTTGCGATAACTATGTCGGCGGCATGCTGGACATGAGCGGCGGCCATATCCACCCGCTCAACCTGGCGCTGGGCGAAGCGGCAGCGGTCGAATCGCTCGGTGGCGTGATCTACGAGCAGACGCCAGCCGTGCGCATCGAGCGCGGCGCCAATCCAGTGGTTCATACACCGCAGGGTAAAGTCCGTGCCAAGTTCATCATCGTTGCGGGCAACGCTTACCTGGGCAACCTGGTCCCTGAGCTGGCCTCCAAGTCGATGCCGTGCGGCACCCAGGTCATCACCACCGAGCCACTGGGCGATGAGCTGGCGCGCACGCTGCTGCCACAAGACTACTGCGTCGAAGACTGCAACTACCTGCTCGACTACTACCGCCTGACGGGCGACAAGCGCTTGATCTTCGGTGGTGGCGTGGTCTACGGCGCGCGCGACCCGGCCAACATCGAGGCGATCATCCGGCCGAAGATGCTCAAGGCCTTCCCGCAGCTCAAAGATGTGAAGATCGACTTCGCCTGGACCGGTAACTTCCTGCTGACCTTGTCGCGCCTGCCGCAAGTTGGTCGCATCGGCGACAACATCTATTACTCGCAGGGCTGCTCGGGTCACGGCGTGACCTACACCCACTTGGCGGGCAAAGTGCTGGCTGAGGCCTTGCGTGGCCAGGCAGAGCGTTTCGATGCCTTCGCCGGCCTGCCGCACTACCCGTTCCCGGGTGGCCAGCTGCTGCGGGTTCCGTTCAGCGCCATGGGTGCCTGGTACTACAGCCTGCGCGATCGCCTAGGCTTCTGATAGAGGTACGGGGGCTTTAAGCGCCTCATCGCGGGACGAGCCCGCTCCTACAGGGACGATAGCGTCTTGGTAGGAGTGGGCTTTTTTATGTCTCGAGTTACTGGCCGATACTGCCAATGGCCTGCTTGGCGGCAGTTTCCTGGCCTGCGCGGGCCAGTTCGTCCGCGGCCTTCAGCCAGCGCTGGCGATCTACTTGGGCTGGCAATTGCAGTGGCGATTGCACGAGCACCGCCCAACTCCCTGCACTCTCCCACGCCGCGGCAAAGTCGTCGAACGCCATCAGCTGGCGCCGATGCATGCCCGAGCGCAGCAGCACCCGTTGCTTGTAACTGTCATAACCGACCAACACGGCGTAACGCGGCTCGCTCCACCAGGCAGAGCCTTCCTGATAGCGCAGCAAGACTGGATTACCGGCGGCCACCTGGGTCAGCAAGGCATCCAGGCGCGGGTCCAAGGGGTAGACCAACATGCCGTAGTCACGCGCAGCAGCAGGAATGGTCGTCTGCAGCGAGTCAACGCCTTGTGGCAAGTTCAGAGGCTTATCGAGCAGGCCTGGGGTAATGCGCACGCCCTGCTGGGACAAAGCCATTGCCAGGGCCATGGCGCCACTGTGGTTGGCATTGCCACGAAAGAACGGCACGCTGCTGATCTCGACCCGCTGTGGCAGGCCCTTGGATGCAGGCGCAGGGCCGCCCGCGCAACCAGCCAGGCTGGCGACCAGCAGACACGCAGCGAGGATATGACGCGGCAGGCTGCCCGACGACTTGAGGGGTTGTTGCAACATGGACACTCGCTTGTCTGGATGCCAGGCAGGCAGCGCCCGGCCGTGGGCACAGATCATAGATTGCAGACGCGCATGGGTATAGTCCGACACCGGCTTGGAACAAATCGACCCAAGGGATAGACCTTTGGTCAATGGAACGTCACGGGGGGCGAGCTAGACTAAAGCAGTGTCTGGAGGGCGAGCCTGGGGCTTGCCTGAGAGAAGGAGGCACACATGAGCCTGACAATGGCAATTCTTATGCTGGTGGGTATGTGGATCAGTGTCGCTGCCGCCATGCTCTGGGGTGTACTGCGCATCGTGCGTCGGCACTCGCACCATCACCTGCCGCCGCAGGTCCAATCCAAGCAGCAGTCTGTGCGCCGCGCTCGACGGCATGCTGGGGCGCATTAAGCCTGCCCCCTAACTGCGGTTGCTCTTAAAAGACTTGGGGCCGCTTTGCGGCCCCAATACTGAATGCAACCTGCAGCTAACTGTTGCTTAACCTTCAGCCGCCTCACGCTTCAACCGCGCCCGACGAGCGAAGATGTTGAGCATCTCGATCACGGTCGAGAAGGCCATCGCTGCATACACATAGCCCTTCGGTACATGCGCACCGAAACCTTCGGCGATCAGGGTCATACCGATCATGATCAAAAAGCCCAAGGCCAGCATGACTACGGTCGGGTTGTCGTTGATGAAGTTGGCCAGCGGGTCGGCCGCAACCATCATCACGATCACGGCAGCGATCACGGCAATGATCATGATCGGCAAGTGCTCGGTCATGCCCACGGCGGTGATGATGCTATCGACCGAGAACACGATGTCCAACAGCAGGATCTGGAAGATCGCTGCCGCAAAGCCCAGGGTGACGGTGCTGGAAACCTTGGCCTCTTCCTTGGCGCCATGCGGGTCGACGCTTTCGTGGATTTCTTTGGTCGCCTTCCACAGCAGGAACAGACCACCGGCAATCAGGATCATGTCCTTCCAGGAGAAGGCATTACCGAAAAGTTCGATCACAGGATCGGTCAACTGGACGATCCAAGCGACGGTGCTGAGCAGCGCCAGGCGCATGATCAAGGCCATGCTGATACCGATACGGCGAGCCTTGGAGCGATATTCCACCGGCAGCTTGTTGGTCAGGATCGAGATGAAGATCAGGTTGTCGATACCCAGTACGACTTCCATCGCCACCAGAGTGGCCAGGGCAACCCAGGCGGTCGGGCTTGCGGCGAGTTCCAGCAAATATTCCATGAATCAATCCTGTTTGGGGTCTGTAAATCAGATGTCCTGGGTCTTGTCTTGCTCAGCGGCTGGCTTGGACGACTTCTCGCCCTCGCCGCCGATGGCGTCATTCAAAGCCTGCTGGGCGGCTTTATTAGTGTCGTCGATCGCCTGCTTGGCCGATTCGGCGGCCTGATCGAGCATCTGCTGGGCAGATTTTTCCGCCTGGTCGCAGCCTGCCATGGTGAACAGCGCCAAAGCCAGCACCAATGGGGTGCCAATGGATTTCAGTTGTAGCATGGGTTCCTCACTTGTCATGTCCGGGCGGCACGCACAATGCCTGATGGGAAGGCATTCTAGTGAAATGGAAACATCCGGAAAATTCGTTTTTTTAGCGGTTATACTTCGGCTATTCCGAATAATGGTAATCCCGAGATGCTTAACTACAGGCAGTTGCATTATTTCTGGGTGGTCGCCCGCACAGGCAGCATTGCCCGCGCCAGCGAGCAATTGAACCTCACCCCGCAGACCATCAGCGGGCAGATCAGCCTGTTCGAGCAGACCCACGGCCTGGAGCTGTTCCAGCGAGTGGGTCGGCAGCTTGAGCTGACCGAAACCGGGCGCCAGGCCTTGGTGTACGCCGAGCAGATGTTTCAGATTGGCGGAGAGCTGGAGGCCATGCTGCGCGCCGGGCCGCAGGAGCAGATCTTGTTCCGGGTCGGGGTGGCTGACGTGGTGCCCAAGTCGATCGTCTATCGACTGCTGGCGCCGACCATGGAGCTTGAAGGCGTGCTGCGCATCAATTGCCGGGAAGACAAGCTCGAGCGTTTGCTGGCGGACCTGGCCATTCAGCGCCTGGACCTAGTGATTTCCGACAGTCCGATGCCGAGCCACCTGGATATCAAGGGCTATAGCCAGAAGCTCGGCGAATGTGGCTTGAGCTTCTTCGCCACCCCTGCCCTGGCCGAACGCCACCACCAGCCCTTCCCCGCCTGCCTCAACAATGCGCCGTTGCTGATCCCTGGCCAGGAAACCGTGGTGCGTAGCCGGCTGCTGCGTTGGTTATCCGAGCAACATGTGCAACCGCGGATCATTGGCGAATTCGACGACAGTGCCTTGATGCAGGCGTTCGGCCAATCTGGCAGCGGCATTTTCGTCGCCCCCAGCGTGATTGCCGAGGAGGTCTGCCGCCAGTATGGGGTAGTGCTGATTGGCCAGACCGAGGCAGTGAACGAGTCGTTCTATGCGATCTCGGTGGAGCGCAAGGTCAAGCATCCGGGGATCGTGGCCATTACCGAGGGCGCGCGGCGGGAGCTGTTCAATTGGTGATTGCCAGGGCGTTTACCAGCGGTCCGGCGCAGCGATTACCGGCGCAGAGGCCCAAACCAGCCGACAAAGGTCTATGGTAAAGTCGCGCCCATCCAAGTCCCTGAGATCGTGCTGCACATGTCCCCCGTCCTTCGTCTGCTCAACCGTACCAGCCTGGTGACCCAGATCGTCATCGGCCTGGTCGCCGGCATTGCCCTGGCCCTGCTCGCCCCTGCCGTGGCGCGTGATATGGCGTTTCTGGGCAAGGTATTCGTCAGCGCCCTCAAAGCGGTGGCGCCAGTGTTGGTGTTCATCCTGGTCATGGCGTCGATCGCCAACCATCGTCACGGTCAGGAAACCCACATCCGCCCTATTCTGTGGCTGTACCTGCTGGGCACTTTCGCCGCTGCCGTTGTCGCAGTAGTGGCCAGCATGCTGTTCCCCTCCTCCTTGGTGTTGAGCGCCAGCGAGGCAGCGCTGAGTGCCCCTGGGGGCATCACCGAGGTGATGCAAAACCTGCTGCTCAGCGCCGTAGACAACCCCATCAGCGCCTTGATGAACGCCAATTTCATCGGCGTGCTGACCTGGGCCATCGGCCTGGGCATTGCCCTGCGCAATGCCGGCGAAACTACCCGCACCGTGGTCGATGACCTGTCCAACGGGGTAACCCTGATCGTGCGCGTCGTGATCCGCTTCGCGCCGCTGGGGATCTTCGGCCTGGTCGCCTCGACCCTGGCCCAGTCCGGCCTGCAAGCGCTGCTTGGCTACTTGCACCTGCTGGCGGTACTGATTGGCTGCATGCTGTTCGTGGCGCTGGTGATGAACCCGCTGATCGTGTTCTGGAAGATCCGCCGCAACCCTTACCCACTGGTACTGCTGTGTCTGCGCGAAAGCGGTATCACCGCATTCTTTACCCGTAGCTCAGCGGCCAACATCCCAGTCAACCTGGCACTGTCGCACAAGCTCGGCCTGCACGAGGATACCTATTCGGTGTCGATCCCTCTGGGTGCGACCATCAACATGGCCGGCGCGGCAATCACCATCACCGTGCTGACCCTGGCGGCAGTGCACACCTTGGGTATCGCCATCGACCTGCCGACCGCCGTGCTGCTCAGCGTTGTCGCTGCGGTGTGCGCATGCGGCGCCTCGGGTGTGGCAGGTGGGTCGCTGCTGCTGATTCCACTAGCCTGCAGCCTGTTCGGCATCCCCAGCGAGATCGCCATGCAGGTGGTGGCAGTCGGCTTCATCATCGGCGTGCTGCAAGACTCAGCGGAAACAGCCCTGAACTCTTCCACCGACGTCATCTTCACCGCCGCAGCCTGCGAAGCCCAGGCGCGTCGCGGCGCCTGAGGCTGCTTGTCTTTACCCTGCCAGGCCCCTAGTCTAGGGGCCTTTCCTCGCAACGAGACAGGGCCATGTCAGAACAGCAAAACGCCAGCGAAGGCCGCTTCACCAGCACCGAAATCCGCATTCTTGGCTCGCTGATCGAAAAGCAGGCCACCAGCCCTGAAAGTTACCCCTTGACCCTCAATGCCCTGGTCCTGGCCTGTAACCAGAAAACCAGCCGTGAGCCGGTCATGAACCTCTCTCCAGGCCAGGTCGGCCAGGCACTGCGCGCACTCGAAGGGCAAGGTTTTGCCCGCCTGCAGATGGGCAGCCGTGCCGATCGCTGGGAGCAGCGTGTGGACAAGGCGCTGGAGCTGGTGCCGGCGCAGTTGGTGTTGATGGGCCTGATGTTCCTGCGCGGGCCACAAACCATTAATGAGCTGCTGACACGCAGCAATCGTCTGCATGAATTCGAGGATGGCGATCAAGTTCAGCATCAGCTGGAGCGCTTGATTTCCCGTGAGCTGGCGGTGCATTTGCCACGCCAGGCAGGGCAGCGTGAAGACCGCTACACCCATGCCCTGGGTGACCCGGCGGAAATCGAGGCCATTCTGGCTGCGCGCCAACAAAGTGCTGGCGAGAGAAGCCCGGCAGCGGGCGTCTCGCAAGAGCGCATTGAAGCACTTGAGGCACGCATCGCTGCGCTGGAAGAGCGCCTGGCGCTGCTCGAAGGCTGAATCAGGGCGGTGCGGGATCGGGGAAGTTGCGACAGCTCTTGCGCTCGGCCAGCTCCTGATCGCTGGGGCGCTGGTCGACAAAGATCGTGCTACCGTCGGCGTAGATTTCCAGATAGCCCCAGTGCAGGTCCTGCTCGTTCTGCCCAGGCTGGGGTGGCTTTAGCCACCAGGGTTCGCGGCTGATCAAACGCATCAGAAGCCTCTTTGGCAGGTGTCTGTCTTTACTATAGACACCCCACCTGGAACGCCTCTGTACGAACGATGATCATCAGGTGTCAGTCCGAGCTTATCGCGGGGCAAGTCGGCGTGGGAGCGGGCTTGCCCCGCGATGAGGGCGGGGCTGACTGGCGCAAAAAAACGCCGCCCAAGCAGGCGGCGTTTCTCATTCAGCTAGCGCAGTCAAGCTGGCGCAGAGGTCCGGATCAGGTGATCGAAGGCCGACAACGATGCCTTGGCTCCCTCGCCCACCGCGATCACGATCTGTTTGTACGGCACCGTGGTCACATCACCTGCGGCGAACACGCCCGGGATGTTGGTCTGGCCCTTGGCGTCGACAATGATCTCACCGCGCGGCGACAACTCGACCGTGCCCTTGAGCCAATCGGTGTTAGGCAGCAGGCCGATTTGCACAAAGATGCCTTCCAGCGCCAGGTCGTGCTGCTGGTCGTTGGTGCGGTCCTTGTAGCGCAGACCGTTGACCTTCTCGCCATCACCGAGCACTTCAGTCGTCAGTGCGCTGGTGATCACCTTTACGTTGGGCAGACTGTACAGCTTGCGTTGCAAGACAGCGTCTGCGCGCAGTTGGCTGTCGAACTCGATCAGGGTTACCTGGGCCACGATACCCGCCAGGTCGATGGCCGCCTCCACCCCCGAGTTACCGCCCCCGATCACTGCCACGCGCTTGCCTTTGAATAGCGGGCCGTCACAGTGCGGGCAGTAGGCCACGCCACGGGCGCGGTATTGCTGCTCACCGGGCACGTTCATTTCGCGCCAGCGGGCGCCCGTGGCCAGGATCACGGTCTTGGCCTTGAGCGACGCACCGCCAGCCAGACGCACTTCATGCAGGCCGCCATCGCTGGCCGGGATCAGCGCTTCGCCGCGTTGCAAGTTCATGATGTCGACGTCGTACTGCTTGACGTGCTCTTCCAGCGCCGAAGCCAGTTTCGGCCCTTCGGTTTCCTGAACCGAAATGAAGTTCTCGATGGCCATGGTGTCGAGCACCTGACCGCCGAAGCGCTCAGCGGCAACACCGGTGCGGATACCTTTACGCGCGGCGTAGATCGCCGCTGCGGCGCCAGCCGGGCCACCGCCGACCACCAGCACGTCGAAAGCGTCCTTGGCGTTGATCTTCTCGGCCTGGCGAGCACCGGAGTTGGTGTCGATCTTGCCAAGAATCTCTTCCAGGCCCATCCGGCCCTGGCCGAACACCTCGCCGTTGAGGTAGATGCTCGGCACGGCCATGACCTTGCGCGCCTCGACCTCTTCCTGGAACAGGGCACCGTCGATGGCCACATGGCGCACGTTAGGGTTGAGCACGGCCATCAGGTTCAGCGCCTGGACCACGTCCGGGCAGTTCTGACACGACAGCGAGAAGTAGGTCTCGAAGGTGAACTCACCCTCCAGCCCCTGGATCTGCTCGATCACTTCAGCACTGGCCTTGGACGGATGGCCGCCGACTTGCAGCAGCGCCAGTACCAGCGAGGTGAACTCGTGGCCCATAGGGATGCCGGCGAAACGCAGGCTAATGTCCGCACCAGGGCGATTGAGCGAGAACGATGGACGACGGGCGTCGGTGCCATCCTTGCTCAAGGTAATCAGGTTCGACAGGCCGGCGATTTCCACCAGCAGGTCGTGCAATTCGCGGGACTTCGCGCCGTCGTCGAGGGAGGCAACGATCTCGATCGGCTGGGTGACCCGCTCCAGGTAGGTTTTCAGTTGCGATTTAAGCGTGGCGTCCAACATACGGGCGATTCCTTTTTCAATCTTCAGATACAAAAACGCCCAGGCAGTAGCGCCCGGGCGTTTGGCGGGGCGGTAGGTATTTCAGCTTTGGCGGCTGCTTACCGCCCGCGACTGGCGCACGACCTTAGATCTTGCCAACCAGGTCCAGCGACGGTGCCAGGGTGGCTTCGCCTTCTTTCCACTTGGCCGGGCAGACTTCGCCTGGGTGGGCGGCAACGTACTGGGCAGCCTTGACCTTGCGCAGCAGCTCGCTGGCGTCACGGCCTACACCACCGTCGTTGAGTTCGACGATCTTGATCTGGCCTTCTGGGTTGATCACGAAGGTACCGCGATCGGCCAGGCCGGCTTCTTCGATCAGTACGTCGAAGTTGCGCGAGATGATGTGGGTCGGGTCACCGATCAGCGGGTATTCGATCTTGCCGATGGTGTCCGAAGTGTCGTGCCAGGCTTTGTGGGTGAAGTGGGTGTCGGTGGACACGCCGTAGATCTCGACGCCCAGCTTCTGGAACTCGGCGTAGTTGTCAGCGAGGTCACCCAGTTCGGTTGGGCAGACGAAGGTGAAGTCAGCCGGGTAGAAGAACACGACAGACCACTTGCCTTTCAGGTCGGCTTCGCTGACCTGGACGAACTCGCCTTTGTGGTAGGCA
>Ga0213821_1000854_pt1 | contig 16327 bp, 10 predicted proteins | sample MC6MC0909MG_FD_179894 | JGI IMG/M metagenome (GOLD analysis project Ga0213821, IMG submission 179894) | Enriched soil aggregate microbial communities from Iowa State University, Ames, United States - MC6-MC0909-MG | ecosystem: Environmental > Terrestrial > Soil > Unclassified | place: USA: Iowa...
AGACAGCAGGAATACGAAGAGGCAACAAATCAGCGTCTACAAAAAGACATAGGGAGATTAAAACAGTCTTCAAAGCGTTCAGCAGGTTGGTCTAATCAAGTGGAAGCTTCCAAAAATGGGTCAACGAATTCGGGTTCTAAGTTGGATAAGGGTTTTGTAGGACATAAAGCGGCAAAGATGATGAAGAGAGCAAAGAACCTTGAATCAAGGCAACAAAAAGCTATTGAGGAAAAGTCAAAACTGCTAAAAAATGTGGAAAAAACTGAGTCAATAAAATTAGAACCATTGGAATTTCAGTCAAATGAATTGATTGTTTTGGCTGATGTGTCCGTTAAGTACGATGACCAAATAGTGAATAAGCCAATTAGCTTTAAAGTTGAACAAGGTGACCGAATTGTACTTGATGGAAAGAATGGAAGCGGAAAAAGTAGTATCCTAAAACTAATTCTAGGAAATCCGATACAACATACAGGCTCAATGAATTTAGGTTCAGGCCTCATCATTTCCTATGTCCAACAAGATACTTCTCATTTGAAGGGACTGTTATCGGACTTTATTGAAGAGCATGAGATTGATGAAACGTTATTTAAATCCATCCTACGTAAGATGGATTTTGACCGAATTCAATTTGAGAAAGATATATCTCATTATTCTGGTGGACAAAAGAAAAAGCTGCTTATAGCCAAAAGTTTATGTGAAAAAGCTCATTTATATATTTGGGATGAACCGTTAAATTTTATTGATATTTATTCGCGCATGCAGATTGAAGAGCTTATTCAAAGATTTAATCCCACAATGGTTATTGTTGAGCATGATCAGGCATTTCAACAAACAGTTGCAACAAAAACTATATCTATGTAGTTAAATATGAAGAATTGAAGACATAATCAGTAAATCAGGTTATTAAACTATAGGGTGCTTTACTTTAATAAAGAGTAAAGCCCTTTTCTTCTTCAACTAAAGGGAGGTTAGTTAAATAACAAAGTCGAAACTTATATAAACGGTTTCTTTTGATGGGAGGGAAAAACTTGCTCGATAAATTCAGAAAGAACTTTAAGAAAGATAAGAAAGAAGAAATTGATAAAAAGTACATTTCCGTTCCAGAGAGCGAGATAAACGATGAGTTAAAAAGAAACATAGTTGAACTAGAAAGGTTAGGAGAATAATGGGGTAAAGTTCTTCAAAGAAAACATGCAAATGTATTTGAAAGCCAAGGAAAACAGAACCTAAGAATTTGGGTGTGCAGGGACATTGATGGAGAAGAAGAAGACGACTTAACTTCTGAAAGTTGTCTAGAAATTTAGCATTCTTAATGTAGCCAGAAAACTGTTTATCAATCTCATCTATCCCTAATTTCTCTCCTACTTCAGGATTCTCTTTATAATAAAGTTACATTTTTCCAATTCAAACGAATACCACTACTAAACCATCTATATTTCCCATATAATTGAAATACACTATGTATAGAGGTGAATTTATGGATTCTTCTTCGTTTTATTCTATTGTGATCATAATTGCTGTATTGGTCTTATGGCGTAGAACCAGAGCAATGTACCGTCCTATTAAGGGAAACGGGACCCGCATTCTCTTACCCATACTATTTTTGTTATTACCCTGCATTCTCATCATTTTAAATCCAAAAGCACATGTCGCTGGTTGGGAATGGGTTTGTGCAGGTATCTTTGGGTTCCTTTTGTCAATTCCACTTATTTGGACCACTAACTATGAACTCCGATCTGATCAGCAAATTTATGCTGTAAAAAGCAAGAGCTTTATCATTACCTTTCTCTTCGTACTTATTTTCCGGTTTTTGCTTCGTGACTATTTAAAATGGCTAGGTCCAGAAACAAAAGCATCACTATTTATGACAGTAGCACTAGGATATATCTTACCTTGGAGAATTATCTCTTTCATCAAATTTCGTCAGCTATACAAGAGTCGAATCCAAACTAACGACAACATGGACTTTCGATAATACTGATTATGTGAATGGAAAGTCTCTTCAGAACTTGAAATTGACCCTATAGAGTAGACATAAAAAAGGGCTCCCTGTTGGTATTATCCTCTTTAAGTAGACAGTGTAACATCCATGTATATACATGGATATTACACTATTACTTGGAGGGGTGGTCAATCATGAAGAATCTGAATGTAGGTATGAATGTAAAAGATGTGATACTTAACTTAGTTATTATAATAAAACCTATATTATTTTTTTCGACGTACTGAAAATATGAAATATCATAAAGAAAATGTAGTAATGATAAAGGAGAGTATAATGTACACAGTTGGACAAGTAGCTAAATTTTTAGGTGTATCTAGAGATACCTTAAAATTTTATGAGGAAAAGGAATTAGTAAAGCCTAAGCAAAATAGTGAGAATGGGTATAGAAAATATAATCATTTTGATATATATGATATAACAACAGTAAATTTCTATAGAGAAATAGATATTGAAATAAAAAAAATACAAGAATTAAGAAAAGGTAAGAGTATAGAGGGAATACAATCATTATTAGAAGAGAAAGAACAAGAGGTTTTGGAGAAAATAGAATATAAAAAACTACTGTTAAAAAAGCTTCAGGTCGTAAAAGAAGATTGCGAAAAAATTAAACAATTTCTAGGTGTATACGCAGTAAAAGAAATGAAGCCTTTAGAAATAAAAGGAGAAATAGAGCATTTTACTGCATATGATGAATATGACACTCTAAAAGAAAGCACAGACAGTTTAAAAAAAGCAGTGATTCTCACATCTTTAAGAAGAGTCATACGTTTCAATGAAGAAGGTATTCTTGAAGATAAATTTATCATTGTAAGAAAAGTAGAAGATTGTGATAAAGCAATAGAAGGTGAAATTCTATCTCATCCAAAATGTATTTATACAGTTGTTGAAGATGGAAGATGGTCAACGGGTGGAAAAAATACTGACCGTAAAGTGGAAGCTAGTTTAAGAAAAGTAGCAAAAGAAAAAGGGTATGAACTTTTGGGGCTTGTTTATATAAATCTATTACTTACCACTTATGAAGATGGACTTGAACGTATTTTTTTAGAAATTTATGTACCTATAAAGTGAAAATTTAATCAGTGGGGGTGCTTCATCTTCCACTGGATAGAGGAACACAACTAAAACCTGCACATACTGTTATAACTGGTGGAGTCTTATTACTCATTCATGCGGGGAAAATAATGCAGACATGTATTGACCTGTGAGTAACCCCTAGGTTTATGCTGAAGGTATTCGTAAATATGAGCGTTATGATATTGACGAAATACTTAGTTTGAAGCGGGGGATCTGTATGAGTAAAGAAAAGAAACTAAAAAAGCCAGTAGCAAGTTTTATTCTACTAACCAATATCATTTTTTTGCCACTTTTTTGTCTTGTAGGGGCCATAAAGATATTTGGATTTCCTACATGGGTTTTTGATGTCGTGCGCTGTATATCAGCTTGGTCTTCAACCTTTGCTTTTGCAATACTATTTAAAAAAATCTATCCTGGGCAGAGTTTTATACATTTTGTTAAAAATAAATTCAAGACTAAACTTAAATTTTCTATGATCCTTTCTGTAAGTACGATTCAAGCCTTCATATTTATGCTGATTTTGTTTCTCGTATTAAATAATAGTGAAGTAGACTCTATTTTTACTATATCTTCATGGGGAATGCTGTTCTATTACTTTTTAAAAAATCTTCTGTCAGGGCCACTAGGTGAAGAATTAGGGTGGAGAGGTTTTGCTCAAGTTGAGCTTCAAAAGAAGCATTCGCCATTAAAAGCTTCGATAATCATAGGATTTTGGTGGGGTATGTGGCATCTACCCATATGGTTTACTACAGGGTTTATGGGCATGGATTTGATCAAATATATTCTATTCTTTATGATTTCAATCGTATCTACTACGATTATCATGGCAGCATTTTATAATTTAAATCAGAATTTAATCATCCCAATCATCATCCATCAATTCTTTAATTTTTTTATTGGCTTAATAAACGGAAACTTAATCGATTTAATCATGTATAACGCAATTTTTTATTTAGTAGTAGCAGTTTTAATCATCATTATCAATCCAAAGAAAGTATTGTATGGCAAGAAAGCTACAAACATTATTAATGGAAAGCAATACATGATTTAGTGATAGTTTGTACAGCTATACACTTCAACTATCGGGAGCGTTAGTTCAACAAGCATACAAAATTTAAGGGATAGATGAATTTCATACACAGCAAAAAAAGAATTTGATTCAAAAATCGTTGAAAATTATGCTTAAATGAAAATAAGAAATCTCTTTATAAATAATTCAAAAATCCATTCGCTAGCTTTAAAAGCAGCAGTGCTATTTCCAGAAAACGGTTTGATTTCGGAAAATCGAAAGTCTAATTTCTCGGTATCTTTTAATGAGAAATTAGGCTTTTTTACCTTTCAATATCCTTAACGTTGTAAATGCTGAATGTTGGAGGTACGCATATAAAGGATTATCCATGGAAAATCGATTTGAATTTGGAAAATTAGACCTATTCAAAAAAATGGTATTATAAGGTATAGTATGTAACCGTAAGCAATGAAACCAGTATTAACCATTCGCCTGAAATCTAAGAATAGAACGCTCTTCTAAACTCGTGCATCGGAGTGAGACGAATGACAAGTAGGATTGAAAACATTCGATTAACATTAAGGACGAAGCTGGAGTCCTTCTATCATCTTTGGAAAGAATGGATTCGTAAGCATCCGTCGCTTTTTCGTATTTATGCCATTTTCTCTTGGATTTCTTTGATTGCCTTCGTTCTCAGTTTGATTTTCATGGAAGACTCACGAAAAATACTCGTGCAATTTTTTTGGTCGTTTTATGTGATTTTACAATGTTGGCTTTTATGCCGAAGTAAAACGCTATCATGGAAACAGTATACCTATTTCTTTCTTGCTGGAGCATGGCTGATCGTGCCGCTGAATTCAGTTTTAGTAGGTTCGATTAACGCGGTTTTCGGCAGTGAGGCTTCTGATGTATGGAGCCAAGCTGTTTTAACACCCATTGCTGAAGAAGTGTTGAAATTGATCCCCCTTGGTGTCTATCTTTTTTTGTCACGCCGTGCCTCATCCTTAAGTTTATCCGATTTTGCCCTTATTGGAGCTGCATCGGGAGCCGGTTTTCAATTTTTAGAGGAAACAACCCGCCGTTTAATAACTGGAGATCATTATGGAGTTAGCTTTCTTGCAGGGAAAGTGCTTCATTGGGACTTGTTCACATTGTTTCCGGGGTATTTTGAGGAAAGTTTTTTGCCCGATAAAATGTCCGCTGGGCATTCGTTGCTCACCGCAATGGTTGCATTGGGAATCGGGTTAGCTGTAAGATATCAAAATCGATTTAAGCATTATACCTTCATTTTTCCCTTCTTCCTTTTGGTTTGTTCCATTTTAGATCATGCCATTTGGAACGCCGGCTATCGTACTCCGAAATGGCTCGCTGGAATACATAGTTTGTTTGGAAGCGGCTATGCCTCAAAACCAGTATTTTTGCTGATGCTTGTTGCTGCTTTACTCATTGATTATTGGCAATTGAACCAAATGAAGGAGAAAATTCCGAAACTTGAAGGCGAAAAAAACATTAATCCTGTAACCGAATTATGGACCTTGTCTATTTCTCTCATAAATGATAGACAGCGGTTTGGTTCTTTACTCTACTTCTACCGTGAACGAAGAGAACTTGGTTTTACATTGATATATGGAAATGCAGAAGCAAAGAAACGTTTGCCTGTGCTAATGGCAAACGTTCAGAAGTATTATCAAGCGTTAACTCTAATTGCAGCAGCGGTCTTATTTTTTGTACTTGTCCTCGTCAATTGGGAAAGTTCATATGGTGGCCCGGAAGCTTGTTTTGCCTGTTTATTTGATAATCTACAAAACTGGTGGGACGGCTTATCCGGATGGGAGAAAGGAATCATTATTGCTGGAGCTTTTGCTTTGTCGGTACCTTTTCTAGGAGTTTGGTCTGCCATCGGCGCCGTTTCAGCCGGGGTTGGCTTTGCAGCCAGCGGCCAACAGATCGCAGACATCATACGAAATCCAAGAAAATTACTTACACCTGAATATGCAGCTGCAACTATCTTTACTTTGGGGATAAGTCGTTTTCCATTCGGTAAGATTGCTGCAGCAAAAGTATTAAAAACTAAAAAAGGATTTACAAGGCATGAAATAACGACTGACGCAGGGCTAACTTATCGAACAATCCACGGAAGTAATGGAGAACTACGATCCGTTTTCGGAAAAATCGAACCGCATCATATTAAAAAGGGAACAAGCACAAATGATGCTTCTAGGGAATATGCAAGAGCACTTGGAAGACAGACTGACGATGCTGGTCATGGAATTGGTTCCAAACTTGGTGGTCTTGGCTCAAGGAATTCCGGAAATATTTTCCCGCAAAACCTGTCCATTAACAGAGGGAAATTCAGTCAATTTGAAAAAATGATTGCAGAAGAAGTTAAAAAGAGGAAAACTGTTTTCGTTCGTGTAGTACCTAAATATGCTGTTGGTTCTACAAGACCATATGAGGTTCTATATCAAGTAAGGATCAATGGAGAAACGATCTCGAGGCCTTTTCAAAACCCATAATAATCAGAATGATTAGTTTTAGCAGGCGATATAAGATAAACTAAATTTATACTGAAACAGGAGATGATAGGAAATGGAGTCTAGTTATATATTAAAGGTGGACCCATCCAATCAGCATCAAAACGAAAGCGATCGATCATTTATTGGAGGCTATCCTTCGATGCCGGATTCAATGGAAATTCCGGTCTGCCAATTATGCGGTGCCAAGCAAACCTTCTTTTTTCAAGCAGCATTTCCAGAAGGCCATATATGGCATGATTTATCAATGGCTGTGTTTGCGTGCACTTCTTGTGCTCATGAAGAGTATCTTATCCCGGAAATGCTTCAAGATACCCTGCCAGGTGTAGATATCCCGAAAGGTTTTCTGGAATCCTACCAGCGGAACTTTAAAATCAATATATTTAAAACAAAAGAAGGTATAATGAGAAAGGATTACCAAGAAAAAGTTCAATTTAAGAGATGGAATCTTACACCTGTTTCTGAAAATGCCATCAGTGAAAATAAAATAGGGGGACAACCGAACTGGTTACTGGAAGATGAATCACCTGCTTCCTACAATTCTACTGTTCCAATGTTTTTTTTGATGCAACTTATGGAAGATTTTAAATTCGATATCGTACCTGATGCTCATCCGCAAATAATAATTAGTTTAAGAGGAAAACCAGAGCCTTCGGAACATCGTTATTACGAACTTTTTCTTGCCAACCAATTATATTTTTTTGGAACGAATAACCGTTCAGAACCGCTTGTTTACATTCTTACACAGGTATAAAGCCGTTTAAGCAAAAGACAATTAGGATACTAGTGAATAAAAGCGGATATATATCGGGTAAGTCCGAGATATTGAAAGAGGATATTATCAGGGAAAATAGAATATAAATAATATATTTTATAAGGGGGGATATTGTTGTCAATTTCATCGAAAAGACAATCCCCTAGCGCATGAAGGCTTTCAGCTTCTTGTAGCTGCGCAAAAAGCAGTAATTTTAAGAACGATTCCTTCGTTAAGTGTAATTTTGTCCATGCGTGAGTCCTTTTTAGTGGATTTGGACGGGTTACCACCTGACTTATCCATTATAAAGGACTTTTTCTTTGCGAAAAATAACAAAGTTGAACATTTGAGTTTTTTTAATAGTGAACTTAAATTAATGCAACACTAGTGATTAAAGTAAAGATTGTGGAAGTTTGTACTTAAACTAACAGAAGTAGATTGCTACGGCAGTCCTTTTTTATTAAGCTAACGGTCAGGATAGTTTAAAAAAAATCATACTTATGAACTTTATTTCAAGGAAAGCATGGGTTAAATCCAAATCTTTAGAGATTCAGGTGTCATACGGGAGGAATCCTAAATGGAAAAAATGAAAGAAATTGTTGCAGAGCGAAGAACTTATACAGCTCATCAATACACTCATTCTCATTCATACGCCCAGTTAATTTTACCTCTCCAAGGGGAACTTTCTATAAAGGTGGGAGAACAAAACATTAAACTAGACCATCAAACATTATTATTTGTTCCTCCAAAATGCCATCATACGTTTCATTCAGCCGTACGTAACGAGTTTTTGGTTTTAGATATCCCCGATTTTATGCTCACCTGGAATGAGTTAAAGTTACAAAAAAGGGGAGTTTCCTATACATTAAATAATCGATGGAGAGGGATTCGAAATCTTATTTTAGATGAGATCGATGATTCTTTACATTGTGCTGCTCTTAAGGAGCTATACCCTTATATTTCACATTATTTACTCCAAAAACAACAACCAAAATCCATTCGTTATATCCATGAACATTATAATCAAAACATTACAGTACAACAACTAGCCTCAATTGAACATTATAATCGTTCTTATTATTCAGATTGGTTTTTAAAAGAAACCGGTAAATCACCTTCAGCTTATATACAAGAAGTACGTTTGAATAAAGCAAAAGAATTACTCCGTAACACGGATCTCCCTATTTTACACATTGCTATTCAAGTTGGTTTGGAACATCAATCGTCATTAACACGTTTATTTCTAAAATATGAGGAGTTACCACCTAGTCAATTTCGGAAAAATAGCGCTAAATAACGACATTTGGATAAATTAATCTGACTTTCAGTAAAAAAACAATAACCCAATATACGTAAAATTTAAATATAGTCTTGGTTAGTGGCCAAGATTCTCAAGATAACTGTGTCTAATGGTGGGCACAGTTATTTTTTTGATAAGCTATTTTTTAAAAGGAGACAAAAGATGAAAACAGGATTAGGATTATTTTTTACGTTATTATGGTCATCTTCAGCAATAGCAACAAAATTTGGGTTGCATTCAACTACTCCTCTAGTATTAGCTACCACTCGCTTTCTTATCGCTGGAGGTTTGTTATTCCTTTACGTTTATGTAATTAGAAAAAAATATCCTTGGCCTAAATCACAGGAGTGGAGATCTCTAATTATATTAGGTTTATTAAATACAACCATTTATTTAGGAGCAACCTTTTGGGCATTAAATTATGTCTCAGCGGGTTTATTTAATTTATTTGTAACAACCAATCCTTTCATTGTCGCTTTTCTTTCCTATATATGGTTAGGGCGAAGAATTACTTTAAAAGAATGGATAGGTATGATCATTGCAGCTGCTGGATTACTGATTGCTTCCTGGCCATCTCTAACAAATAGTGATGCAACAGTAACTGGGATAATTATTTTAGGGTTAGGGATGGTTTCAATGGCTATTGGGAGTGTTTACTTTACAAAATGCAATTTAAATCTACCAAGTATTGTTATTAATACATGGCAAGTTACTATAGGTGGATTGGTCTTAATTCCAATAACCTATGTTTTAGAAAAAGAATTTTATTTTTTAAAACTGGATTTGTATCTTTTTGGTTCGTTAACCTGGTTAGTGTTCATTATTTCAATTGGTACAATGTTGCTTTGGTTTTACCTATTGAAACAGGATACGGTAAGGGCTAACAATTGGTTATTTATGACTCCAATCTTTGGTTTTGTATTAGCTGGTATGTTTTTGAATGAACCCATTACTATATTTGATATTGTGGCAACTGTATTAATAATAATTGGTTTATTATTTTCAGGTAATATAGTCATTCGTCCTATCAAAAAAATACAATATTCGAAGAGTTAATTTCAAAAATGCTTGAACTTGACTTTCTCCTTTTGATACATCCAGACCAATGACTGGATTCATTCTCAAATCTCCTCCTAAACTACTAATTTGCCAGTAACCCCTAATTCCTCCATGCAGTGTCACAGCTTCGCTTGTTTGTTATTTTTAGTAGCTCTATCTATTGTAGGTGTTTTAGTCGGTTTGTTTTAATTATTATAAATAATAGGAAGGAGTCTATTTATAACTGACTCCCGCCTTATTGTATTTTATCTCCCCAATAATTATGGTACGTTATAATTAACGATAAATAATAGATTATGAACAACGATTTTTATTAAAAAGGGGTAGTCATTAGTGAGTGATAATGAAATGATAAATTTGGCACCATTGTATATACAAGTAAAGCTTGATATAAAGAATAAGATTGAAGAAGGTAAGTGGGGTATTGGTGAGAAAATACCTACAGAAGGAGAATTATGTAGTTTTTATGATGTTAGCCGTATAACAATTAGACAAGCAATTGATGAACTTGTTAATGATGGTTATCTTGAGAAGAAAAGACCTAAGGGTACATATGTATTAGATTATTTAGCTAATTCAGCACCGGTCGGATTATCAACTTACGTAAAAAGCTTTACGAATGAGATGAAAGAACGAGGCATAAATGTTAGTACGTTATTTGTTGATATTAAGCTTATTAAAGCCGATGAACATATAGCTAAACTATTATGTGTTAAAGAGGGGGATGAAGTCATTTTATTAAGGAGAATACGAGGGATTAATGGAGTTAAAATAGGATATTTTAAAACCTATATGAAGCCTAATATTAATATCTCCTTAAATCCTAGAGATTATTACGAATCTCTTTATGCATTGTTAGAGGAGAAAGGGATTATTGTAGCTCAAGTAAAAGAACAGTTATCGGCACTGCGTTCTACAGAGGAAATTAGAGAAATGTTAGAAGTAACTCAAGATTGTCCAATATTAAGACGTATTCGATATGCTTATAAAAGTAATGGTAATTTTATTGAGTGTTCGGAATGCTATTACAATGGAGATGAATATTCTTACTACTTAGATTTTAGTCCAGCAGCATTTTCTTAAATATACCTTTAGGGGACACTTTGTAAAGGTGTATTTTTTTTGATTTGAAACATTCTGAGATGTTCCCAGTATTTTGACACTAACTTGTACATTTTTAAGAAAATAATATTGAAATATTCAGAAATCGTGTTAATATAAAATTATCTTAAATATGTAGTAGGAATTCAGTTATAGTCGGATAGATTCATACCTAATTTTGATATTTCAAAATAATAATATGTAGTAAAGAAAATATTTTTACCATATGAAAAATGATGAAGAATAGAATAATCATAAATTTATTTACAGGTGTAGTTTATCTTAGGATAGAAATATAATTGTTATTTTGAATATTCGTTAAATCCTGTCGACGCAGGATTTAAATTTTGAATTATATTGTTATAATAATACATCAATACATCAATATATCGATATTACAAAATATTTACATTGGATTTAAACTCTATTAAAATTTATCACTTACCATTAAGTCGAAAAGCAAATTTGATTCTGAAGGGGGGATTTAAAATAAAGCTCGACCGTTTGTAATAAAGTCGTTCCATGGGCATGGTTAATTTTAAACAGTAGATTAACTAGCCAAACAACAACCACTTTAGGAATATCTAACAGGGTTGGAGGGAGCATTGAATTTTACAATCGGTTGATAAGATAGAAATACTATCGATAGAAAAAATGTCAAAGGAGATGTTTATGGTTACATTAACGAAGTTTAACAAGTCATTATTGTCATTTATCCTGATTGTTGCATTCTTACTCAACGGCATTGTTGGCTATACGCCGGTGCATGCCGCAAGCGATGGGTATAGTCTGACAGAAGCAGAAAGCTTTAGTTCCAAGTCGGGTGCCTACCTTAAGGTCGAAAACTGCCCAGATGGTGGACAATGTATAGGAGGTACAAATGACAACCAGTATTTAGTATATAACAATTTTGACTTTGGCAGTGGTGCTAATGGCGCTACGAAATTTAGTGCAAGACTTTCAGTAAAGGGATCAAATGCAGGCGGTAATATTGAAATCAGGCTTGACAGTCCGACAGGTCCTTTAGCGGGAACACTTACTGTTGCAACTACAGCCCCAGACAACTGGAATGTCTATCAGACTCAATCTACCGATATCGCCAATGTTACCGGAGTTCATGATGTATACCTTGTATTAAAGGTAGCGGCGGGAAAAACATATGTGGCCAACCTCAACTGGTTTCAGTTTTCAAAAACGTTGGACAGCGACCCACAAGAGTCAATAGAACTGCAATTATCGAATAAGGATATGACGGTTACTGGTGATGGAGCAAAGATGCAAGGCGGTGCAGCAGCTTTTGCTAAGCTGATTGACGGTATAATAAGTGAAAGCTCATTGGCGGAATTGAAATGGCCTCTCACTGGAAATGAAGGAATTTCACTGCCGTTACCCCTTGATTTTAACTTTAATAAACCACAAGAAGTAACTAAATTTATTGTTTATAATCGTCCGCAATATACAAACGGCAAAATAAAAAAACTACGTGCCAAAGCATATACTGAAGCTGGAATTGAATATGATTTAGGTGCAAAAGCTGTTGCAGTTAACGATAAATCGGTAACATTCAATCCTGCGGAAGCTGCTATACCTTCTGGTACTAAATTTACAAAGATAACGATCATCTTTGAGGAATCACATAGTGGACCTCTTATGTTGTCTGTTGCAGAGGTTGAACTTTTTGCAAAAATAAAGCCAAAGAATCTAACAAGCATCACAGCACCTGCAGCGATTACAGGTGTGGTAAACGGAACAGCGCCTACACCGGTGGCCCTTGGATTGCCTAGAACAGTAGTACTGGTGACCGATGGCGGAAATGTGAATGTACCTGTAACATGGAATATAGCTACTTCAGGCTACGATCCGGCCGTAAAGACCGAGCAGAGTTTCACGGTAACGGGAACAATAGATCTGCCTGCAGGGGTTACAAATCCGGATAATGTAGCATTGTCAACAAGCATCAATGTTACGGTTCTTGCTTCAACAGCACCAGAGAAGGATACCAGCTATAAATTCAGCTTTATGGCTATTTCTGATACACATGCAGGTGTACCGGGTGATGAGAACGATGTCATGCTTAACAATGCGCTGCAGGACGCAATAAGCAATAATGTCCAAAGCGTTAGCGTTGCTGGAGATCTTACCGAATATGGAACAGATGCAGAATATAATACATTAATGAAAACAATGAATAAATATCCTCAACTTGATCGTAACTATGTTTTAGGGAACCATGATGTAAGGTGGATGGGAGGATTTGAAACTGCTAAAAATCGATTTTTGACACATACTGGTATGCCAGGTGTTTATTATGATAAGTGGATAAACGGATACCACTTCATCTATTTGGCAACGGAGACTGATGATAAAGACAGTGCCTATATTTCGGATACCCAGCTGCAGTGGTTAAGCGATAAGTTGGCAGAGAATGCAAGTATAGACAAACCGATATTTCTCTTCCTTCATCAGCCACTAGATAATACCGTATATGAGGAATATCCTTGGGATCCTTATCAAAGTGATGAGGTACAGGATCAAAAATTAAAGGACATTATTGGAAAATACCCTCAAAGCGTTTTAATGACGGGACATATACATTATCCTCTCACGTTACCGGGTACTTTCTATAACAAACAGTACTTTACAATGATGAGAGATGGAGCTATTAAGGATTCATCTCAAGGCTTGATTTTAGATGTTTATGCAGACAGGGTGGTGATAAATGGAAGGGACTTCTCGAAAAAGAGTACGGAAACTACCTGGACCATAAATAATTACACGGCGGATGCACTTGCAGCAGATAAACAAGCGCCTACCACGCCTGCCAATGTAACAACGAAAGTAATAACTGATACGGTGGTAACTCTGGAATGGGATACAGCTACAGATAATTTTACGGGTAATGTAGGCGTTACAGGCTACGATGTTTATAATGGCGATACTCTGATTGGATCGACAACAGGGCGTACGAGCTATAAAGTGACAGGACTGACCGCAAAGACCGATTACAAGTTTACCGTAAAAGCTAGGGATGCAGCAGGAAATGTTTCAGATTCTAGCAGCCTATTAAAAGTTACCACTCTAGCCTATGATCCTGCTCCAGTAAATTTGGCTCTTAACAAGACGGTTACAGCCAACGGAAGTGTGGAGGGGTACGAACCGTCCAAAGCAGTAGATGGCTCGGCTGCAAGCAGCAGAAAATGGTCTTCAAATACTACTGGTGACAAATGGCTGATGGTCGATCTTGGAGAAAAATATGATATAAGCAGGTGGGTAGTAAAGCATGCAGGAGAAGGCGGAGAGACCTTGTCCCTGAATACAAAAAATTATAAGCTTCAGGGAAGTCTGGATGGAACTGCTTGGACTGATCTAGATTCAGTAACAGGAAACGTTTCAAACAGCACGGACAGGTATATAACGAAATCCACCGTAAGGTACGTAAGGCTTTATATTACTACACCGCAAAATTATGCGGAAACAGGAACTGCAAATATTTATGAATTTGAAGTCTATGGGCGGGGCAAAGACGTTCAGCCGCCTGTTACAACGGCAACGACGGATGGGGTTGCTGGTGATGATACCTGGAATACACAGGATGTGCATGTGAAGTTCACTGCAGATGACGATCCAACTGGAACTGGTGTTGATCGCATTGAGACAAGGGTAGACGGCGGGGATTGGACAAGCAAGACTGATTTGACCCTTACTGCTGAAGGTATGCATCGCGTCGAGTATCGTGCCATAGATAACGCCGGCAATGTAGAAGCTGTAAAACGTCTTGCCATTGGAATCGATAAGACGGCGCCAGCAATTGCGATATCCGTACCGGGAGATGGGAGCATTTATGAAGATTCAGGGGATTTGACACCTCAGTTTGAATTGATGGACAAATTCTCGGGTGTCGACAACAGCAATACGACGGTGACGCTTGATAGGAATTCTTACAAAATTGGAACGAAGATCCCGCTGTATACCTTGCCGCTTGGTCAGCATACCCTTGTAGTATCCTCTAGTGACTTAGCCGGTAATAAGGGAAGCAAAACTGTTCACTTTGAGACAGTTGCCAGCATCGATTCCTTAAAGGCGTTGGTGACACGCTTTGCCGATGCCAAATGGATTGACAATGCCGGAATTGCCAATGGCCTGCAGGATAAATTGGCAAACAATGATTTGAACAGCTTTGTGAATGAAGTGAAGGCACAAAACGGGAAACATATTTCAAGCGAAGCTGCAACCTATTTGCTTAGAGATGCTCAATATGTGCTGTCACAACAATAGTGCATTTTTGAAAAGATAGAAGAAACATTCCAGCATGGCTCGAGTTTTTATACAAACGAGGGTGTCCCAAAAGTATAACTTTTAGGGGTCACCCTCTTTTTAATATGCAAAAAATAAGAAAATCGTTCTCTTTGGTATAACTAAGTCACCACAACACAATTATTCGAGAAAGGAACGATTTTCTTATGTATAAAGAGTATAAAACGAACCAATTATCACTTCCAATGGACATTTAAGTTTTAATTCCCCAACAACACCTTGCTCGTTAAATCGACTTTGCAAAGGGTTTAGTTTTGATCCTATTTTTTTTAAAAGAAGGAGGGGCTTGCTTAAATGGCAGAATGGAGAAAGGTGAGGATCGGGCACTTTTTAGCTAGGAATCTTTGACTATATTTTTAATTTTACCGAGGTTAATACTTTTGCTTGAGATGATGCAGCCATCACCAAAATTAAAATGGCCCCCGATTATGGAACTATTGGCAGTATGGCTGTTTTGAAGGGTACCACCAAAATTAATGTTTGCGTTATTAGAAATAGAATTTACTTTGAAGTTATTAATATTGATCGAGCAGGCCAATTCAATCACCGTCCTTACTCTATTTTATTTTTAAGAAAGGCATATGATTGTCCAAGTGCCTAGCATTAGCTGAAAAAAACTTAAGGGGGTCAGAATAAACAGGATTTTAAGTAAAAACATCGATGTAGAAGCTTTCTACATAGGGATTTCCACTTAAACTACCAAAAATAAGTTTCGTTAAAAATAGAAAAATGACAATACTTAAGAAGACCTTACTTAATCGTAAAAAAAGAGGTCGTATACTCATTTTTTTAACCGCAATTATATATTTTTTTAGCAGCATCCGTTAACGCACTCCAAATTATGTGAATATCCCTATTCTTAGTTCTCCAATTACTAAAAGCAGCACGTATTGCTGGCGTTTTTTTATATATTGTAGGCGTTACAAATACTCGACCATCTTCATTTAATAATTCAATGAATTTATAAACCATATCTGTTGTAGGTCCCTCTTGATTTAATGTAAAACAAACAACATTTAACCTTACAGGAGCTAACATAATAAACTGTTCGCTTTGTTCAATCTTATCCTTTAACATACTTGCCATTTCAATATTTCTCTCAATAAGTTCTTGATACCCTTTTTTTCCATACGCTTTTAGGGTAAACCATGCAGGTAGTGCCCTAAACCTGCGGGAA
>Ga0213821_1000856_pt1 | contig 16310 bp, 17 predicted proteins | sample MC6MC0909MG_FD_179894 | JGI IMG/M metagenome (GOLD analysis project Ga0213821, IMG submission 179894) | Enriched soil aggregate microbial communities from Iowa State University, Ames, United States - MC6-MC0909-MG | ecosystem: Environmental > Terrestrial > Soil > Unclassified | place: USA: Iowa...
ACAGTCAGAAAAAAACGCTTCGTAATTTAGTTATATATGTGGGTGGGTTTGGATTGTCCTTTGCGCTATTATATGCCTCTTTCAACTATTTACAGTTAAGCATCGCCTATGTTGTGTGGATTGGTATTGGGACTGTTGGGGCTGTCCTTGTAAATATTATATTTTTTGGCGAATCCAAAAACCGCACCCGTTTGATTAGTATCGTTGCCATTATTATTGGTGTAGCAGGTTTAAAAGCTATATCTTAATTTATTTTGCTGCTTTCGGTAGAATTTAGTAATAATGTTTGGTGAGAAGATGTCCAAAGGATTTAAAGATTTAAGCACATAGTATTAATGATGAAGAGGGTGTTATTTGGAAGATTTGGACTGAGAATAGCTAAGGATTTTTGCAATAAATGAAGCATTGTCCTCCATTAACCACAGTCCTATCCATTGATAAACAACATGGCGTATCCGCACTAAGTGATACGCCTTTTTCATACTATCATTATTTTAATATTTTCGTATATTGCTCCGATACATACGTTAAATACGGCTTACCTGTAATAGGATGGGTTTGTATATCGGCATAAACACCAAATACATCTTGTAATAATGCTGGCGTAAGCACTTCTTCTGGTGTACCAGAGCAAACGATTTGACCTTGCTGTAAAACATAAATTTGATCGCAATACATAGCTGCAATATTTAGGTCATGCAAAGCAGCAACAACGGTTAAATGCAAAGTTTGAATTAAATCCATTAGCTGTAATTGATGCTGTATATCTAAATGATTTGTTGGCTCATCTAAAATAAGTATTTGTGCTTGCTGAGCAAGTGCACGTGCTACCATCACCCGTTTTTTTTCTCCACCTGACAATGAGCTGAAACTACGTTTTTCTAAATGTGTGATACCTGTTTGATTTAATGCATCCTTCACAATTTGAAAATCTCGTTCTTGATCAAGCTCCAATAATTTTTTGTGAGGTGTTCTTCCCATACTTACTAAATCATGTACTGTAAAGTCAAATAAAACCGGTGTTTCTTGACTTACTACCGCCAAATTTTTAGCAATGTTTTTACTTGATTGCTTAAAAATATCCTGCTCATTTAACAGAACCGTACCATTTTCAGGCTTTAATAGGCGGTACATATTTTTTAATAAGGTTGACTTCCCGCTACCGTTTGGACCAATTAGCCCAACAAATTGCTGTTCCCTTATTTGCATACTAACCTCATGTAATATGCGTTGATCCTGAATGGAATAGGATACCTGCCTTACTTCTAATGTCATAGGTTTAATCTCCTTCACCGAAAGAATAATTATTACGGCGCAGTAGCCAAATGAAAAATGGTCCTCCACAGAAAGCAGTAATAATTCCAATTGGCATTTCTTCAGGAGCTATCAAAATTCGAGCAATCGCATCTGCCCAAACTAAAAAAATACCTCCTAATAAAGCACTAATTGGTATTACATATTTATAGTTAGAACCTACAATTATGCGAACAATATGTGGAATAATTAAGCCAACAAATCCAATAGAGCCGCTAACTGCAACAAGCACACCCGTTAATAAAGATACTAGTAGGATAAGCTGTAAACGAAACTGTTGGATATTGACGCCTAATGTAACTGCTGCCTCTTCCCCAAGCAATAATAAATTTAAATGACGATAATGGAGCCACAGTAAGGCAAACACGACGATAAAAATAGCTGTAGGAATAATTATATTACTCCATTTTGCACCAGCTAGACTTCCAAGCGTCCAATACATAACTGCCTTAATTCCACCCTCTTGCTTTGCCATCATTAAAATAAAATTCGAAATAGCAGATAAAATAAACGATACTGCCATTCCAGCAAGTAAAAGTCTAAAGACAGATATTTTTCCTCCAACACGGGCAAGGAAAAACACTAACAATATGGCTAGTAGTGAGCCTAAAAATGCAGATACTGAAAGAGCAAAAATTCCTAGGAATGAAAATGCACCTAAAATAATAACAGCTGTAGCACCGACTGTTGCCCCTGAGGATATTCCTAATATGTATGGTTCAGCTATAGAATTACGCACAAGAGCCTGTATAGCTGCTCCTGCAATTGCTAAGCCTGCTCCTACAATGGCAGCCAACAAGACGCGTGGCACCCGTATTTGCCAAATGATAATTTCTTGCGAGCGACTCCAATCCTGCTCTATAAAATTTTGGACGATTGGAATTTTGGACAGAATAACCTGCCACACATAAAGAGGTGTGATGGAAACAGATCCAACCATAACAGCCAAAGTCATAGAAATGATTAGTATTAGAAACAAAGACAGTGATAATAGTATAAATTTTTTATTCATATGTATAGTACTCCTAATCAACCGTAATAGATATGAAGCAATAAAAAAGAGTATTTCATGCATAGTATGCATAGAAATACCCTAGATTCATCAACAAAGTCAGAAAGATTTCCTTCTATTGTCCGTAAATGCGTTCATCCTCGTGGGCATTACAACTATCACTAAATGGCAGGTCTCCTGGCTTCGAATCAACGTTTTATGATTACCTTCCCGTTCCTAAAACAGTGGCTAAATCATCATAAAACTCCTCATTACAGTTGCGGGACAGCGTCGGATTTTCACCGACTTCCCTTTTAAGTGACACTTTATATAAGATGCCACACCATTAGTATCCAAACTATTAAAATTATGACGATTCTATCATACATTTAAGTAGTTAGTCTATTAATTATCATTGAGTTAACTAAACATAAATTATAGGTTGACACAAATATTTTATTTTCATACACTGTTTATAACTTTAATAGACAGGAGTGAAATTATGGCAACAGTTGCAGAACACTCTCATCATAGATTAAGAACAGTAGATATTGCCTATATTGGATTATTTTCAACGTTAATGATGATTGGTGCAAATATTACTTCTATTGTCCCTTTCATGTCTGTAGGTGGAGTCCCCATCACATTGCAAACTTTCTTTGCTATATTAGCTGGACTCGTTCTTGGTAGTAGAAAGGGTGCGCTTGCTTGTACGGTATATATGTGCATTGGCTTAGCTGGTGCACCCGTATTTGCACGTTTTGGTGGCGGCTTTGGACAAATCTTGAGCCCTACATTTGGCTTTATTGTCACATTTATTTTAGCTGCATTTATCGCAGGACTGATTGTTGAGCGCAGCGGCACAAAGAAAAGCTATATTGTTGCAGCAGTAATTGCTACAGCTATTAATTATTTACTAGGGACAAATTGGATGTACTTTGCTTATAAGCTATGGGCTAGCGCTCCAGATGCTTTCAATTATAAGATGGCCTGGCTTTGGATGATGCCGCCTTTGCCTAAGGATATTATTTTAGCAGTCTTTGCTGGTATTTTTGCGCATCGACTACAAAGGATATTAAAAATAATACCAATAAAATAGTTGAATTCTTAAAACGCCAAACCTACAAAGATGGCGTATTTCTTATAATCCTTCCATTATTTCTGCACATTTATTTGCTACATTAGGTGTAAATAGTGAGGAGGAATAAAGGATGAAGATAAAAAGAAGTTGGTTTATCAGTTTCCTGACAGTAACTACTTTCCTAACGTTATCAGGTTGCTCTGACAAGACAGAATCAGGGACGAAAAAGGACAATGACATTGAGCAGAATACAAAGATGGATCATTCAACAATGGATCATTCTAGCTCGGGTGAGGTGCCCGTAGCGTTGAAAACTGCCGTAAACCCTAAATTTCCAGAAGGAAGCACAGCTATTATTACCAATGGACATATGGAAGGTATGGAGGGAGCAAAAGCAACAATTGTAGGCGCATATGATACTACTGCATATATTGTCTCCTATGATCCAGCTACAGGTGGTGAGCGTGTAGAAAATCATAAGTGGGTTATTCATGAGGAATTAATTAATTCAGATTTAGCTCCATTAGCCTCTGGTACTGAGGTTAAGACAAATGCATCTCATATGACGGGCATGGAAAATGCGACTGTTCGGATTGATAAAGCAGTCCAAACGACTGTTTATATGATTGATTACACAGCTACTACAAATGGAGAGTCTGTAAAAAATCATAAATGGGTAACTGAGGACGAATTAAAAGCAGAATAAGACGCTGAACCTCTGTAGATTTCTTGCAGAGGTTCTTCTAGCTTCTAAGATCTAAAGCATTCTTCCTGCGGACTTAAGCCATTTATAGCCAAGCCCCCAAACAGTTTGTAAATAATCATCAGCAGGAAAACCACTTTTCCGTAGTTTCTCTCGTAAATTACGTACATGTGAATCAATTGTTCGATCCTCTATCGAATCATGGTAACCCCATACAGTATTAATAAGATGCTCCCTAGTAAAAACCTTATTTTGATGCGCTAAAAATAAGGCTAGCATCCCAAATTCCTTAGGTGTTAAGGATATTTCCTTCTGTCTAAAACAAACTTCAAAGGATTCCTTGTTTAAATGTAATCCCTCAAACGACACAATATTTTCATCACTTTTTGCCCTCCTTAGAACAGCATTAATACGTGCTAGTAACACTTCTTCATCGAAGGGTTTCAGAATGTAATCATCTGCTCCTAGATTTAGACCTTTTACCATATCAGTATGCTCCCCTTTTGCTGTTAGCATAATGATGGGCACATCCCAAAACTTCCTTATTTCTTTACAGACCTGCCAACCATCCATTTCTGGCATCATGATATCTAAAAGTACCAGATCTACATGATTTTCTTCTAAATAGATCAGAGTCTCCTGAACGGATACCATTTCCTTACATGTGAAAACAGGCTCTAAATAAAGCTTAAGCAAGTTTAACATTCTGGGTTCATCATCAATGAGTAGTATTGTTTTCATGCTTTTTGACTCCTTTAAACGTTAGGATAAAAGTTGTTCCTTTATTTTCTATACTCTGGGCTGCAATTTCTCCTCCATGCGCCTGAACAAGCTCTTTTACAATTGAAAGCCCCAGTCCAACGCCCCCTAGTGCACGACTACGAGATTTTTCAACACGATAAAACCGTTCAAAAATATGAGGTAAATCCTTTTTGGGAATTCCCTTTCCAGTATCTTTAACGAGTATAGATACTAAATCGTCCTGTCTTTTTGCTATGACGGAGATAACGTCACCTGGTGAACAATATGATAATGCATTATTGAGGAGATTCATTAATATTTGTTCCAGCCTTGCAGCATCAGCCATTAAAGTTAATCCTTCTTCACAATGAACGTTAAAATGCAGCTGTTTTTCTTGAAAGGCAGGGCTCAATTTCCCTCTAATATTTTCCAAAATCTCATTCAATTGAAGACATTCTTTTTCAATAATAAAGGAGTTTTCGTCCATTTTAGCTAGATCAAATAATTCCCTTATTAAATGAGAGAGTCGATTTGTTTCTTCTATAATAATACCTAAATATTTTTGTCGATCTTGCTCCGTCAAATTACGTTTATAGAGAATATCCGCATAGCCTTTTATAAAGGTTAAGGGTGTTCTAAGCTCATGGGCAATGCTTGATAAAAAATCTTTGCGATCCTGTCTTAAATGATTCAACTCATCTGATAAATGCTGAATTGCTATAGCAAGATCACTTAGTTCATCCCTTCCATTCGAAGAAAGTGCCACGGAAAAGTCACCATTACTCATTTTCATAGTAGCTTCTTTCATCTGAATTAAAGGGTGAGCTAGCTTTCTAGATAAAACAATAATGACTGCAATGGTTACAAGACCTGAAACAAATCCAACAATTAAAAAATGCTTATTTAAGCGCTCCATTAATGCATGGATTGAAACTGTATTTTGAAACATAAAAACATATCCAACTGTTCTCTGCTGCTTTTGAATTGGACTAATGGTTGCAATATATTTTTCATTTTTCCAATGACGCTGCAGTATTTCTCCATTATAAGGAACAGTATTCTCTAATTGATTTATATAATCTTTGATTTCAGGATGTGGGTTTGAAGACGCCAATATTGTTCCTGATATATTTGTAATAACTACATCTGTATCTTCCTCTGACTCCATTAGTACAATATGAGCTAGGGTCTCCTTGTCAAAATTTTGCTCTAAAATTGTTCTATGAGAGTTTCCTCTTGCCTGCAAGCTTGTTAGTTCCTCTTCAACCCTTGAATTGGTTAAAGAAGTATGTAAAAAGAACATCATAAATGTTTCAATGCAAAATAATGTAATAAAAAAAATGATTCCAAGCTTTAGTGAAAGTTTTCTCATTTGCTAACCACCATTTTGAGATTTCCAAAAAATACGTGACATCTGCAGGGCATTATCATGCGTTTATATGTTCGCTGAATAGGAAAAATACATCATCTCTTCTCTTTGAAGTATTCTGTACCTGACGCTTCGCTTGCGGTACAAAACATTTGGCTGAATCACGTCAAAAGTATAACGTAAAAATATGAAGATTTTATGCAGTAGTACAGCATTTTTAATCGAGCATCTTTATTCGTTTCAGCAGAAGTTAAAAAGTCCTGTAAGTATACCTAGTACTTACAGGACTTTCATTATGTTAAACGTATTTTTTTGCCCAGTTTAAGAAGTTATCGATAACTAAATCAAGGAATTTTACAGTACCTTCATCTGTTAGGTTACCTTCTGCATCAAATTTTGTGTGCACAGCACCAATATAAACATCATTCCCACTAAGTAATGGTGAATTAATACCTGGGGAGAATAAAATATCTCTCAAATGTAATTGTGCTTTAACAGTACCAAGATTCCCCATCGATGCACCCATAATAATAGATGGTTTTCCAATCATTACTTTGTCTACACGAGATAACCAGTCAATTGCATTAACCATGACACCTGGTACGGTACCATTATATTCAGGTGTCACCCAAAGCACTGCATCTGCAGCTTTCACTTTTGCTTTAAAATCAAGCACGGCTTGTGGTGCATCATTTTCAATATCTTGATTATACATTGGTAGCTCATTTAAGCTTAAAACCTCAAGTTCAAACTTCTCAGCATATTGTTTTTGAATAAATTTAGCTAACTGCATATTATAAGATTCTTTTCGGATACTTCCTACGATAGCTACTACTTTCATGATGTTATTTCCTCCTAAAACGTCTATTATTCTTAGTATTTGTATAGTAATTCTATTTTATACCACGTTAGTAATAAGTGGCAAATTCCTCAACCGGCTTACGATAACCTCGTAAACGACGACTGCTTTCTTTTTCCTTACCTATTGTTATCATAAGTGCAATTTCATGTGTTTCTGGCACATTAAAAAGTGCACGCATTTTTTCATTATCGAACCCAATCATTGGGCAGGTGTCCCAACCGCGATTTTTTGCAGCAAGCATAAATAACATTGCTGATAATGAAGCATTACGAATCGCCTCATCCTTCATAAAATCCTGTCCACCATCTTCATAAAATTTAGTATTCTCTGCTACAATCTCTTCTAATTCACTAGTGGTGATTATTCCTAAATCCACCATCCCCTGAGTGAGGTTGGCCGTGTTTTTATAGGCCTCTTTATCACCTAATACTAGAATCACCCCAGAAGCTGAATGTACTTTATATTGACCAAATGCTACCTCTCTTACTTTTTCCTTCATCTCTTCATCCAAAACAATAATGTAGTTAGCATGTTGTAAGTTAAAAGCCGATGGAGCAAGCTTAACATCCTCTAAAATAGGCCGTATGTCTTCTTCAGTCATCTTAACGTCCTTTAAAAAATTATTGGCTGAACGACGCTTTTCAATTAGTTTAGAAAATTCCATTTATAAGCCCCCAATGCAGTTATGTAAATCCATCCAGTAAGCAACATATTTCTGTTACTGGATGAATTATATTACTCATATTCTTTATCGAACTTTATTGTACTTCTTACAGTGTCAATAGGACGAACGAGTTCTTCAATTTGAGCACGCTTTGGCTCTAAAAATGGTGGCAATGAAAGTTTTTCACCTAAAGTTTCATAAGGCTCATCCCCCATAAACCCTGGTCCATCAGTGGCTAGTTCAAATAAAATTTGTGGCGCTACTCGTGCATAAAGTGATTCAAAGAAGTGACGATTGACATAACCAGAAGTATGGAAGCCGAAGCTATCAAATCGTTCAGTCCATTCATTCAACACAGCACGATCCTCTACTCGGAAGGCGGCATGATGAACTGTACCAAAGCCTTGACGTGCTAAAGGTAGAACACTGTTGAATTCAACAATAAGTTGAGCACCGTTGCCTCCCTCTCCTACCTCAAATAAATGGAAATCTCCTTCCTCAGCAATTTCAGTAAAAAGCATCACCTTTTCTAGCACATCTTTGAAATATTTAAAATTAGCAACTCGAACAAATACTGGCCCTAATCCTGTTATTGCATATTCCAAAGGGATTGGCCCATCTTTCCATGGAGTCCCGGAGGCAACACCATTATTGTGCTCATCAGAAATAAGTTGATATTGCTGATCGTCGAAATCAACGAAAGATAAAGTTTTCTTACCAAATTGTTCTTTAATGCCAGTATGATTAACCTGTAATCGGTCAAAACGTTTCACCCAATAGTCCAAAGCGGCATCCGTTGGTACACGGAAGGAGGTTTTTGAAATCTCATTTGTTCCATGCACGCCTTTTGGAATGTTCGGAAAATCAAAGAACGTCATATCTGTACCTGCGCTGCCCTTATCATCCGCAAAGAATAAATGATATGTTTGAATGTCGTCCTGATTAACTGTTTTTTTTACTAAACGCATTCCTAACACAAAAGTAAAAAATTTATAATTTTCTTCAGCACTACTAGTAATTGCCGTGACGTGATGAATCCCTTTTAAATGATTCATTTAAATCCCTCCTATTATCTCGATTTCGAGATATTAATGTAAAATTGTTCATTTATTAATCGCATTAAAACCAATCTTCTTTAAAGATAGAATCATTGTTTCCAGTTCTTCAGGGTCTAATACTTCAAAAATTTCATTAATTTTTTGTTCATGCTTTGGGAAAATCTCTTCCAATAATGCCCGTCCCTCATCTGTTAAAAAAATATAAGTGACACGGCGATCCTTCGCACAAGCAAATCGATAGACATAGCCTTTTTGTTCAAGCTTATCAATAACATAGGTAATACTGCTACTTGCAATTAATATTCTCTTTCCAATCACTTGAATCGGTTGTTCCCCACGATGGTATAAAAATTCAAGCACTGAAAATTCGGTTTGATTTAAATCATATTGTAGTAAATCTCTCCTTGTTGCTTCCTGAATCGTTTGATATGCACGGAACAAGACCGTAAAAGCCTTTAAATTACGATTGTTTTCCCTCATACCATTCCCTCTTTCTATTTACCTCGAATTTCATTATCTTTAATTCGAGATAATAATAACATATATTTCTTTATACGACAATTAATTTGTTTTACTCAGAAATCGACTTTATCCTTTATAGCATCACTTACTTCTAAGAAATAAAACCCAGCCATTAATAGATTGCTGGATTTTACTGGATGAACTCAGCCTGCATCATTTACTTTAGACGTTTAAATTCTTTTTCATTCCCATCAACAAATTCTACTTCAATCTCAATTGATTGGAAGTCCTCTGCAATATGAAATACGGAAATAACCTGATCTATTACTTCATCATTTGGTGTTGTGGAATCGAATGTCAGCTGCTTAAAAAGAGGTTCCAGTTTCGTATAAGCTGCATCTCCCTTAAGATTTTCGTTATTTCGGGTATTCTGTAATTTCGCTGCTATGCCAGACTTTTTATTTTCGTATTCAGCTTCATAGGAATCTGTCGAAGAATAGTCAACATCCAACGAAAACTCTAAAAAATTGAAGGGTACTTGATCTGTTGCGGTATCTCCGACTTGTTGATTATTTTGTTGAACTGGAGCATTTGCCGGCATATCTTGCACCTTTTCTTTTGTACAGCCATAGAGTGCGATAGTCGTAAAAAGAATAGCCATAAAAAATTTAGTTTTCATCCTTCCACTCCTTTCTTCTGTTATTATTTCACTTTTGTTTAAAAATTAACCCAAAAAGGGTATCTCCAATAATCAGGAGATACCCTTTCTATTTTTAAAAGAAGCGACTGTTATTACCTTCGCCAATAGCTTTAGCTAATCGCATTGTTGAAACAGCTAAATCTGCATATGATACTTTCTCAGTAGCATTGAAGCTATTTTGCTGTGCATCTATTAATCCCATTGCACTTGCTAAAGCCACATAGCCAGAGTATGCTGGATCAATTGAGCCTGCATCAGCAAAGTTTAATTTATAAATATCGCTATGCTTAGCAGCTTTCTCTAGGCCTAATACACGAATATACCATTTTGCAAGCTCTTGACGAGTCAATGTTGCATCAACATCAAATCGATCTGCTGGCTTTAAGACGCCCATTCTTACGGCTTCTTCAACTACTCCATATAATGGATGATTTTTATCAATATTTGTGAAGGATTGCTTTTCATCACCTTCTCCATATCCACCAAAATAGCCATATGTGAGAGATTTAAGCATAATTTTTAGTGCTTCTCCCTTAGTCACGCCAGTATCAGCATTAAAAGTAGCTGGGTCTTTAATCTCTAACACATTTTGACTAACCAAATAATTTAACTCTTTTGCTGCAGTAGGATGTGAAATCAATGGTTGCTCTTTTTTATCCTCAATCTTTATTAACCACTCACCAGTAGTTGCATCAATTTGATTAAGTAAATTACCACCATAAGTTGGTGAATACACTAGATCATAATGATTCTTATCCTCACCACTTTGTTTAGCGTATTGCAATTGTAATTTAAGTGCCTCACGATAAGATTCTTTTGCTTTATCAGCAGAAATCGCCTTATCTACAGATGGCCAATTATCGATTTTTTGGTTAGAAATATACAATGAACGTAATGAGCCATCAGAACCAATACTTACAGATATTTCATCTCCTACCACAGCGATATCATTTACAACACGCGGGAATGAGAAGTAATATTCTTTACTATAATCAGCTAATACAGCATCCTCTAATGGTTTAGAATAATTATGCACATAGGAAGGAGCCCATTGCTTTAAGTATTCAATCGCCTTGTTCAATGCTGCATCCTTAGAAATGGTTGTAGTCTTATCATTAGACTTTACGAAATCTCTAGTTAAATCATGGTATTGAATAATTTCGCCTGTTGCCTTATTTAATTCAAATGAGGAGCCTATGCCACCATTATCATACATATACGTATAATTTACAGAGTAAATTGTTTCCCCATTTTGGTTTTCTCTTTCATCAATCATATCAATTTGTAACTTAGCTTTATCAGGATCAACCTTTAAGAAGGATTTTGCAAATTCTTCTACTTCAGCTAATGTCATACCCTTCTTTCTTGGTTCAAGCGGTTGTGAGGATAGCTTTTCTACGCGTTTTACTTTCGGTACCTGTGCCGAGAAGCCATTCACTGTTTGCCATTGACCATTTAAAGCATGTACCCCATTAAAGCCTATTGCTGGTGCATAAACAAGCTTCACTTTACGCTGATCTGTTTGGAAATCATAATCGACTGTGTAACGCAATTCAACTGCTAAATTATCACGAATTTGGGCAAGAATATCCGCTTCAGTCTTCTTCTGCTCTACACTATCAAATGTTGCCTTGCTAAGAGGCTCTGTATTGCGATAAACACTTGTAATTTCGCCATTCGCAAGGACTTCAATAGTAAAATATTGCTCGCTGATTGCCACACCATTTTGAGTTGGTGAATAGACAAACGAATAAGCAATTGGCTGTGATAATGGTCTGCTCATATTAAAATAGGAGTCAGAGCCAATACCATTTTCCTGAAGCTTATAGTTTTCAGTATTTGGGAATTTAGCTAAGAATTCCTTTGCAATTTTTTGTGCATCAGCTTCAGAATACTTTGCTGGATACATTGCATCTGAAATATCAGAAGGCTGATAATAGAAATTCTCTAGTTCTAAATCGTCTCCCTTAAATGTGAAGCTACCATAAATCTCCTTACCATTTACAGTTTTATGGAAGCTTATATCATAACGAATTGTTGTATCATCTGTATAGTAGTGTCCGCTTCCTACATTTAAATCTTTCTCTGTTAAGAAATTAAACTTATCAGGGAATATTGCATGCAATTTATTGATAAGCATACTCTTCGTGACTTTTGTCTCCGTTGAAGCTACTTGAATTTCAATTCTCTCTGAAGATTCCTTTACATTGGCAGATGCTTGTGAAATTGGTGAAAGTACCCCGACAGTAAATGCTGTAGATGTTAGTATAATACCTAACTTTTTAAACTTACCCAAAATATCCCTCCTAGAAAACTATTTACCATTTATTATAATATACATTTCCAAATTTGGAAACGTTATTTACAGAATATTACCGCTTAAAAGAAAATAGAATAGTTATTTTTTCACCACATCGAAATTGGAGCCTATTAATAACCAATTTTGTGGGAATGGTAAACCTAGTTTCCAATAACCCACTCCTCGAAGTTTATATCGCTTTATTAAATCGAATTTGGCTTGAATGGATCTTGCATCTTCAAACCAAACAACATGTGCCCTGCCCTGTTCGTCATAGTATTCAAAGAAAGGAGCTTGGGCTCTCCTATCATACTGAATAGCTGCATTATATTTTTTAGCAATTTCAATAGCTCTTTGCGGACTAACTGCTTCAGCAATAGGACCTCCTTGTACAAAAGGCAGTGTCCAGTCATAGCCATATAAATTTTGTCCTAGAATAATTTTATTTCTAGGAATTTCACTAATAGCATATTTAACAACTGCCTCTACCTCAGGAAGTGGAGATACTGCCATAGGAGGACCAGCAGAATATCCCCATTCATAGGTCATTAACATCACAAAATCCACGATTTCTCCATGTGCTCTATAATCATGTGCCTCTGTCCAAGGACCGCGCTCACTTGCACTCGTTTTTGGTGCAAGTGCTGTGGATACTGTGTACCCTTGTGGATGGAATCTACTTACAGCTCTTCTTAAAAAATTGTTATACGCCTCACGTTGATCCCCTGGTAAATTTTCAAAATCAAAATGGATATCTTTAATGCTCCCTAAACGCCTTGCCTCTTCTAGAATATTATCGAAAAGCAAATCCTGTACAGCTGTACTTTGAAAAATATCTCGAGCTAAATCACCGCTAAAGCTAAAATTCTCTAAATTTGAGATAACCATTGCTAAGGAGGCTCCTGTATCATTAGCAATTTGCGTCACACCCTGACTTGGTGGTTTTTTAAGTGTCCCATCTCGCCTTGCTTCATAGCTAAATAAAGCAAGATACGTTAAAAATGGTCCTGCTTCTCTAGCCTGACTCAATAATGGCTCGCTAACAGATGTCCCTCTCGGCTCCAAATATGCCAAAGTCTCAGCTCTTGTTTTAGGTGGAGATGGAATATACAGTCGCACCCCAACAGACAGCGGCTGGTTTGGATTCATATTGTTGACCTGTGCAAGTGTTGCATAATTAATACCGAAGCGCTGACCAATGGACCATAAACTGTCTCCTGGCTGCACATAATAAAAGCTTCCGATAATCGGAATAACAAGAGCTTGCCCTACGACTAGTCGATTTGGCTCTGGAATTTGATTGGCATCTACTATACTTTGAACCGTCGTCCCATACGCCTGTGCAATCCTCCATAAAGACTCCCCAGCTCGTACAACATGTATTTGAATGACATTGCCTCCTTCAAGCGTCATGAAATCATACCTATAAAGCTTATGAAATAAGGTAGGAAAAGATGCCATCGCTCTTTCGAAACAGGTTTCTATCAATTATTCCTCGGCATAATTGCGTCCGAAATCGACTTTGTGCTAACGTAGCGGCAGCAACATGTTGTTTTTCTGTGCGAAAGCGTAGTGCCAACGTAGCGACAGCAACATGTTGTTTTTCTGTGCGAAAGCGTAGTGCCAACGTAGCGGCAGCAACATGTTGTTGGTCACTCAGTCTTGTGTTGTTGTTGTTGTTGCTGTCGCTGTTGCTTTCGCACAGATAAATTGCCACAGGACGTGGCGTTCTTAGACTGAGTTCCTCTATTCCAGTGGATGTTTGGACACCCGCTGAAAAGAAGCTTAAATTCACATTCAACTCACCACGTATAGAGATGAGAGACTTCTGTATCTGCTGCTGCCGCTATGCTTTCGATACAAAAAACATTTGCTGAAAGAAGTTAAAAAAATCCTTCACCGATTACTGTGAAGGCATGCTGTATTTATAATATTTATGACACGCTCGAAAATAGAATACAAAGAAGAAATAAGCAACCAACTGTAGCATGGAACCTATAAAATGAACATTCTCTCGCATACTTTCTTCAACATTCATTGAAAATGCTTGTATAACGAAGCCGCATAGCATCAAAGCTATATATGTCTGATAGGTTTTAAATGTTTTAGCTTCAAGTGGCTTATTATAATGAATGTGTAATAATAATTGAAAAACACAATACATAAAAATGATAAATAAAAATTGCATAAGCTGTATTCCAATGTCCCCCAGTATCTTATAACCTAGCCATTGATCTAGCTCCACAAAGAATGACAAGACTGCCAAAATAATTGCGAAGTTTTTTGACCAACGCTTAAAATTATGCAAGGAGGGCAGTAGATGAATACCATATATAAAAGATAGATAACCAATAAAATCTGGAAATATATCTGGTAATCCGAAAAAACTTGAATCCATAAAAACAAAAGACACACCATTCACTATATATTCGTAGGGCTTTTTCATTATTTTACATCTCCTTCAATTGCTTTCACGAGGTAGTTATCCTGTTCCTTTAGAATCTCATCTAAACGTTCTTGCATATTCGTAAATGATCCAATCATTTCGTTATCATCATAGAATTCGCTATAGCTTGGTTCTTCAATATTTTGATTCTCTGCATATAGTAGATTTCCGACCCATGCTAAAAAGGACAGTGAAAACGTTAAATAGACAAGTCTTCCTTTTGTAAGCCCCTTATAATAAACGAACAGTATAAATAACAAGAGGGCAAGCATTAGGAAAACACATAATATATTCGTAAGATTTTTCTCCTGATTGATGGTTAATAGTGCTGCGTTTTTCAGGTTGATTGATTGCCCTGTACCAATTATGAATACAAATAGTAGAACAGCTAGCGTCACTGGAATGGTTAATATTGTCGCTATAGAAAATCGTTTTATCTTCTTTATAGGAGTTTTTTCAAGGCTCTGACGCAGTTGCTTTGAGAAATCTATATTTGGATCTTTATCAGGTCGTTTTTTTAGTGCGTCAAATAACTCATAATCACGTTCTTCCATCAATCGTCCCCCCCTACTTTTTTTCGAAGCCTTGTCATTGCCCGATGAAAATCAACACGTACCTTCACTTCTGAAATGCCCAAAATCTCGGCGGTTTCCTGAATCGTGTAGTCTTTTAGCATTCTGCAAATAATGATTGTTCGATCATGTGATTTTAATGTCATTAATGCCTCTTGTACCTTTTGCCATTGCTCATTTTTCTCTATCATTTCCAGAGGCTTTGAAACTTCTTTCAATACAGGCTGCCAGCTTAGCTTTTCTATTAAAAGTCTTTTTACTTTTTCCCTTCTATGTATATCTACTGCTGTATTTCGTGCAATTGACAAAATCCAAGTTTTTACTTTATCCATATCCTTTAATTTATCTAACTGCTTCATCACTTTGAAAAATGTCTCCTGCGTAATATCCTCCGCCTCTTCCCTACTATTTGTATAATAAAGCGCAAAATGATACACATCTCGATGATAACAATCGTACAAATGTTCTATATTTGTTATGTCCTTATGCAAAGCCTCACCCCACTTTCTACACTCAGAAATAAGTCGTTACAACAAATTATTTGTTACACTTTTCCCACTTATTTTTATATAACTAGCGTAAAATGCCTTATTCTTTTCATGATTTACTCTCCTGTATAATGAAATTACTGTAAGGAGGTGTTAGTTTGCGTTTATTTTACCAGCAAAAAACAATTGGAAAAAAATCGCGTAAACTTCAAAAGATTGCATTTACAATTAAAGAGCCTGTCCATACCTTGAAAGACTTACTACTACAGCTCGTCACACAGGAGGTTCAGAATTTTAACGAAAAGGCGTTGGATACACCGCTTCATATATATTTAACTGAGGAGCTATTAGAGGATGCTGTACATCATGGCAAGATACATTTTGGTGAGAAAAAAAATGCCACTGTCCAGTCTTTAGAGCAGGCTAAATCGACAGTGATTCAAGCTTTTGAAGATGAGCTATTTTTAGTAGTCCAAAATGAGGAGCAATTGAATTCACTTACAACACCACTAACAATTCAAGAAGATGACGTTTTTACTTTTATAAAATTAACGATGCTA
>Ga0213821_1000859_pt1 | contig 16220 bp, 11 predicted proteins | sample MC6MC0909MG_FD_179894 | JGI IMG/M metagenome (GOLD analysis project Ga0213821, IMG submission 179894) | Enriched soil aggregate microbial communities from Iowa State University, Ames, United States - MC6-MC0909-MG | ecosystem: Environmental > Terrestrial > Soil > Unclassified | place: USA: Iowa...
AGTCGCTGGGCATCGACGCCCCCACCGCCGGCCACGTCATCAGCGCGTACGCGCTGGGCGTCGTGGTGGGCGCGCCCATCCTGGCCGTGCTGGGCGCGCGCATGCCGCGCCGCCGTCTGCTGATCGCGCTGATGGGCCTGTTCGCCATCGGCAACGGCCTGAGCGCCATTGCGCCGAACTACCACTGGATGCTGTTCTTCCGCTTTCTTAGCGGCCTGCCGCATGGCGCCTACTTCGGCATCGCCTCGCTCGTGGCCAGTTCGATGGTGCCGGCCAACCGGCGCACCGTTGCCGTGGGCCGCGTGTTTCTGGGCCTGACGGTGGCCACCATCGTCGGCGTGCCGCTGGCCAACTGGCTGGGCCAGGTCATCGGCTGGCGCTGGAGCTTCGGTCTGGTGTCGCTGCTGGCGGTGCTGACCATGCTGAGCGTGCGCGCCTACGCGCCGGACACCGCCGCCGACCCCAAGGCCAGCCCGCTGCGCGAACTGAGCGCGCTGGGCCGCGGCCAGGTCTGGATCACGCTGGCGATCGGCGCCGTCGGCTTCGGCGGGCTGTTCTCCATCTATACGTATCTGGCCGACACGCTGACCGCCGTCACCCAGGTGACGCCCGCCATGGTGCCGTTGGTGCTCAGTGCCTTCGGCGTCGGCCTGACGGTGGGCAACATGGTCGTGCCGGTGTTTGCGGATCGCGCCGTCATGCGCACCGCGGGCCTCTTGCTGCTGTGGTCGGCCGTGGTGCTGGCCCTTTTCCCGCTGATGGCCCACAACGTCTGGCTGATCACGTTGAACGTGTTCCTGGTTGGCGTGGGTGGTGCGCTGGGAACGGTGCTGCAAACGCGCCTGATGGACGTGTCGGGCGACGCGCAAGGACTGGCCGCCGCGCTCAACCACTCCGCCTTCAACACCGCCAATGCGCTCGGCCCCTTCCTGGGCGGCCTCGCCATTGCGGCTGGGTTCGGATGGACGTCGACCGGCTGGGTCGGCAGCCTGCTCGCCATCGCCAGCATGCCCTTGTGGCTGTGGGCGGTGATGCTGGAACGCCGGACGCGCACGGCGCGCGCGGACAAGCTGGTGGTCAGCACTGAATCGGCGCGTTGAAGGAATGGGGGACGCTAACACTGGTGTCCCCTTTTTCATGACCTGTCCCCGGCCTGACTTTGGCAACCCCCGCACGAGACACCTGCGTGTGCTCGGCAGGTGTCTGACACCCAACGAGATCGACGTCATCCTGCAATGCCGTCTCAAGGGTGTCAGACACCATCATGCAACGTCCCCCATTTTTCTCGTCACAAAACGTCGGCCCCGCGCCACACCGGGCAAGCGCCTATTGCGGCCCGCCTCCGCGCCGCAGCTATACTTTCCGCACTCTTTACCACCCTCAAGACGCGCTGCACCTCCAACCTGCAGCGCTTTTTTTATGCCCGCTTTGACTGCCTTGCTGCGCCCGCTGTGCCAGGCGCTTTGCTGCCTGGCCGCAGCCCTCTTCTCCACCCACGCCTTGGCCGCGCCGCCGTCGCTGGCCGAATGCCACGGCATCAAGGACCTGGCCTTCGTTGCCCACCTGGATGACGACCTGCTCTTCATGAACCCGGACGTCGCCTCGAACATCGAGGCCGGCGGCTGCGTGCGCCTGGTCTACCTGACCGCCAGCGACGCCGGTGAAGGCGAAGGCTACATGCTGGGCCGCGAGCGGGGCGTGCGCGCCGCCTACGCCTATATGGCGCATCAGCCCGACGCATGGAAGGAAGACACCGGCATCGTCGCCGGCCGCCAGATTGCGCGCTTCACGCTGACCGGCAACCCGCGCGTGCAGCTGTGGCACATGCGCCTGAAGGATCCGTGGCTGGGCAAGGGCTGGGGCAGCCTGACGCCGCTGAGCCGCACCGAATCCGAACCCAACCAGAACGTGGACACGCTGGGCCCGCATGCCGAGGTCTACACGCGCGAACAGCTTGTCGACACGATGGCCGAAATGATCCGCCAGTACGGGCCCACCACCGTGCGGCACCTGGACGACACGATCAGCGTGCCGTACACCCAGTTGTGCTGGCGCTGCGCGGGTCACGGTCACCCCGACCACATCGCCAGCGCCAGGCTGGCGCGCGAAGCCATGCTGCGCGCGCCCGGCAACTATGCCGAGACCGGGTATATCGACTACCCCAGCCAGGAACGCGCCACCAACCTCGCGGAATCGGAAATCGCCAGCAAATCGGTGATCTTCCAGCACTACGCCTGGAACGACTACCACTATTGCGCCGGTCCCAAGGGCTGCCAGGAACCCGCCGGCCCCGCGGCCGCCTGGGTGCAGCGGGCCTATTACGTGTCACGCCACGACGTCGCGCCGCAGGTGTACCCCGACGGCCGCGGCGGTCTGGTCGTGTTTGCCGCGGGCGAGACGAACGCCGCCGTGAACAGCTGGGATTCCGGCGAAAAGCGCTGGCACAGCCTGGGCGGCCGCACCACCGGTCCCGTGGTGTCGTTTGCCCACGCCGACGGCACGGCCGGCCTGATGGCGCGCGACCCGCTCGGCGGCGTCTGGGCCAACAAGCAACGCCATGACGGCACCTGGCAAGGATGGCAGGCGCTGGGCGGCCTGCGCGTCACGCAGATTCCGGCCGTCGCGCCGCGCGGCGAAGCCGCCGCCGTCGCACTGGGCTATGACGGCGTGCTGCACTGGATCACGCCGTCCGGCATCGACGGCAGCTGGAGCACCTGGCAGGCCCTGCCGCCGCTGGAAGGCGCCTCGGGTTCACCGGCCGCCGCGCGCGGCTCCGATGGCCGTTACGTCGTGTTTGCGATCGCCGCCAAGGGCGAACTCTTCTATACCCGCCAGCTCCCGGCCGCCAAGGGACAGCGCTCGGAATGGCAAGGCTGGCGCCGCGTGGCCGCGCCGGAAGCGGCCGGCGGACTGGCCGCCATCCGCAATCACGAAGACCGCGTCGAGCTTTACTTCCGGCAGCGCGCCAACAACCACCTGACCAAACTGGTTGAAGCCGGCGACACCACCGACCTGGACATGGAATGGAGCGCGCCGGCCGACCTGGGCGTGCCCTACATCGGCCGCCCCGCCATCCACGCCGGCAATGACGGCAACGTCGTGCTCGCCATCCTGGAGCGCGCGGGCGGACAGCTCTGGCTGCTGGACCACGGCAAACTCGGCAGGCTGGACGCCGAAGCCGCGTCGCCGCCCGCCATCAGCCTGGTCGACGGCACGCTGTACGTGGTTGCGCGAGCGGCGGGCGCGCCGCAGCGGTATCAGGTGCTGTCCCGCCGCAGTGGCGTCTGGGCCGCCAACCTGACGCTGGACGGTGTGCCGGCCAGCGGCGGCGGTCCGTTCGCGGCGGTGGCGGCGCGTCCGGCTGACCTGCCCAATCTGGGCGCGGCCAGCGCCAAGCAGGCTGTCGTCGTCCGTCCGTCCGCGACCACCCCGGACGCGCTGACCGTCGAGCGCATGCCCGCCCAGACCTCGCGCGCGGCGACGCCGACGCTCGTCCAGTGACGACCCGGCAGGCGGGCATGCCGCTTGCTGGATTCCGGGACGTTGCAACCCGGAGGATGAAAATATGTCAGACGACCTGAGCAAGCGCGGTCCCGAGGATCGCTCCCGGATCAATGTGAACGAACCGCACGAGTTGCGGTACTGGACCCAGGCCCTCGGCGTCAGCGAGGAAAAACTGCGCGACGCTGTCAAGGCCGTGGGCCCCTCGGCCACCGCCGTGCGCGAACATCTTCGGAAATGATGGAACGAGGCCCCGCATGCGGGGCCTCCGCCTTCAAGCCTGGCGATGCCGCTTGCGCGTCAGGAATGGCGCCATGTACTGACGCGGCTCGTCGGTGGTGAAAGCCTCGCCGAAGGCCTCGACGCTGCGGTCCAGACCCGCCTGGATCGACGATTCCGTCCAATCACGCAGCAGAGCCTTCTGCGCGCGCACAGCGTGCGGACCGTTGGCGGCAATCGCCGCCACGGACCGTTCGACCAGCGCGTCCAGCCCGCCCGGTTCGCACATGAATTCCAGAAAGCCCCAGTCCCGCGCCTGCGCCGCATCCACCGTTTCGCCGGTGAGCAGCAGCCAGTTGGTCCGGCCCTGGCCGATCAGTGCGGGCAACAGCAGCGCATGGATCACCGAGGGGATGCCGACGCGCACCTCGGGCATGCCGAAAACGCCGTCCGCCGAGCCCAGCCGGATGTCGCAGGCGGCCGCCAGCTCCATGCCGGCGCCCAGGCAAAAGCCCGGCAGCCGGGCAATGGTTGGCACGGGAATGTCCGCCACCGCCTCGCAGAGGTCGCGCAGCCGCGTGATGAAGGCACACGCACCCGGCGGATCCAGCTCTGCCATTTCATGGATATTGGCCCCGCCCACGAATGCCCTTTCGCCGGTCCCGCGGACCACGACTGCGCGGGCGTCATCCTGCGCCGCGATCCAGCGCGCCGCGTCGGTCAGACTCAGCGTGACGGCCGAGGCAAGGATGTTCAGGCTCTTGGCGTCATGGATCTGCAGGGTGTAGACGCCGCGCGCGTCGCGCGTCACCAAGGCATGGGTGAATTCAGGAATGGGGGCAGCCATGAAGTCTCCGGTTTTCTTTTAAGGGGTAGCCGTCGATGCTAACTCCCAATGGCCGCGCCCCGCATTCCTCTCGTACACTTGCCGCATGCTACGCATCGACAATCTGACCAAGCGCTACGGCGACCACATCGTGTTCCAGGGGCTGACGCATACCTTTGCGCCGGGCTGCGTGGCGCTCTGCGAAGAAGACAGCACCGGAAAATCCAGCCTGCTGAACATCATCGCCGGGGTCCTCGCGCCGGACAGCGGCGACGTACACATCGACGGCCATTCGCTGCGCGACGCGCCGCAGGCCGCGCAGGCGCGTCTGGCCTGGGTGCCGGACAACTGCATGGCGTTTCCCGAGCAGACGGGACGCGGCCTGCTGGAACAGGCGGCGCTTGCCAAAGGCGTGACGCTGGACGATTCGATATGGGAACTGGCCCGCCAGCTGGGGCTGGAGCCGCATCTGGACAAGCGTTTCGAGCAGATGTCCACCGGCACGCGGCGCAAGGTCTATCTGACCGCCGCCGCGCTGGGCAATCCCGCGGTCGTCGTGGCCGACGGCCCCAGCAATGGGTTGGACGCGCAGGCCCGCAGCGTGCTGGCTGAGGTGTTCAAACGCTGGGCGCAAGACCGCGTCGTGCTGTTTGCCAGCCATGACCCCGAACTGGTGCAGGCCTGCGGCGCCGCCACCGTCAACGTGGCCGGCCTGCGCTGAACGCGGCGCCCCGCAGCGCCATCAGAACCGGATCGTCACTCCCGCGATCGGCCCCTGCAGCACCACGTCGTACTTGAAGCCGTTGCGCTCGTAGTCCACGCCCATCGCGCGGTAACCGACCGTGGCCGACACCGACTTGTTGAAGTTGTAGCCGACGCCTAGCCCCAGGTCCCAATCCGCCTCCGCGCCCCCTGCCCCGATCATGCCCCAGCCCGTCAGATAGGCCTTGGAATGAAAGTTGTAGGTGCCGCGAACGCCCACCATGGCGTCCACCCACGTCGCGCTGTCTTTGTGCTTGGTGCCGCGTGTCAGCGGGCCATTGAACGTGATGCTGTTGTCCACGGACCAGACCCGCAGGCCGCCCACCACGTCCAGACTGTGCGCTGACCGGTCCAGCACCGAATAGCCCGCGCCGATCATGCCCGTGAACGACTCGTTCTTCACGTCCGCGCTGTCGGCCAGAATGCCTCGCGGCGTATCGCCCTGCGCGCCGACCTTTATGTACAGCAGGTCGCCGAAGATGCTGTATCGGCCCTTGCGCGCGTCGCCCATCAGCATCGCCGCGAAATCCAGGTTGTCGAAGATCTTGTCGAAACTTGCGTCTATGTCGACGGGCGGCAGCCGCCGATGCGTGATCTTTCCCGAGAGCCCCGACGCCCAGAAGTAAGGCGACACCGAGAACTTCCATTCGTCGGACGCCGCGGCATCGGCGGCAGGTGCAGGCTGCTGCGCCTCGGCCGCAATCGCGGCGCCGGCATGGAGCGCCGCACATGCCGCACAGGCAATGACGTGCTTTTTCATCGCGTTTCCTCCAGCCCGAGGGCGTTTGTCAGAAGTGCGGGCCGCGCCCTGGAACCACTTGAGGCACTGCCCGCATCACCGCGTCAGCTCACCCGCCGCACCGGCGGCACCGTCCACGAGCCATTGATGATGGAAGGATCGCTTTCGTTCGGCCAATACAGCCGCATCATCAGAATGAACCGCCCCTTGGGCGCCGGCAGCCAGTTCGACTCCATCTCCGGACCCGGCGATTCGTTCTGGATCAGCAGATCGATCGACCCGTCCGGCTTGCGCTTGAGCGGCTGGCGTTCGCTGATCGAATAGCGGTTCAGCGGGTTGTCCACAAAGAAGTAGTTCTGGTCATACATGGTCAGCGACCAGAATCCGGACACGGGCGGCGTCAGCCCCTTGCGGAAGGTCAGCACGTACTTTTCCGAGCCGTTGTACTCGCGCTGGATCGCTCCGTTCGACGACCGCAACGAGGTCGGATAAACAGCGTCCTGCGGCCGGTTCGCGCCCAGCCCGATCGCGGTGACGAGGGCGCGTTGCAGATAGTTCGTGCCGTAGATCCCGGTCTTGGTCGTAAAGCCCCACCCGTCGATATGCTGGATATCGCCATCGTTGGACCGGAAGTGCGCCATGATCCGCGCGAAGCCCGTCTCGGGTACGCGCTTGGCAAACTCGGCGGGCAGTTTCGTCTTGTCGAAATCCTGCCCCGGCACGATGCCGATCGTCGCCAGCTTCTCGATCATGGGCGCGTCCGCTGCCGTCGGCGGATTGCGCTTGAGCAGTTGCGCGAACAGCGCGAAATACTCGGCCGCATCCATGTTGTTGACCTGGTCGCGCACAGGCGTCTTCATGTCGATGGCCGAATCGACCTTGCCCTGCGGCGCCTTCCAGTCCTTGCCCCACCCGCTGAGCGGCGCGAGCTTCACCTGGTCCTGCAGCTTGTGCACCTCGGCGTAGTCTTCGGGCGTGCCGGTGCAATAGATGCGGCCCAGCAGCCAGACGATGCTGGTCGGCGACTTGTACTGCTTCATGCCCTGCGGCACGGTCCCTTCCCAGCCCGGCCCCGTCACGATGAAGGTCTGCGCGCCCGTGCCCGTCGTGCGCTTGCCGGGCACGTCGAACACGGTGGTCCACCCGTCCAGCAGCGGAAACAGCGCGTAGCGGCCGTTCAGGTCCGGCAGGCTGACGACCCAGGGCTCGTCGCCCACATCAAAGAATGCCGTGGTGTACAGCGTGTCGGCGTTCGGGGCCGTCACGTCGCGGAACTTGGCGTCGGGATACTGGCGCAGCTTGATGAGCTGGCCCATTGGCGCGCGCGTGCCCTTGGGTTCGGCGACGTTGGTGATCACCCGGCGGGTCATCTCCATCGTCACGAGCGGATAGGCGTAGATGTAGGCGTCGGTGGCCAGGACGAAACGGTCATCGGCTTCTGGCAGATTGGCCACCAGCCCTTCGGAGGCGGCGGCCGAGGCGCGGAACGCCGGTCCCAGCGATCCTGCGGCCAGCAGGGCCAATCCCCCTGCGTTCAGATTGCGGCGAGTTAGCTTCATTGTTGTCGCTCCTAATGGATGTGTTTGGCGAAGTTCACTAAGGGGACTTCCAACATGCACGACGGTGTTTTTTCTAGCTAATGCGCGTTCGGTGTCGATATGGCGGGCACGCTCCGTGGATCAAGGTCAGTGGAAACGAGGGGAAATGGACGGCAGCGCGCCGCCGCAGGACGAGGCGGCGGTATCAAGCGGCGCGAACGGGGATAGACGGCGTGTGCGTGAGGCGCACAGGTCTGCAAGAAGGAGGTGGACGTCCAAGAATGGGCTCCCTGACAAAGACAGAGAAAACGCGCACCACTGAACACTTTCGGCTGCGGACCATCCAATAGGCCGATTTGCGCGACGGCAAATCGGCCTTGGTCAATCTATGCGCAGTTTTTCGGCCACTCAAGTAGCCGGAATGACTACGACCATCCGCCGTTGGTAGCAATCCGGCAAGCGCGGCGGCGTTTTGTCAGCCACGATGCGCGCGCCGTTCCGACACTTGCCGCGACCGCCGCTTCTTCCACCAGATCACCACGCCGGTCACGCTCAGCATCGCGACGGCCAGCCCCAGCGCACAGACCACGATCCGGCCGGCAAGCCCGCCGATCTGGCCGCTGTGCAGCGGAAACTGCAGCTGCGTGAAGACGTCGGCCGCCGTGCCGCTGCCGGGTTGCGTCACACCCACCAGCGCGCCGGTGTGCGCGTCGTAATACAGCAAGGGCGAGCCCAGTCCCAGTCCCCGGTCGTGGTGCGACGGCCACAGCAGCGCCAGATACAGGCCCAGTTCGCCGAAGTGGCTGACGCCGCTCACGCGCTGCGGCCACCCCTGCGCCTGAGCGTAGGCATCGGCACGGGCGCGAACGGCGTCAAAGCCAACCACCGGCAGCACATCGCGCCCCGCAGGCGGCGTGCTGGCCGTGGGAATCGGCGTCAACGTCGACACGGCCGACAAGGCCGGCCGGAACAATTCTTCGCGCAGGTTCAGATACGCGCTGCTCAACGCCAGCAGCACCAGCGCCAGCCATAGCCACAATCCAAACGCGCGATGCAGATCCAGGTTCAGCCGGTACGATCCCGCGCCGCGCTTGATAAGCCACGCAGGCTTCCATTTCGCCAGGCGCAGCCCGCCGCGCGGCAGGGTCAGGTAAAAGCCGGCAAAGCTGTCCACCAGCCAGATCAGCGCGATGCCGCCCATGAACCACCATCCCCACAAGCCCGGCACGTAAAGGCTGTGATGGATCTGCAGCATGAAGGGCACGAAACTTTCGGCCTGCAGGCAACAGGCCCGGCGCGAGCGCTTGCCCTGGATCTCGCCGGTGCCGGGATCGACGTACACCTCGTCATAGCCCAGCGGGGCACGCCCCGCCCGCGCCGACACGAACGCCAGCGCCGTGCGGCCGGGCGTGCCGTCGTGCGTCACGTAGTCGACCCGCAGCGCGGGATCCGTCGCCTCGATGCGCGCCGCCAGCGCGTCAAAGCCCAGTGGCGGCGCGGCCGTTCGCGCTTGGTGAAAGCCGGGATTGAGCCACGCGTCGATGTCGTGGCCGAACGCCAGGATGCTGCCGGTCAGCCCCGCCACCGTCAGGAACAGCGCGGTCAGCAGACCGGCGTAGCGGTGCAGCCAGACCCAGGTCTGGCGCTCCCCCAGCCGAAGCCGGCCTGCCGCCATCAGAAGTCGATGCTGGCCGACAGCATGTACGTGCGCGGTGCGGCGGACGTGACCATCTGGTACGCGGGCGACGAATCCCAGTAGCGGCGGTTGAACACGTTTTCCACGGTCGCCCGGAACACGACGTTGCGGTCGGCGAGGCGGGTCGCGTAACGCGCGCCCACGTCAAAACGCGTCCAGGCCGGCACGGTGGCGTTGTTGTCCGCGTCCCACGGGATGGAAGAGGTGTAGATCATGCGTGCCGTGGCGGTCAGGCCGGGGACCTGTGCGATGTCGTATTCCGCGCCCAGCTTGACCGACCACGTCGGCACGCCTGACGCCTTGGCGCCGTTGAATTCACCGCCCGGGGTTTCAGTCAGGATGGCGCGCGTCCACGCCACGCCGCCCAGCAGCCGCAGACCGCGCGCGGCCTCGCCCGCCACGGACAGTTCCAGCCCGCGATTGCGCTGCTCGCCCGCCAGGCGGTACACGTTGTCCGCGCCCAGGAACCCGCTGGGCCGCTTGATCTGGAATGCGCTCAGGGACGTGAAGAACGTGCCCCAGTCCATCTTGGCGCCCACCTCAAACTGCTTGGACACGAACGGCTCAAACACTTCTCCCGCGTTCACCGCGGTGGCCGGCGCCACCGCGCCCTGCGCCAGCGCCTCGACGTAGTTGGTATAGAGCGACAGCTTGTCGGTCGGCTTGACCACGAGGCCCACCGCCGGCGTGTTGGCGCTGCGGGTGTAGTTGGACTGCCACGCGCCGGTATTCCAGACGTAGGAATTCACGTCGATCTTCTGATGGCGCATGCCCACCGTCAGCAGCACGCGCTCGTCCAGCATCGACAGCGTGTCGGTGATGGCATAGCTGCGCAGCGTCATGTCGTTCTGCGGCACCATCGTGCCGTCCAGGCTGAAGTTGTCGGGCTCCGACAGGCTGGTCGGGTGATAGATGTTGCTGAACTCGTTCCACGACGACTGCGGCTGATAGGCGCTGACCTTCGAGTCGTAGTCGGTCACGGCCAGCACGGCGCTGTGCTTGATCGGCCCCGTGTCGAACTGGATGCGCGTGTTCAGCTCGCCGCTGCGCGTCTTGTTGCGTTCCTTCAACCCGAACGCCGTGAAGTCCAGGTCGCCGGCGTCATTGATGATGACGCCCCATGGCGAATTGGCCTTGCGCGTCGTCTCGGCCAGTCCGAACGCGCCGCCGATGCTCCAGTTGCGGGTCAGGTCATATTCGGCGCGCACCATCGCAAACGCATAGTCCTTGTCCTGATACGACCACGACGGATAGGGATTGATGTCGCCGCGCGGCGCCGACAGCGGAAATGCGGTCGTGACGAAATAGTTGTTCCGCGCGCCGCTCACCTTCTGGTTGCTGGCGCCCAGATCCGCGCTGGCCCGCAGCCGCTCGCCACGGTAATCCAGTCCCAGCGTCACGTTCGAAGCGCGCGGCTTCTCGTTATCCACCGAGCCTTCGCCGTCGCGATAGGCCGCGTTCAGCCGCACGCCAAACTTGTTGTCCTGGCCGAAGCGCCGGCCGATATCCACGTTGGCGCCCAGGTTGGCGTCGCCCACATAGCTGGTCGTGAAACGCGTCAGCGGCGTATCGTCCGCCCGCTTGGGCACCAGGTTGATCGTGCCGCCCGCCGTGCCGCGCGGCGCGCTGCCGTTGAGCAGCGTGCTCGGCCCCTTGAGGACTTCGATGCGCTCAAGCCCTTCAAGCTGCACGCCCTCGGAATTGGCGATGCCGTACAGACCGTTGAAACCGATCTCCGCACGGTTGACGGCAAAGCCGCGGATATTGAAGTTGTCGAAGAACCACGGCCCCGCGCTGACCACGCCCGGATCGTTCGCCATCACGTCCGCCAGGCTGCGCGCCTGCTGATTCAACACCAGTTCCGACGTGTACGACGTCACGTTGAACGGCGTGCTCATCATGTCGACATTGCCCAGCATGCCCAGCCGCGCGCCCCGCGCGATCTGGCCGCCCGCGTAGACCGGCGGCATTTCATCCGGCTTGTTCTCGCTGGCGCCCGTCACGGTGACGGCGGGCAATTGGGGGACCGGCGGATTGGCGTCGGACGTCTGCGCAAAGGCGGTGGGGCCGAAAGCGGTGGGCGCGCCCAATGCGGCGGACAAGGCGATCGCGAGCTTGCGGCGACGGGTGGGGACAGGCATGCAGTGCTCCAGGTTCTGTACGAAGGACGGCGGGCGCGGCGAACGTTCGACGGGTCGACCTGTCGATGCATCGCCGCTCGGGGAATGCGCTCGGGTGATGCTGTCAACGCTGGTTTTTATTGTCTTTATGCGCCGGCCCGCCGGTGTACCGAACCGTTCCGCCGAAGCCGAAACGCCCGCTGCATTGGTACGTAGACCGGAGATCCGCACGGACGGCGTGACCGCCCGCACAGATGTTTCCGAGTATAACTAAGAATCAAACTCATTCAATATGAAGTTTTCGCGATTCACTTATGCGCGAAAACGTTCATCTGCCCCACGAGCGGCGCTGACTCCGCATCGCCTTCATCGCATTGAAATGCGAGTAGTTATCATTTATCATGCCGCCTCCTCCGCAGTCCGCCCCCGACAGTGCCGATCCCTCCGCCGCCCAATAGCTGGCTCGTCAAGTACGCGACGATGTTTCGCGACTGGACGCGTCGCAGCGAGCATCCGCAGGAAGCGGAAGATGCGTTGCAGGACGCCGCGCTGGGCATGCTCAAGCGGGAGGGCGCGGCGCTGGCCGATCCCTGTGCCTATCTCTACCAGGCCAGCCGCAACAACCTGGCGACCGGCCTGCGCAAACTCGGCCAACGTGCCGTCGTGCCGCTGCATGATCTGGGCGACCACGAGCACCCGGTGCTGGACGATGCCTCAGCCGATCTGGACGGCGTGCAGTTGGCGCGATCGATCGACGCCGCCTTGGCGCAACTGCCGGAGAAATGCCGTCAGGCGTACATCTGGCATCGCCTCGACGGTCTGACCCAACCTGAAATCGCTGCGCGGATGGGGCTGTCCGTCAATAGCGTCGAACGCTATATCATGCGGGCCATGCGCCACCTGCGTGATACGCTGCACGCCGGCACTCCGGGCTGATCCGCGCCCCGCTCCCCCGCCATGAACGCTCCCTTGGAACCCTCGCAATACTCCGATCCGCGCGACGCCGCCGCGGCGTGGTTCGCGCGCGCGCGTTCGGGCAGCATGAGCCGCGCGGAACATGACGCGATGAATGCGTGGCTGTCCGCGGACGCTGCGCACCGTACCGAATACGCGCTGCTTGAACGTCTATGGGCCAGCACTGGCCAGGCCGGCCACGAACGTTTGCGCGAGCTGGCGGGCATGCCGCCGCCTGCCCCGGGCGTCGCTACGCCGGGCGTCGCCACGCCGGGTGCCCCATCACATCCCCCATCCCGCGGCCGCCGCGCCATGCTGGGCTGGACGCTGGCAGGCGCGGGCGCGCTGACGGTGGGCGCGGTTGGCGTCGGCCTCCACCAGAAAGGTCCGCCCGCCTTCGAACAGACCTTGCTGTCCGAGCACGGCCAGCGGCGCACCGCCAGGCTGCCAGACAACTCCCTGATCGACCTGAACACGGACACCCGGATCGTCGTGCGCTATTACGCGGACGTGCGGGAAGTCCTGCTCGAATCCGGCGAGGCCAATTTCTCCGTCACCGCCGACCCGGCGCGTCCCTTCATCGTGCGCGCGGGGCGCGCGGTCGTCCGGGTGACCGGCACGCGTTTCAATGTGCGCCGCTTAAAGGACGCCAGCGAGGACGCCACCGAAGACGCCACCGAGGTCGCGGTCAGCTCCGGAGCCGTCGAAGTCGGCGCCGATACCCTCGCGTTCTGGCGCCGCGCAACCCTGGGACCGGGACAAGGCCTCGTTGCCACCCGCGACGGCCTATCGGCGGTCAACGCCGTCGACGTGGCCGCCGTGACCGCCTGGCGCGACGGACGCATCGTGTTCAACAACACCCCGCTGCCCCGTGCCGTTGCCGAACTCAACCGGTATGCCCCGTTTGTCATCCGCCTTGAAGGCGCGCGGCTGGCGCAAGTGCGCATTGCCGGAACGGTCAATATCGACACGCCGGGCACGCTGCTCGAGTTGCTGCCCCGCATCGCTCCCGTGCGCGTCACCGCGGAAAGCGCCGGACGCTACGTACTGACCCCGGCGCCGTAGTTGCAAATAGTTTCACTTTCCCGCCCATCAGCCATTCAGGGATTGGGCCCGTTCCGCACTCGTTAGGAATGAGTGCCGGCTTGCCTGTGCAGGCCGCGGTAAACCCGTTGGAACACCCTCCCATGTCACCTTTGTCTTTTCCCCATCGCCGTTCGCCCGCGCGCGCACGTTTCCTGCTGACCCGGATCAGTCTTGCCCTGCTCTGCCTGTCGGCGGCGCCCGCGGCCGCGCTGGCCGCCGACACGCCCATCGTCGTGAACTCCGCCCGCCAGCCCCTGCACGAGGCGCTGGTGGAAGTCGCCCGACAGATGTCGCTGGAACTGCTGTACGACCCTGCGCTCGTGGCCGGCAAGACCGCGCCGCCCGTGGCCGGACGCCTGACCGCGCAGCAGGCGCTGGACCGCCTGCTCGCCGGCAGCGGCCTCATCGCCACGGTGGACAACGGCAAGGCGGTCATCGAACGCGAACCCGACAACCTGGACGCCGCCACGCTGTCCGCCATTACCGTGACCGCCCGCCGCGCGGAAGACGGCACCACCGAAGGCACGGGCTCGTACAGCAGCCGCGTCACCAGCACCGCGTCCAAGACGGATCTGGCGTTTCGCGAAGTGCCGCAGTCCGTCACGGTGGTGACGCGCCAGCAGATCGAAGACCAGCACCTGACCAGCGTCAGCGACGCGCTCACGCACGCGGCCGGCATCACGGTCCAGCGCGCCAGCTACAACGCCTACAACTTCTACTCGCGCGGCTTCCAGATCACCAGCATGCAGATCGACGGCGGCGCGCCGCTGGCGCTGGGCGCCTTCACCTACGACGGCGCGCAGGATCTCGCCTTCTACGACCGCGTGGAGATCATGCGCGGCGCCTCCGGCCTGCTGGGCGGCATGGGCGATCCCGGCGGCATCATCAACCTGGTGCGCAAGCGCCCGCTGGCCGAATACCAACTGACCATGGAGGCATCGGCCGGCAGCTGGGACAACTACCGCAGCATGATCGACGCCACCGGCCCGCTCGGCTTCGATGGCCGCCTGCGCGGCCGCGCCGTCGCCGTCTACCAGAACAACGACTCGTACCTGGACGACCGGCACAGCGAATCGCCGATGCTCTACGGCGTGCTGGAAGCGGACCTGACGCGCGACACGCTGCTCACCCTTGGCGGCAGCTACGTCAAGACGCGCGAGCGCGGCTACGGCAGCGGGCTGCCCCGCTACTCGGACGGCCGCGATATCGGCCTGTCGCGGTCGACCAGCCTGACGCAGCCCTGGGCGTTGGCGACCGGCGAGAACAAGCAGATCTTCGCGCAGCTGGAACAGCGCTTTCTGGACCGCTGGAAGCTCAAGCTCAACTACACGCAAGAACGCCGCGACATGCGCTCGACCACGGCCTTCGGCTACAACGCCATCAACCCGGCGGACGGCTCCGGCGCGACCTGGGGCGGCGGCCGCTACGTCATGGACAACGAGCAAACCGTCTTCGACGCGAACGTGAGCGGCAGCTTCGACATGTTCGGCCAGAGCCATGAAATCCTGCTGGGCGTGGACTACCAGCGCGCCGAAGGCCGATGGAACACGGGCAAGCCGGCCGACAACTGGCAGGTGCCGGTCAACGTGTTCGACCGCAATGCCTGGAATCCGGATCTGAACGTGCCGCTGACGCTGCGATATGACCCGTGGGGACAGGAACAAAAGGGCATCTACGGCCTGCTGCGCATCAACCCGACTTCGCGCCTGCACCTGATCGCCGGCGCGCGCATGAGCCGGTACAAGTTCTTCCAGACCGTCTCGGACCGGCCGGACGGCAATTCCGACTGGCGCGTGTCGTCACGCACGGATTACGAGGAACCCACCAAGACTACGCCCTATGGCGGAATCATCTATGACCTGGACGATTCGTGGTCGGCCTACGTCAGCTACTCCACGATCCACAAACCGCAGGGCCTGCTGAAGGCCGGCCCCGCCCCGGGCTCGTCGCTGCCCGCGATCCGCGGCAAGAGCTACGAAGCCGGGCTGAAGGGCGAACTGATGGATGGCCGCCTGAACGCCACGCTGAGCCTGTTCAACGTCGAACGCACCGGCACGGGCGTCGTCGACCCGCGCTATCCGCAATCGAACGATCCGTGGGCCGGCAACTGCTGCTATCAGCCGCAGGGCAAGGTCGTGAGCCGAGGCGTGGACATGGAGATCGGCGGCGAAGTGACGCCGGGATGGGAAGTGGCGCTGGGCTACACCTTCAACAACTCGAAGGACAAGAGCGACAACACGGTGTTCAGCTCGACCACGCCGCGTCACCTGTTCAAGCTGTCCACCGCCTACACGCTGCCGGGCTCGCTGTCGCGCTGGCGGGTGGGCGGCAATGCGATCGTGCAGAGCGCCACCTTCGTGTCGGGTTCGGTGTATCGGCCGGACGGCTCGAGCACGCCCTATCGCTTCTCGCAGCCGGGCTACGGCGTGATCGGCCTGATGGCGCAATACCGCTTCGCGCCAAGCTGGACCGTCACGCTGAACGCCAACAACGTGTTCGACAAGGTCTACTACGAACGCGTGGGCAACGCAGACGGCGGCAACTGGTATGGCGCCCCGCGCAACTGGATGCTGACCGTGCGCGGCACGTACTGAAGCACGCGCCGGGCGGCAGGCGCCGCCCGCGTGCGCGTCTTACTTGCCCTTGCCCAGCGACAGCGGCACGCCCCACACCGGGTCCTGCATGCCCTGCTTGCCCAACGGCGTGATCTGCATCGGCTTGAGCTTGGCCAACAGCTCGCGCTGCGCGTCGGTCAGGTTCGTGCGCTGCGCGAAATACT
>Ga0213821_1000862_pt1 | contig 16155 bp, 18 predicted proteins | sample MC6MC0909MG_FD_179894 | JGI IMG/M metagenome (GOLD analysis project Ga0213821, IMG submission 179894) | Enriched soil aggregate microbial communities from Iowa State University, Ames, United States - MC6-MC0909-MG | ecosystem: Environmental > Terrestrial > Soil > Unclassified | place: USA: Iowa...
ATAAAGGAATGGATAGAGCATGAGTATTTCCATGAAGGATGAAATTTTAAAAAGAATATTAGCAGCTGATGGTGAAGCGGTTTCTGGCCAGGAGCTGGCAGATTCTCTTGGTGTATCGCGTACAGCCATTTGGAAGCATATGCAGACACTGCAGGAAGAAGGCTACACATTTGAAACAATTAAGAAAAAAGGTTATGTACTGACAGGAGTACCTAATAGTTTAAACCCAACCCAAATTGAGCTTTTTTTAAATACAAAACAATTTGGACGGGAAATTCATTATTTTGATGTAGTCGATTCAACACAAACAATTGCTCATAAGCTTGCACAGGAGGGAGCACCACAAGGCACGGTTATAATTGGGGAAGAGCAAACTGCTGGCCGTGGCCGTATGGCTCGTATGTGGGAATCTGCAAATGGCACTGGCATTTGGATGACTATTATTGTGAGGCCAGATGTTACACCCCAGCAAGCTTCTTCCTATACGCTTGTCGTGGCAGTTGCAGTGACAATGGCAATTAAGACATTATATAAACAGGTTGAACCGGCTATTAAATGGCCAAATGATCTTCTGATTAACGGGAAAAAATGTACTGGTATTTTAACGGAGATGCAGGCAGAAGCGGATATAGTACAAGCTCTACTTGTAGGTATCGGCATTAATGCAAATCAGGTGGCATCAGATTTTTCACCAGATATAGCTGATATTGCCACATCTCTACGCTTAGAAGCAGGTGAGGAGATTAACCGTGCTGCACTTGTTGCAACAATCTTACAGTACTTAGAGCAATTTACAGAGTTATATGTCAAAGAGGGCTTTATAAGTATAAAAGCGCTGTGGGAGCAAATGTCCTGCACAATTGGTCAACGCATTGAGGTTACAACGATACGTGAACGTTTTGAAGGCATTGCTAGTGGAATTACAGAAGATGGAGTACTACAGCTTACCCAAGATGATGGAACTATCCGTACAATCTATGCAGGCGATATAAAAATCATATAAAAATAAGCTGCAAGTTAATTCCTTGCAGCTTATTTCATAGTGTTGAAAATCAAAATGGTCAAGGAAACCTTTGTGAATTTAGTCAAAATGAAAATGATTTCCGTTCCAGGCTACTCGCTTTCCAGTGGGCGAGCGACGAGCCGCTTCCTACGCTGACGCTCCGTGCAGGGTCTCGTCTGTCTCGCTATCCCACGGGAGTCGAGTAGCCTTGCACTCCAATCAGCAATAGTATAGAACTTTAAATATTTTCTTCCCTCAAAAGTAAAAGCATGTTACTCCCCTTCATTAAATGGATAGAATTAATGGTATAATATTTATCAACCTACACTTTTTGCATAAAACTACTTTGTAACTTTTCATAAAATCACTTTTTCCGAATAGGTGAATGTTACCAAATTCCTTTTTTAAAATGGATGACTCTTCAGGGATCATCATGTCACTGATGAGACCCTGGAGCGAGTAGATTAGGGAACGAAAATCAACCTCTCATTTTGAAAAAGGGCTATATTTTTTAATTTGTCATTTTGACTTCATTGACATAATAATATTTCACCAAATTAAAATAAGCTGCAAGTTCATTACTTGCAGCTTATTTTAATTTCATTTTTTAAAAGACACATCTAAGTCACCGTGCGACAAGGAAACATTCAATTGATGATCACCCTTGTTTAATTGAGTCACTGTTCCGCTTTGCTCTTCGTCATTGATGGATACATCACCAAAGCTTGTGTTTAATGTATAACCAATATCACTTTGTTTATTTTGTAAGTGAAGCGTTGCATCGCCAAAGCTAGAAGTAATAGTGGTTTGACCATTTAAAGTTCCATCAATATTTATATCTCCGTGCTTGCTTTCAATGTTGATGCCGTTACTAGAATATTGTTGGAGCGTTAAATCACCAAAGTCCTGGGCAACCTCTGTTTTCTCGCCTGTCGTATTCGTAAATGTAATATCACCGTAATCTTGAATAAGATTAAGCTGTTGATAATGTAGTCCTTGTAGTGCTGTATCTCCGAATTTACTGTCTATCACAATCATATCTAGTTTTTTATCTGCTGGGACATAGAGTTTGATAGAAGGTGAAGAAAAGTTAGCAAAGCCAAATTGCATGCGGTTCTTTTCTTCGCTTTTGCTTCAATCGTTAAAGTTCCATTTTCAATATGATATGTTACATCTTGTTGCTCAAGTACATTTGCTTCTAGCTTATAGTTGCTATCATTTGCAATAATGCTAATATCGCCATAGTCATTCACTATATTTATACTCGTAAATGCATCCAAATCATGTGATTGACTAACTAATGTATTATTGCTTGGTACATGTAGGCCATCCTCATCTTTGATAAGTAACCAGCGACCGCCTGAAAAATAGCCAACTACTGCTAATAAAATACCAAAAGCAATCATTGTCATTGCTAAAAGAGTATTTTTGGAAGTCATTTTAAAAACCTCCTTTTTGTTTTCTCATTATTTTGTGGAATAATCTTCCCAATGTTTCAACTGAAATAAGGACGATTTTCTTGATAAAACGAGCGACGACAGGAAAGAGTAAAACGCCCAAACCTGTTACGATAAAGCCAACACCCATAAAGAGTAAAGCAGTGGGCCAATCCTCTGTTAAAATAAAGAAACCTGAAATAAGGGCGGCAATTCCACCGAAAAAAATACTGATGATGCCAGCCCCAATTGCAAAGATAAAACTGATAATCACCGCACCAAATGAAAAAATCAGTGCAATAGCCGCTGCAAGTAATGGTAGAGAAAGTGGTGCAGACAATATAGCTAGAATAATGAGCCAAATGGCTGTCATATTCTTTTTAGCCGATTTTTCTGAAGAAGCCTCCAAATCTTTCAGTGCAAAATCAGCTAATATTTGAGAGGCGACTTGTGAAGGGGAGCCGAGTTCTACAATAACCTTTTGTTCATTCTCCTCTCCAGCCTCTTCAAAGTATTCTTCATAATAGGCAAGCGCAGCATCTAATTCATGCGCAGGAAGCCGACGTAATTTTCCTCGAAGCTTTTTTAAATAGCTTACTCTATCCATTTACATTACCTCCTAATAGTACACAATCAACCTTTTCCTTATAGAGTTTCCATTCTTTTAAAAGCTCTAGTAATCGTATTCGACCTTGTTCAGTAATTTGGTAATACCGTCTATTTCTACCTTGATATGGCTGATCGTAGGTTGTTAGGTAGTTTGCTTTTTGTAATCGACGTAGCACCGGATATAACGTTGATTCCGAAATATCCATCACAGACTGGACTTGCTGTGTCAATAAATAGCCATATGCATCCTCTTTATCGACAATAGCAAGCACACAAGCATCAAGCAAAGCTGAACCAAGCTGAAATGTCATTTTTTTTCACCTCTCAATGGGTTACTTATACAAGGGTCTATATTATATATCATATAGTATAGGGATATTATATGATGTATAGCATTAAATTGTCAAATTCTATAAAAAATAAATGACACTATTGTCATTTATTTCTTGACTTCGAATAGTTGCTAAAGTATTCTGAAAATGATACTGGTGTCATTTTTGAAAAAGGAGGACAATTAGGTGCCAAAGGTAAGCAAAGAATATGTACAGGAAAAGAAAAGGAAGATATTAGATTCTGCCTTAACTGTTTGTAAAATGAAGCCACTCTACGATATTACGATGAGAGATATTATTAAAGCTTCAGGAGTAAGCCAAGGGGGGATCTACCGTTATTATTCAGATTTGGATGAAATACTTGTTGATGTCATTAACCAAGCTAATGCTAACGCAGATTATAAACATGTTATTGATGAAATAATGGATACTAGTGATTCCCCCAAAACATCGATAATTCAATTATTTACTTTTCTCGGGCAGTATATAAAGGAAAACCTATTGACGGTGGGAAAATTCCAATTTGAACTCACTATTTTATTTGCCAACAATCCAAAAAGACAAGAGAAAATTTTATCAAACATCACGGAAAATGAAAGTGGCCAATATTTAATGCAGAATCTTTTTATTGCCATACGTAAGGGAATATCTACAGGCTGCTTTCAACCAGCAATTTCGATTGAGGACCTATCTATTTTTATGGTTACCTCTATTGATGGTATTGTTAGAGATGTTTTATTGCAAAAATGTTATGGCGTTTTTGCGATTGATCAAATGCAGTTTGATGAAATTAAATTGATGAATACACTATGTAAATCTGTGTTATTACTGCTAGGTGCTAAAGAGGGGGAGACTGTGCATTGAGAGTAGAAATAAGTAGATTTCTAATCCTTACATTTGCTACGTCATGGTTATTATGGGGAGGCTTAGCCATCTTAACACAGCTAAATCTTCTGAAGTTTGGTAATGCGATTTCGTTGATATTATTTATTTTAGGTGGTGTCACGCCAGCATTTTGTGAGATTTGGTTGAAAAAGAAATATTCAACGAAAGAAGAGTTTCAATCTTTCGTCCATAATATAAGAAATGCTAAACACCCTTTATCATGGTACATATTTGTTATAGGCTTGGCATTTATCGCTTGCTTTTTACCAACTCTCTGGGGTGGAGCAGTAATGGAAGAACCACTATACCTAGCATTTATTGAACTTCCAATTATGATCATTGGAGGGGGGTTAGAGGAAATCGGCTGGCGTGGATTTTTACAGCCATCTTTGCAAAAAAGATGGTCTCCATTACTCAGTACATTTATGGTAGGTGCTATTTGGACTATTTGGCATTTGCCATTATGGTTTGTTGTGGGCTCTAATCAAATGAATATGAACTTCCTTTGGTTTACTTTAACAGCCTTGGCATTATCCTTTTTATTAACCGTTATTTATCTTTTCACTAATAGCATTTTTCTCTGTATTATTTTCCATGCTTTCATTAATTCACTTTGGGATGTTTTTATTCCAGTTACAAATGTGATGTCTGGCTTATGGACTTTTTTATTGGCTTTCCTTCTTTTTACAATTTTTGAAGCCTATCGAAAAAAGAGTTTTCGCATAGTAAGAACATAGAGGTTTTTAATTGAAACCATAAAGTAAATGTAATTATAAGAAAATAATAATTGAAGATTAGTAGGAAAATCTGTTATAGTATGTGCTGAAGGGCAGTATCCTTTGTGAACGGCACCTTCAAAAAGTAAGACCTATTTCTAATAAATATCTGCCTTGATCTTTTGAAGACAGGGACGGAAGAAAACGAACGTTCAAAAATGTAACCTGATTCAAAATACAGGCTATTAAATGTTCAATACGCCTATAAATCAATCAAGTTACGGCCTCTTATGGATATTGCAATCTAGGAGGTAATTTTGACTATGAACGAAACACTACCCTTCTGTCCATTTAGGAACGGAAGGGTTTTTCTGTTTTCTTCCCTTAAAAAAGGAGGACTGCATGATGAAAACGACTTCAGATTTTTTAAAGATGAAGGGAGCAGGTGAAAAAATTGTTATGTTAACTGCATATGATTATCCTGCTGCAAGATTCGCGGAGGAAGCGGATGTAGATATGATTCTAGTGGGCGATTCACTAGGAATGGTGGTGCTGGGCTATAACTCCACAATGCCAGTCACCGTAGCAGATATGGTCCATCATGCAAAAGCAGTGCGCCGTGGTGCCAAGGATACGTTTGTCGTTGTGGATATGCCGTTTGGTTCCTATCATGGTGATGTAAACGAGACGTTGAAAACGGCTGTATTCATGATGCAGGAAACGGGTGCGGATGCACTAAAGTTAGAAGGGGCTGATGAGATTATACCAGTAATACGTAAATTAACATCAGCTGGTATTCCAGTAGTAGCACATTTAGGGTTGCTGCCACAATCAGCAGGAGTGCTTGGCGGCTATAAGGTTCAGGGTAAAACCGCAGAGCAGGCAACGAAGCTACTAGAAGATGCAAAAAAATGCCAAGAGGCTGGAGCTTGTGCAGTTGTTGTCGAATGTATTCCACATCAGCTTACAGAGTTGCTAGCTGCTAATCTAATCATCCCAACGATTGGTATTGGTGCAGGAGTAGAGGCTGATGGGCAAGTATTGGTTTATCATGATATGCTCAGCTACGGCTCCCATCACGTACCGAAGTTTGTAGAGCGTTTTGGGGATATGGGGAACGAGGCAAGTCGTGGAATTGCAGATTATGTAACTGCAGTGAAGGCTGGAACATTCCCAGCACCAAAGCATTTCTTCACGATGAAAGAGGAAGCACTGGATCAGCTATACGGGGGCGTAAAGTAATGAAAGTAGTCACAACGATTCAAGCACTAACAGCTGAAATCCAAGCAATAAAGCGAGATCAACAATCAATTGGTCTAGTTCCGACGATGGGCTACTTACATGAAGGGCATTTAACACTTGCAAAGACAGCTCATGCTGAAAATGATGTAGTTGTAATGAGTATTTTTGTTAATCCAACGCAATTTGGACCAAACGAAGACTTTGAAAGCTATCCACGTGACCTGCCGCGAGATACGGAATTGGCAGCTTCAGCAGGCGTAGATATTGTTTTCGCACCAAGTGTTGAGGAGATGTATCCCTATGATGGTGGCATTCGTATTCAGGCGGGTGAACAAGCTACCATTCTTTGTGGTGCGAGTCGCCCTGGGCATTTTGATGGCGTTTTACAGATCGTATCAAAATTATTTCACCTAGTACAACCAACAAAAGCATATTTCGGTCAGAAGGATGCACAGCAAGTTGCTCTAATTGCTACAATGGTTCGTGATTTTAACTATCCGTTAGAAATGAGAGTCGTTCCAATTGTACGTGAGGAGGATGGCTTAGCAAAATCCTCTCGAAATGTCTATTTAAATCAAGCAGAGCGTTTGGAGGCACCTGCCATTTATGAAGCACTACAGCTAGCCCGTGATAGCTTCTTAACAAATGGAGACGCAGAGAACGCTCTTATGGAAGCGAAAGCACATATTGCTGCAAATACTCATGGCAAGATAGATTACATGGAGCTGTTAGCGTATCCGGATTTAACACCAGTCACTGCTAACACTAACACTGAGCAAGTATTATTAGCTACGGCTGTCTATATTGGTAGCACTCGTTTAATTGATAATTGTATCTTTAATGTGAAAGAGGGATTATAAAATGTTAAGAATGATGATGAACAGTAAAATCCACCGTGCAACAGTGACACAAGCAGATTTAAACTATGTTGGATCGATTACAATTGATGAGGATATTTTAGATGCAGTAGGTATGCTTCCAAATGAAAAAGTGCATGTTGTGAATAATAACAATGGGGCACGCTTTGAAACTTATATTATTGCAGGAGAGCGTGGATCAGGCGTTATTTGTGTCAATGGAGCAGCAGCACGTCTAGTACAGCGTGGAGATATTGTCATTATTATTTCTTATGTGTATGTAGATAATAAAGAAGCCAAAGAGCATAAGCCAACAGTGGCAATTATGGGTGAGGGCAATTCGATAAAAGAAATGATTACCCATGAGCCAGAGGCAACGGTGATGTAATTTCAGTGTAGCTTTACAGGAGGATGAAGAGATAAAATTAGCAAGGTGTATTTCCATTAATTATCTAAAGATTTATAGTATATTTTTTTGAAATATATAATTTTTTAATAGTCATTTTGAAGAAGATGCTGTCTGTATTTTATAGGCAGCATCTTTTTTATTACCATTTTATATTGGAATAAACACTTACATATTTTATACTTTTTGGAAAAACGAATTATTAATATGTAAAAGATTTATGTAAATAACAAAAAAGTTCAACCAATTATTCCTATCTTCATAGTATTGAGGAAATTGGAATTTTTTTATATTTATTGTTGACAATTGTAATATTTTATAATTTAATGTAAATATAAGTTAATAAAAAAAGGAAGGTGTTCACTAATTTGTTATATGTAGAAAAAATATCCATATCTTTAATATTAGGTTGTTTAACAATATTATTAATAAAAGTGTTTTTATTAATAAAAAATAATAATACAAACAAAATAGTTGATTATGTAAAAAATGATGAATTAATGACACCAGTACAATTTGAAAAGCTTATAATGAGCAGTCAATTTGAAAAAACATTAGATATGTATAAACCGAAGATTTTAATATTAATTAGTAAAGATTGCCCGTATTGCAAAGAGATTTTCGAGATATATTGGAATGAATTCCATAGTGAAGTAAATAACTATAGAGATATTTTTGTATTGGTAGAAGATATTGATGTAAATTCAGAATCTTTTTTAGAACTATACGATTTTAATTTCAATATTCTTAAATATAATAGGCAATTTCTTGCTGAAAATTCAATTGATACTGCCCCTTCATTTATATATTTAAATGAAATAAATGAAATAATATTAAAAACACCAGAGGTTTATAGTTTTTTTAATTTAGTTTATGATTCTAATTCTACAATCAAAAAAAAGGAGGAAGTATTATTATGAGTAATTTTCTAAATAATTTAATCCAACCAGCAGCAGTAGCTTGTTCACAAAAAACTTTTTACAAATGGTGTCAAGGTCACGTAAATTGTGCTACAGAAGGAATGATAGGAACTTTGGGACGATATATTGACAAGAACAACGGATGGTATTGCGATGGTGTTATACAGTTTTGCAATTGTGGTTGCACTAAATAAAACTAAAACTATATAAAAATAGTTTAATATTTAATAAATAAAAAATTAAATAAAAAAATAGTCTAATATTGTAGAATTAGAATTTATAATAAAGGTTGGACCTTAAAGGTTCAGCAAACCGTAGACAGTTTTCTTTGTCTACGGTTTTTTTAGAGCATTTCAGCTAATTCTTCCGTGGGAATAGTTTTATTTAAATATAGTTTCAATAAATAATTATTAGGGAGAACTTAAAAATGTTATTTTATATAATAAATTTTTATATTAAAAACTGTTTAAAATTATCAATTTTTAATATAATTTTAAAAATAATAAATGGATTTTCTCCAGTAATTTCGATATATTTTTTCCAATTGTTAATTAATGAAATACTAAATTACATAAATGGGGAATCTGAACTAAAAAAATTAATAATTCTTTTTTTGCTTCAAATTTTACTATTAATTATTCCTTATTCTATAAATCACTTACTTTCAATAAATGAACAAATACTTACAAATAAAGTAACAAAAATCCTTACAAATGAAATTTTTTTTAAAACCTCTCAAACAGAATTTTTAAATTTTGAAAACCCGAAATTTTATGATTCTTACCAAAGAGTCATTTCAAATAAAGAAAATTTGAATAATGCTTTTAATGCTTTGACTTATCTTGTTAGTGCTTTAATTAGTCTAATATCTTCACTGGCTTTACTGACAATTATTGATAATTTAGTAGTAATAATAGTAATTTTAGGGGTTATTCCCTATTTCATTATTCAGCTTAAATTCTCTAAAAAAAATTTCCTATTTTTATCAAATTTAATACCGATACATAGGAAGGAACAGTATATCTCATTTGTACTTAGCCAACGAAATATGTTAAAGGAGACCATTATTTTTAATAGCTTTGATTTTTTTGTGAAAAGGTGGAATAACTATTTTCATGAATATACAGATTCCGAAATAAATTTCATGAAAATTAAAATTAAATATCTTTTTTTATCAGAGATAATTCTAGTGCTAACATATGCTTTTTCTGGAATTATTGTAATTTTGAATTTACAAACAAGTACTACGGCTGGGGGGGTATTAGCAACTTTACAAGCAATTCAGTTATTACAAAGCAATTTAAGCCTTTCTACTAAATATTTTTCAGATTATAAAAATTCGTCTTACTTTATTAAAGATTTTCTGGAATTTGTAAAAACTCCAGGAAAATCAGAAAAGGAGTATTCAGTATCAATTAACGAAAAGTTTAGAATAAAAAATATTAAAATTAAAGATCTTTCTTTTAAATATCCAAATATGAGTGAAAATATATTAAAAAATATAAATTTGGAAATAAATTATGGCGAAAAGGTTGCTATTGTCGGTCAGAACGGTAGTGGCAAAACAACCTTAATGAAAACCATTTTAGGCCTATATTCTAACAAAAGTGAAAATATAAAAATAAACAATATTAAATTTAATGATTTGGATATTAAGAAATATCAAGAAAAAATTTCTGTTTTATTTCAAGACTTTGTTCATTATGAACTCACAGTTAATGAAAATATTTCATTTGAAAATGTTGAGAATTGCGATAATTCTCGCATCAAGAATGCTATCAATAAGGTTGGCTTAACAGAATTTGTTGAGAACTTACCTCATAAGTATGACTCGGTATTGGGACGACAGTTTGAGGGAGGAAATGAATTATCAGGAGGTCAATGGCAAAAAATTGCATTAGCAAGAGCGTTATATCGTGATAGTGATTTAATTGTGTTGGATGAACCGTCTTCTGCGCTTGATCCGATTGCAGAAAAAGAAATTATGAATAACCTTTTAAATATTTACGAAGGTTCAATTTTATTTGTTACTCATCGATTAAAAATAGCCGCCTTAGCAGATAGAATTATCGTTTTAAAAAATGGTGTAATTATAGAAGAAGGTACTCATCAAGAGTTAATAAATAAAAAAGGATATTATAACGAAATGTATAATGCCCAAAATAACATTCATAATATTGAATTTTTAGTTCACTAAAAACTTTTTAAGAATAATTAGGAGGGGAGAATTTTGTATTCTATATATTGGATAAGTAATTTTCTTTTAATTTTTTTAATATTCATTTTTAGTACTTCTGCTTTGGATAAAGCAATTAATTTTAAGAAAAGTATTGTAACTTTTTCTAATTTTGGTATTAAGAAAAATTATGCTCAAATTGCTTTAGTATTTTTATTAGCCGTAGAATTTTATATTGCTATATCTTTGAAATTAATGGGCGTTACATTAATTAATTTACTTTTTATCACTATTTTTTTTAGTACTGTATCAGTAGTAATATTTATAAATATCAAGAACGGGAAAAAAAATATTTCATGTGGATGTGGTGGGATTTTAGAAAATGATAATCTATCATATTCGATCATCATTAGAAATATAATTTTTATTCTAATAAGCTTATTTTTATACGATAAAGAATTAGATATTTCTAATGCTCATTTAATTATTATTTTTATTGTCATAGCTTCAATAGGATTTATCAACTTATCAATAAAAAATCTTAGAAATTTCAAAAAGAATATGATTAACGTTATTGAAAAATTACAATAAAATCAAGATTTGAAATATAAACCTAATATTAAAAGAGAGGAAGATGAAAATGTTTATTAATTTTATTATTGGAATAATTGCTGTAGTTTTGCTTGTAGAAACATATGTAATTTATAGTTTAATTAAACTTATAAAGAATTTCTTAACGGAAATTCATTCAATAAAAGGTATTCAATTTGGTACAATTGCACAGGGAGACTTAGCGCCATTATTTAGAGCAAAAAATCAAAATAAGTCTATAATAGTTTTAAAAGATATTTTAAGAAATAATGAAGTGACTTTATTATTTTTAAGTAATACTTGTTCTCAATGTCAAGAAGTTTTGAAGAATAGTAATGAAATCTTTAATGATTCTACAAGATATACCATTATTATTATGCAAGACCAATTAAAAGAAGAAATGTTCTTAAATAATGAAAAAATCAGTTTGATAGTTGCACCAGATTTATTCAAAAATTATAAAGTAACAAAAACGCCCTACCTTTATTTTGTAGATAAGAACGGTCTAGTGAATTTTTCTACAGAAATATCAAATCCTAAGCATCTTAAGAAATTATTAGTATTAGAAGATGCTTCTTAAGTTATAATATTTCTTTAAAAAACGAAACTGGTGAGAATTAACAGCTTAATTCCCTTTTTACCTGTTTCGTTTTTACTTTTTTGAATATCTATAACTCCCTACGTCAAATTTAAATGACTGTGGGTAGATAATCGACACATGACCAATCATGTTAATATATGATAAAATTCATCTATCTAATGTGAACTGTGAGTTGAGATGTATGATGGAAAGTCAAAAATATGCAATTGTTGATTTGGAGACAACTGGTCATTCTCCAGCAAATGGGGATCGAATGATTCAAATCGCCATTGTAATTATAAAAGATTGGCAAATTGAGCGTACCTTTACAAAGTTTATTAATCCTGGTAAAGCCATTCCGCCTTTTATTCAGGATTTAACGCATATTACGGATAAGGATGTAAAGGATGCATTGCCGTTTGAGGCACATGCCGACTACATATATGAACTGCTTGCTGAGTGTGTATTTGTCGCGCATAATGCAGATTTTGACTTATCCTTTTTACAAGCAGAGTTTAAGCGTGCTGGCTTACCAAAATGGCAAGGGAAAAAGATGGATACGGTTGAGCTTGCCAAAATCTTGTTTCCCATGTCACTAAGCTTTAAGCTAGGTGATTTAGCAGCAGATCTAAATATACCATTAGCGAATGCACATCGTGCTGATGATGATGCCCTGGCAACGGCTGAACTATTTATATGCTGCTGGAAGGAGCTACTCGCGCTTCCACAGCTAACGCTAGAGCAAATGCATAGACGATCATTTAGATTAAAATCAAATGTATCTCAACTGTTTTTTGAGGCTCTTCAAATTAAACGTCAGCATGTAACGGGGAATGAAAATGTTTCCTACTACCGGAATTTAGCAATATGTGATGGACGAAAACAGCATACTAGTCATGCGGAAATTGTGTCTTTTCCACAGACAGCAGCTGAAAAAACATTGTTAATGGCAAAGGCTATGCCAAATTTTGAAGAAAGACCTGCACAATTTGAAATGATGGATACGATTTGGCAGGCCCTGAATGCAAAAACAGAATGTGTCATTGAAGCCTCCACAGGTATTGGTAAAACAGTGGGTTATTTATTACCTGCGATTTTATATGCCCAAGCTATGAATAAAAAAATTGCCATAAGCACATATACGTCACACCTACAGGAACAGCTTGTAGAGGAGGAGCTACCAAAGATTGAAAAAATTCTTGGTACAAAAGTCAATATTGCTGTTTTAAAGGGGATGCAACATTATATTGATATTGCACGCTTTGAGCAATGTATGGCCTACGCAGATGAATCCTATGATGATACTTTTACAATTTTACAGATTTTAGTTTGGCTTACGAAAACCGAAACCGGCGTCCTGAGTGAGCTCAATGTTTCAGGTGGAGGGCAATTATTTATCGAGAAAATCCGTAAAATGCCTGACGAGAAAACAAGGGGCTTTGATTTCTATGAGCAGGCATTAAAAAATAGTGAGACAGCTGATTGCATTGTGACCAATCATTCTATGGTGCTCAGTGATTTAGTACGGCAAACACCAATTTTTACTCAAATTGATGGCTGGATTATTGATGAGGCCCATCAATTTATACAGGCTACAATGCAGCAGGATGAAGTTGTCTTCTCGTATACACAATGGAAGTATATTTTTGGTCAAATAGGTACAATGGAAGAAACTGCTTTATTTCAGCAGTTTAGTCAAGCCGCTAAGAAAAGACAGCGAGTCCCTATGCAAAGCTTGCAGCGATTAGATACTCAATTTATACGTCTGCAACGTACATTTGATGAAACTGTCCAGCGCGCTGTTCTACAAATGCAGCAACAAATCAAAAGTAAACAGGCAAGCAGCAAATACACCCTATTTTTAGAGGATGTGCCTTTAGCTAAAGAACCACTATTAAAGGTGAGTAAGCTCACACAGCAGTGGCTTGATTTAGCAGCAGAAGTAGGGCAGATATTTGAGAATAATATTGAGCAATTGGATAATAATGAGCTTTATCTATTATCGGAGTGGCATTATTGGATTCGTGAAATGAAGATGAAAATTGCTGAATGGGAAGAAATTTTCTTGTCCCCTCAGACTGAAAATTCTGTTTGGCTAGAATTTGATGTGCGTAGTGTTCCAGGCAGTCTTCATGCCTTTAAAAAGCCAGTAAATGTTACACCAATTATTGAAAAAGTGCTTGCACCATTGCGTAAGCAGGCAAGTATTATTTGGACTTCAGGAACGTTAACGGTGCCAGGGAATGAGCGATTTGTGACTCGGCAGCTTGGTATTGCTGATCGTGTTGAAATAACAAAGCTACAAGCACCTCCAGCTTATTATGCTGGCGCAAAAGCCTTTATTGTCACAGATATGCCAGATATTCAACATGTATCACAGGATGAATACATTGAAGCGGTCGCCCACGCGATTACCCGAACAGTGCGTATGACAGAGGGACGATGCTTTGTCCTTTTCACTGCACAAGAAATGCTTCGTAAAACAGTAGAGTTGATTCAGGATAGCGAACTACTTGATGATTATATGCTCTTTGCACAAGGCGTATCTGGAGGCAGTCGCATGCGAATCCTAAAGTCATTCCAAAAGTTTAGCCATGCTGTCCTCTTTGGTACCAACAGCTTCTGGGAAGGCGTGGATGTGCCAGGAGACGCGCTTGCATCAGTTATTGTGGTACGTTTGCCATTCTCCTCTCCGGAAGAGCCTATATTTAAGGCACGGGCAAAACATATTACCGCACAGGGTCATAATTCCTTCAATGAGTTATCATTACCTGAAGCCATCATGCGCTTTAAACAGGGCTTTGGTCGTCTAATTCGCTCATCCCAAGATAAAGGAGCCTTTATTGTGCTGGATCGCCGCATTACGACTAAATCGTACGGTAAGGAATTCATCAAAGCTTTACCACCGATTGATGTAAAGAAACTGCAGCTACCGGAGCTGTTGAAAGAGTTGAATCATTGGCAAAAATAAATGATAAAATCCCTTTTAGTTCGGCACTGAGTATCATTTTTGAGACAGTATGAAAACACCTTATTTTACAGCCAGTTGACGGTATTGAACCGGCGACTGGTTGTTTAATTTCGTTTTAATCCGAATATTGTTATAATAGTAAATGTATTCTTCGACAATATTTATTACACACGCATTTGTTGTGCGATAAATATACCATCGAGGTAGAACGTTTCAGACTTTAGCGAGGAGTGAAACGTTTCAATTAGGGAATTATCAGTGGGCGTGTCTTTACGAGACATACTCATGGTAATTCCTTTTTCTTTGACTGCCTTCTGAAACGCATAAGATGTGTAAACAGAACCCTGGTCGCTATGCAGGATACAACCTTCTGGTAGATCAGGTAATTGATTTAGCGTATCTAAAACAAAGTCGGTGTCTTGTGTAAAACCAATTGTAAACGCAATAATCTCGCCATTAAATAGGTCTAAGATACTTGAAAGGTACATCATGGATTGTCCAAAAGGCAAGTAAGTAATATCTGTTAGTATTTAGCATATAAATAGGTCACACCTAACCAGGTATGGCTTTTTATTATGAAAATAACCTAATAAATATTTCCATAAACACGATTGCAGATGCATATAGAGTAAGTTTATTTTACTAAAATTATAAATTTATGGTAATATCTATAACATAACTTTATTAAGTTTATAATTTCATAGAAAGAGACTAAATTATGACAGAAAACATTATTGTTCAAAAAGTTAAAAAAACTATATCTGGAATTGAAATAGGTTACTTTGACACTGCGAAATCCTATATTTATGATGAGTACTTTAAATATTTTGATGATGATGATCGAGAGACTAAAAAATATGCGTTATTTCTTTTTGCTTGCATGTTAGGAAACTGGTATAGTAAATCAACTTTTGTCTTCAAACCGGAGAAGGAACGTTTAAAATACAATATTGGTAAAAATGATAACTTTTATAATTTTGAGGACTATTTAACTTCATTGTTAGATCACCATCAAAAAGTTAAACAAGAATTTCCTTATATATTTGAAACTATTATATTGTACTTAATTTTGATTGAGGAAGAAAAAGGTCTGACTTATGAAGATTGGTTTCCTGAAATTAATTCGCAAATATTTAAAGAACTTAGGGAGAAAATTTTAATTCCCAACAGTAATTATGTCCATGATTGTCATCCAATTAAATACTTATTTAGAGAAGTTGGAATCGAACCTTTTTTCAAAGATGATTTTCTTGATTAATAATATTTGTAATGAGTGATTCATTTCACAATGAGTTATATCTTTTTATATGGAAGAAACAAGCAATTGAGACTACTAAATTGGTAGTCTCTTTTTATATTGATAATACATTCCATCTAATCTATCATTATAGGTAGATGGGGGATGATTAAAGTAGCAAAAGTAAGAACCAA
>Ga0213821_1000866_pt1 | contig 16132 bp, 15 predicted proteins | sample MC6MC0909MG_FD_179894 | JGI IMG/M metagenome (GOLD analysis project Ga0213821, IMG submission 179894) | Enriched soil aggregate microbial communities from Iowa State University, Ames, United States - MC6-MC0909-MG | ecosystem: Environmental > Terrestrial > Soil > Unclassified | place: USA: Iowa...
TGCGTACGACCTGCCGTGGCCGCCGCTTGCCGGCTCTTGAATGATCACGCTGCCGGTGTCCTGCAGCGCGTCCATGGCGCGCTGGATGCCGCGCTGCAATCGCGTCTTTTCGGCGGCCGACAAGGTGCGGCCGTGCGACACATGGCGAACCAGCTCCATCAGTCGAAACGCCCGGCCGGGATAGCAGGCCATCAGATCCATCACTTCGTGCGCGTACTTCACGCAAGCCTCCTTTCCACCTGGCTGCGAAACAGGCCCAGGTACAGTTTGTATTCGGTTTCTGTCAGCGCCACGCCGGTCGTGCGGGCGATCCAGTCCAAGGCCTTTGCCCTGCGGTCCCGCGCCGTCAGCTCGCCAAACATGGCGTGCTTCTGCGGGTACTCGGCGATGATGACCATCCGTTCATGCCACGGCAGCGCGGCGTGCATCGCTTCCACCACCTGCGCGTGGTGATCATTGATCGGCCGGTAGTCGTCCTCTTCGGACACGTGCAAGGGCATGTTGCCCACGGACGCGCCTGACCACGTCCACCTCGCCCAATTCCACATCAGGTCGTCACCCGTCAACTTTCGCATCGTCCGCCTCGCAGTGTTTGCATTGCTTTCCGTGTAGCTTTCCCTTGCTGTCGCACACCGTCTCTTCGCGCTCGCCCTTGGCCCGCGTGATCATCTGGGCGATGCCCAGGCTGGGGTGATCGCCGTGCGCGATACGCGCCTCCCACTTGGCGATCCAGCTGCGATGCGGACGTCCCTGTTGTCTCAGCAGCTTTTCCGCACCCATGGTTTTCAAGGCCGCCTCGGCTTCGGCGCGCGTGGCAAGCGTTCGGCCCGGCGCGGGCAGCGCCGTCCTCGGTTGCGGGATGTCCGGCCACGATCCTCTGGCCAGCTCGTCGCTCAGTGTCTTTTCCCAGCGTGTCTTGATGGCGCCATAGGTGCAGCCCAGCAGATCCACGGTGCTCACGCCCACCGCGGCCCAATACACCGCCGGATGCGACCACGCGCCCTGCTCTCCCTGCCTGCGGGCGGTCATGCCGCGCACCGCTTCGTGATAGGCCACTTCCGGGACCGTCCACGGGCAGCACAGCTTGATGAACTGGGGCAAGGTCGGCGGCCATTCCTGAGTAAGGCAGGCGACCAGGCCGCGCCGGACCTGGCTCTCGTTCAGCCCCTCGAGCTTCTGGTTCCACGCGTCTTTCAGCTCTCGCGCCGTCAGGCCCTGCCATTGCTGCGCGAATTTCGAGCCGTACATGAGCCACATTTCGTTGACCACCAGCGCGCCCAGGCTCGTGGGCTGGATGTCAGTGGGTTGCATCGATCGTCCCCATGAATTTCTCGCGTGGATGGCGGTCGCTGGCCAGCACGTCGCGCAGATCGTCGGTCCAGTCGGCCAGGCGTTGGGCCCGGCTTGCCGACGGCCCCGGTCGAGCTTGGACCCGCGGCGGATAGAGACCCTGATACCCGCCTGCGATGCTGTTCGCGATCACGGCGCCCGGTTGATGTCCTTCGGCCAGATAGGCGGCAAGCTGTTGCAGTTGGCGCCGCGCCGCCTCCTGCGTCACCGGCTTTCGGCGAGCCCTCCGGTCAGCAATCCAACTGCACCAATCGTCACGATCAAGCCAATCGGGCAGGTCGATGGTGGAGGCATCAAAGCCGCTCGCCCGCGTTCGAGGGCTTGGGGAGGTCTCTTTCAATTCCTGGTTCTTGTTTCCTGGTTCCTGGTTGGCTTGCGATCCGGTTTCCGGTGGGTTTTCACTCGACCCAGCGTTGCCCGCAGTTCCGCCGTAAGACGCTTCCGAGAACGGCGCCTCCTTCCGAGGCCGCCCTCCCCGCTTGCCGTTGGCTTTGGCCGTCTCGGCCTTGACGTGATAGGCGGCGATCTCCGCGTCGGCGCGCTTGTTGCGCCAGTAACCCTCGTGCAGTTGGAAGTATTCGGTGAGGATCTGCGCCGTGGCCTCCTTCTCTTCCTCAGTACGCGCGCCCACCCAGCGACAGATCTGCGTCATGTTGTCCGCGATGGGTTCTTCCTCGGCGTAATACCGCCGCAGCAGGCGGCTGTAGATGGCGTCTTCCACGAGGCTCAGATGGGTCGTCGCCTGGGCGTAGTCGCCGATGTTGTGGCTGTAGTAATTCATGCGTGCTCCAGCAGCCCGGCGGCGAGCAAGGCGCCCGGCGGGTTTGTCGATTGCTTTGATAGGTGCGCTTGCCGAACCCGGCCGCAAGACCGGTGCGAGCGATGGGCCGGCAGCGGGCCCCACCGGGCATCAGGGCGGCCGTTGGTCCTCAAGCCGGATTTGCCTGGTCTCCCAAGCCTTGATTGCCTCGGGGCGAGCCAGCCGCAGAAACTCTCGCCATGCCTTGGGGACGCCATTGGTTCGCCACTGGGATACCGCCCCGGGCGTAATGCCGCACAGGGCTGCCACGCGGCCCGTTCCACCCAGGGCATCAATAAGAGACGAGTCCATCGTTTTTGCTCTCATGGATAAATCTTAGAATGCTAAGATACTGAAAGCAAGCCACCTAAGAACATTTTTGTTTAGCATCCTAAGATGACCTTTCAAAAGCGAATCACCCAGGCGTTCAACGAGGAAGCGTCCCGCCGCGCGGATGCTGACGAGCCGCGGCTGACCAAGACCGATCTATGGAAGGCTGCCAACGCCTCTTCCGGCGCTGCCACGCACTGGTTCAACGGATCCAACGGAATGGACATGGCGACCTGCATGAAGGTCGCGCCGCTTTTGCGCGTGAACGCGCAGTGGCTGTATGACGGCACCGGTCCGAAGTCGCCCGTCGGCAACGGGGCCGGCGCCACATCCCCGCCAATGCCGCCCTCGGCGCCATGGCCCTTCCCGAGCATCCCGGAAGCGCAGGTGCGCGCGTTGTCTCCCGACCAGTTGAACAAGCTGCAAGGCGCGTTGGCGTTGGCGATCGCGCAATTGAAGCTGGGTCTGGACGTCTCGCCCGCACCCGTTGCTGCCCCGATCCCGACCGTGTTGCGTAGTGATTCGCTGGTCGACACGTACCTGTCGCGGGACGAGTTTCCAATGCGCATCGAAGGCCTGTCGCCCCCGCCTTGGGACGGTGGCAAGACCACTCACCAGTCCGAACGCGAGCGCCGCATCCGGATCAGCACCGAGACCGGCGTCGTGACGAATGTGGGCGCCGGCGAACCGCCCGCGGCCAACGACAAGTTCGAAAGGGTTCCCGAGTTGGCGGACGTACGCCTGGCCGCGGGCGAGCCTATCGAGAACCACACCGAAGAACAGACCGGAATGATCCAGTTCCGCAAGTCGTTCCTGAAGTCCGTGGGTGCGGCCAATGGAAAGGCCCGCGTCGTTTACGCCAAGGGCGACAGCATGGAACCCATCATCCGCGACGGCGCGGCCCTGCTCGTGGTTCCCAACGAAAGCCTGACCTTGCGCGATGTCGCGGCCGGCGGCGTCTACGCCATCAACTACGACGGCAAGATGATCGTGAAGACCGTATCCAAGGACAGGCTTACCGGTTTGTGGGTAGCGCGGTCGTTCAATCCTTCGCACGCTGACATTCCGCTCGAGAACGGCGTGCCGGTCCGCGTGCTGGGCCGTGTGGTTTGGGCGGGCGCCCGCCTGCGCCACGACGACGCCGGTCAGTGGGTGAAAGCCTAGCCGCAAGATTCGGCGGATCGGGACGGGACGGGACGGAAAATCTTATTCGACTAAGCTTTTCGGCCACGTCCAATATTGCCGAAGTCATTTACATATTAATGATTCACTAATCCCGTTTTTGCATCATTAATGAGTCTTTTGATCGCTTTAAGGGTCGCAGGACTCAAGCAGTTTCACCTGCGGCAGCAGACCCGCAAAACACCGCCTGACGGGATCTGGCCGCTCACCGGACAGGATTTCTTGACCCTGCCGGATTCGACTTATAGCCGGGAGTAATATGACGCGTCCGGCGGCGTCATCCCGCCGGCGCAAGCAAGCCGATTCACGCCTGGTCCTTCCCACCCCCTGTCGACAGCGGAGAGCTCCTCCGTGCCTGCCCTCGGTGTCTGCAAGTCCTGGCGCGCAAGCGGCCATAAAAAGACATCGAGGAGAAGAGGATTGGACAAGCAAGAGTCGGGCGGCTGGTATTTCGGCTGGAACATCGTCGGCGCCGCCACGGTACTCACCCTGTTTACGGTCGGCCTGCGCATGGGCATCGGACCGTTCTTTCTGCCCATGGCCGAGAGCCTGGGTTTTTCGCGCAGCCTGCTGTCGGGCATCGTCGCCATCGGCATGCTGTGCTATGGCCTGGGAATGCCGCTCGCCGGCTATCTGGTCAGTGTTCGCGGCACGCGCTTCGTGCTGCTGACCGGCACGGCAATCGTTGTATTGGCCTCCATCTGGACCATCTTCGCGCGCGGGCCCCTCGAATTTTTGCTGGCCTTTGGCGTTGCGCTGTCCGTGGGGCTGGCCTTCACCAGCCCGGTCGCACTGACGCCCGTGATCAGCCGCTGGTTCACGCGCCAGCGCGGCATGGCGCTCTTCTTCCTGTCCACGGGATCGATGGCCGGCATCGCGCTGATGACGCCGACGCTTACCTACGCCATCTCGGCCGTGGGCTGGCAGGAAACGCTGATCGGCTTCGCGGTGCTGTTCGCGCTCTTGACCGTGCCGGTCGCGCTCTTCGTCATGCGTGACGAGGCGCCCGAGCACACCGACCTGCTGCCCCACCAGATCGTCGAAAAGACCGGCGCGGCCAAGCCGTCTGCCAAAGCGCCCGCACCGGGGCTGGGCGAAGCCCTGCGCACGCCGCCGTTCTGGCAGGTCGCGTTGGGTTTGTTTGCCTGTGGTTTCAGCATGAATCTGCTGGGCACGCACGGCATGCCCATGCTGATGGACCACGGCTTTGACGCCACCACCAGCTCGCTGGGGATCGGCCTGATCGGCCTGGTCGCCATTTTCAGCACGCTGGTGCTGGGCCGCATGTCCGATCAGGTCGAACGCCGCAACATCCTTGCCGCCATCTATCTGGTACGGGGCTTGGGTTTCTTCGCACTGGTCATGGTGGGCGCGCATTGGGAACTGTATCTGGCCGCCACCATCGGCGGCATCGTCTGGGCCGGCAGCATCGCGCTGTCCTCGGCCATCCTGGCGGACGTGTATGGCATCCGGCTGGTCGGCGTGCTGTACGGACTGACGTATCTGGGCCATCAGATCGGCGGCATGATCAGCTCATGGCTGGGCGGCTGGGCGTTCGAGACCTTTGGCACGCACTGGGTGGCCTTTGGGTCGGCCGGCGCGCTGCTGTTCCTGGCCGCGGTCATTTCGATGCGCTTGCCACCGCGCGGAATCCTGCGCGCGCCACGCGCGGTGCCTGCCGCCGGACGCTGAATCGCCCGCGCGGAGCCGGTATGCCGGGGGAGCGCCGCCCCCCCGGCATACGGGCTTTAACGGTCCTTCAGCAACGACACCAGCTCGGGTACATAACGCTCGCCGCCGCCTTGCGCGACCGCCTGATCGAACGTTTGCTGCACGGCGGCGCCGATCTCGCGCACCGCGCCGGCTTCAGCGGCCATGGTGTTGTAGTACGAAAGGTCCTTCTGCGCGTTCGACATGAAAAACCGCAGGGACGACGGGTCCTGTTCCAGCAGATACGGCTTGATGCGCTCCAGCGCCACGCCGCCGCCGCCGCCCTTGGCCAGCACTTCCGCAAAGACGGCCGGGTCGATGTCCGAGCGCAGCGCGCACGCCGCGGCTTCGGACAGCAGCGCCACCACGCCCAACGACACATAGTTGTGCAGCAGCTTCATGCGGTGGCCGGCGCCCACCGGGCCGGCGTGCGTGATGTTTTCGGCAAAGCACGCGAGCAGCGGCTTGCATTCCTCGAACAGCGCCGCATCGCCGCCCACCAGCAGATTCAGCCGGCCTTCGGCGGCTTCCTTCGGGGTACGCGTCATGGGCGCGTCCAGGAAGCGCCCGCCGCTTTCGGTGACGGCCTGGGCGACCTTCACGGTCGACGACGGAATGGCCGTCGAGCAATCGATGATGACGGTGCCGGGACGCAGGCCCTCAAGCACGCCGGCCGGCGACAGCAACACGGCTTCGACCTGCGGACTGCCGGTGACGCACAGGATGATCACATCCGACTGTGCAGCCAGCTCGGCGCCGCTGGCCACGCTGACCGCGCCGGCCGCCTTGAGCGCGTCCAGCGGCTGATTGCCAGGGTGCTCCAGCACGGTCAGCGCGTGACCATGCTTGACCAGGTTGCTTGCAATGCCGTGGCCCATGAGGCCGATACCAACCATGCCGACTTTCGCCATCTTCAAATGCTCCTGCCATGTAGGGTGATTGTTGTGCCGTAAATCTTACCCTCAGAAGATGGGGGCTGGGCCGGGGGTCGCACGGCGTGATGACGATTCGCGTGCGTCCGCGCCCCGATCACCGCGCTATGCCTGCGCCCGTGCGTCTGGAATACTTTCGGGAATCGTCCTCCGGGACTCTTGCATCGCCAGCCATGACAGACTCCCTTCCCGCCGGTTTCACGCCCTGGTATCCCAGCAGCCAGTTCATGCGCCACCTGAACGACCTCGGCCCGTTCTACCGCCGCAAGGCCGACAACGTGCTCGCGCTGCGGGTCACGAAGGCCCACGGCAACATGCATGGCATGGCGCACGGCGGATTCCTGGCTACGTTTGCAGATAGTGCGCTGGGCCTCGTCATTTCCGAAGACGCCCACGTGTCTGTGGTCACGGCGCAGATGTCCGTTGAATTCCTGAACGCCGTCAATCCGGGCGACTGGCTCGAGGCTCACGTGCAGATCGACAAGCAGGGCAAGCGGCTCATCTACGCCACCTGCCGCCTGCAGGTGGAAGGCCGCGTCATGCTCAAGGCGAGCGCCGTGTTCGCGGTGCGACATGCTGCGGTGCCCGCTTCGGACGGCTGACCGGCGACGCTGACATGGCCGGCGTCAGGCTTGCCGGCCGCGAGTCGCGCTACAGATAAGGCGTGGCCAGCCAGATCACCTTGTTGCGCAGGCGTTTCGCAAAAGGCGCCTGCAACAGATCCTCCAGCGTCACGCGGTGCGCATTGGCGATCAACGCGTCAACGCGCGCGCCGATCCAGCGCGCGACCTCGGGATCGTAGATCTCGGTGTCCAGCTCGAAATTCAATCGCAGGCTGCGCGGGTCCAGGTTCGACGAGCCGGCATAGGTCCAGGCGCCGTCCACCGTCATCAGCTTGGAGTGATCGAACGCCCCGCTCGACCGCCAGACGCGGCAGCCCGTTCGCACCACCTGGTCAAGTTGCGCCGTCATCGCGTAGTCCACCAGCCGCAGGTTGTTCTTGCCTGGAATCACGATGTCCACGACGATCCCCCGTCGCGCCGCCGTGGCCAGAGCGCCGATCAGCGTCTGGTCGGGCAGAAAGTACGGGGACTGGATCCGCACGTGATGCCGCGCCACCGCCAACGCGCCCAGCAGCATGTTGTGCGTGCTGCCCAGCGCGCGGTCGGGGCCGGACGGCACGCAGCGGATCGGCACGCGGCCCGACGGAGGCAGGTAGTCGGGATCGAACCACGGCTTGGCGGACAGCGACTCGTGCGTCGTGAAATTCCAGTCATGCGCGAACACCGACATGAGCTGCGTCACGATCGGTCCTTCCACGCGGAAGTGCGTGTCGTGGTTGGTGGCATCCCCCGCCAGCGCGCTGACAAACGCCGCCCGCACGTTCATGCCGCCCGTGAACCCCACGCGTCCGTCGACCACCAGCACCTTGCGGTGGCTGCGCAGATTGGCGTAGGGCATGCGCAGCACGCCCATCGGATTGGTCATGAACCGCGCCACCGGAACGTTCGCCTTCGCCAGCATGCGCACGATCGGCGGGCGGGAATACTTGGATCCCACAGCATCGATCAGCACGCGCACCTGCACACCGCGCGCCTGCGCTTCGATCAGCGCCTCGGCCACCTCGCGCCCGATCGGATCGTTGTCGAAGATGTAGCTTTGCATCGCCACCGAGTGCTGAGCCTCGCGGATGGCCTGCAGCATCGCGGGATACGTCTCGTCGCCGCCCGCCAGCGGCCGCACCTGGTTGCCGCCCAGCAGCTCGAACCGGCTGACACGGTCGCCCAGCACTTTCAGCGACGCAAACTGCTCGCCCGATATGGGCACCACATCCACCGGGGCCGTCGCCACCTGCCCGGCGTCCTCGAGCATCGCGTCGTCCCGCTGCTGCGACACTCGCGTCTTGCGGATGCGGTTGATCCCGGCCACGAAATAGAAGAGCGCCCCAAGGATCGGCGAGAACATCGCCACCCCCACCCAGCCAATGGCCGCCCGCACATCCTGCTTGGTCATCGCGGCATGCACCGCCGCGCCCGTGCCCGCCACGATGCTGATGGCAAAGGCGACATGAGGCCAGTATTCGATCAAAAATGCGTGTATGCGATCCATGGCGATGGCTTGAGACACGGCCTCCGGTGTTTAACCAAGCGCAAGAATAGCAAGGCTGCCGCCGGTGGCAAGACTGCTTTTCATCTGCGATTTCACACCCTTCAAAAAAACGTGCTAGAATTCGGCCTCTTCGTTGTTGAGCAGCTTTCGAAACAGATTTGAAAGACGCAAAACGACGAAAGCACTGAAGGAAACTGAAGTGCAAAGCAGTACCAGTGGTGGCTGTAGCTCAGTTGGTAGAGTCCCGGATTGTGATTCCGGTTGTCGTGGGTTCGAGCCCCATCAGCCACCCCAAGAATTTCTTAGAAATCAGCCGCCTTGAGCGGCTTTTTTCTTTTCTGGCGCCAATAAATTCAATAATCAAGGCGTTAAATTACAGCGCCGAATAATCAAGGCGCGCATCCAAACGCGCACCCAAGCGCACATTCAAGCGCACATCGAGACGCACACTGACCGGACGCGCGCTGCCAGCCGAATTACCGATCACTTGCGCTTTCCTACCGCAGCACGTTGCGCACGAAGCCGACCCGTGGAAACCAATAAATCAATGTTCGCCCTGTCCCGCCAGGAAATCGCCCTGGTGCTGGTCACCATGTTGTGGGGAAGCACGTTCCTCATCATTCACATCGCCATGCAGCACAGCGGGCCGCTGTTTTTCGTGGGACTGCGGTTCACCATCGCGGGCCTGATGGCGTTGCTGGTGTTTCGCAAGCACATGGCCGGGCTGACCCGATATGAAGTGGGCGCCGGCATTGCCATTGGCAGCGCCCTTTTCCTGGGCTATTACCTGCAGACCCACGGTCTGCGCACCATTACGAGCAGCCAGTCCGCGTTCATCACGGCGCTGTATGTGCCGATCGTGCCGTTGCTGCAATGGGCGGTGCTCAAGCGTCCGCCGGGCCTGATGAGCTGGATCGGCGTCGGGCTGGCGTTTACCGGGCTGATCCTGCTGGCCGGACCGGAGGCGGGGACGTTGAGTTTTTCACCCGGGGAAGCGGCCACGCTGGCAGGCGCGGTGGCGATTGCCGCGGAGATCATCCTGATTGGCCTGTTTGCCAGCAAGGTCGACAGCCGCCGCGTGACGTTCGTGCAGCTGATGACGGCGGGGTTGCTGTCGTTTGCATTGATGCCGGTGCTGGGCGAGGCGATTCCGGCGTTCTCGTGGCTGTGGGCGGGCGCGGCGATCGGTCTGGGGCTGGCCAGCGCCGTTATTCAATTGACGATGAACTGGGCGCAGAAGTCGGTGTCGCCAACGCGTGCGACGGTGATTTATGCGGGCGAGCCGGTTTGGGGAGGGATCGTCGGGCGGCTGGCGGGCGATCGCCTGCCGGCGCTGGCGCTGGTGGGTGCGGCGTTGATCGTGGCGGGTGTGATTGCGAGTGAGGCGAAGATTGGGCGCAGGAAGAAGGCGGGGTTGAAGGGGGCTTGACACCCTTGAGGCTTGATTTTTGTTGGGCGGTGTCAGACACCCGTGGGGCGGCGGCGGCTGATGATGGCCATCTCTTAGGGTGTCAGACACCTGGAGCCATCTCTGTATGAGACACCTCACCTGGAGCCATCTCTTAGGGTGTCAGACACCTGGCGCCATCTCTGTCGGGTGTCACACACCTGGCGCCGGCGGTCTTTGTTGGGTGTCTGACACCCCGGGCACGGCGGGGGGCTATCTCGGCGGCACGGAGATCAGCTCGCCTGCTCCAGAAACGCCTGCAGGGCGGGCACGGTGTTCAGCACGTGCTGGCGCATGGCGGCCTCGCATTGGGCCGCGTCGCGGGTTTGCAGCGCGTCGATCAGTTCCTGGTGCGATTCGCGGACGCGCAGCACACGGCCCGGCTGGGCGGCCCAGAGGCGCATGTAGGGTTCGACGACCGAGTGCAGTTCGGATATCTGGTTCAACAGGCGCGGTTGTTTACAGAAGCTGCACAGGTATTCGTGGAACTCGCGGTGGGCGGCGGTCCAGTCGAGGTCTTCGCTTGCGCCCTGGTCCAGCTGCTCGAGCATGTTGGTCAGGCGGCGGATATGTTCAGGTCCCATGTTGGCCACGGCATTGCGTGTGGCCAACCCTTCGAGGACCGAGCGCATTTCGAAGACCTCAAGCATCTCCTGCTGATTCAGGCCGCGCACTACCGCGCCGCGGTTGGCGCGGATTTCGACCAGCCCTTCCGAGGCCAGCCGGCGCAGTGCACCGCGCACCGGCATGCGGCTGGTGCCGATTTCGGCGGCCACCACGTCGGGCACCAGGCGTTGGCCGGGCGCATAGCGGCCCAGGCGGATTTCGCGCTGTAGATGCAGGTACGCCTCGTCTTCGGCGCTGATGGCTGTCTTCTGGAATTGCAGCACTGACGTCCCCGGGCTGGAAAAGCCGCCATGATAGATAAGGGCGAAAATAACACAAACTGGATCCAATGATCCATGGATGCAAACTCCAATGGCCGGAGATTCGCCGCTTGCGTTTAATCCAGGGCAGGACGCGGCAGACCGCGCCTGTTTGGCCGGAACGGGCAAGAGATCCGACCCGGCCCATACGCTTTCCATAACGCGATCAAGGGGAATCCATGAAATTTCGTCTCATCCGGGCGCTGGCAGGCGCCGCCGCGATGGCCTTCGGGGCGCAAGCGGCCGCGCAAGCCACGGACTGGCCGCAGCATCCCGTGCGCATCGTCGTGCCCTTCCAGGCCGGCTCGGCCACGGACCTGATCTCGCGCCAGCTTGGTGCGGCGCTGTCCGCCGAACTGGGCCAGCCCTTCGTCATCGAGGCCCGCCCAGGCGCCGCGGCCGCCATTGGCAGCGCGTCGGTCGCGCGGTCGGCGGCGGACGGCTACACGTTGCTGATGGGCGGCCCGGCCGCCGTCGTCACCAACCGCTTCCTGCAAAAGCGCCTGGCCTACGACCCCGACGCCTTCGAGCTGGTGTCGATGGTGGCCTATACGCCGAACATCCTGCTGGCCAATCCGTCGCAGCCGTTCAAGACGCTGCCCGAAATGGTGGCCTACGCGCGCGCCAATCCCGGCAAGCTGACCTATGCCTCGTTCGGCACGGGCACGACCTCGCACATGGCGGGCGAGATGCTCAAGTCCGTTGCCGGCATCGACATCCTGCACGTGCCTTACAAGGGCGCCGGCGAAGCCATCCCCGCCCTGCTGAGCGGTCAGGTGTCGATGTACTTCGACACCATCATGACTGGCCTGCCCCAGGCCAAGAGCGGCTCGCTGCTGGCGCTGGGCATGTCCAATTCGCAGCGCTCGGCCCTGGCGCCGGACATCCCCACCATCGCCGAGCAAGGTTTCTCGGGCTACGACATCGCGCCGTGGTACGGCCTGGTCGCACCCCAAGGCACGCCCGCCCCGATCCTCGACAAGCTCAACAAGGCGGTCAACAAAGTGCTCGCCGACCCCGCATTGCGCGGTAAGCTCGCCGAAGCGGGCGCCGAGCCGCGTGGCGGCAGCCGCGAGGAATTCGCCGCCTTCATCAAGGCCGAGATTCCGCGCACCAAGCAGTTGATCGACCAGGCCGGCATCACCCCGCAGTAATTTTTCCAACGAGTTCCAGCACCCATGTCCTCCCCCTTCGATTGGTCTTTTCCTTACGCTTCCCGAAAAATGCCGGTCCTGGCCGCCAACGCGGTCGCGACCAGCCAGCCGCTGGCTGCGCAGGCGGGACTACGCATGCTGCTGGCCGGTGGCAATGCCGTTGACAGCGCCATTGCCACCGCGATCGCCCTGACCGTCGTCGAGCCCGTGATGAACGGGATCGGCGGCGACATGTTTGCCCTGATCTGGCACGACGGCCAGCTTCACGGGCTGAACTCCAGCGGCTGTGCGCCGGCCGCATGGACGCCCGACTACTTCAAGGGCCGTGACGCCATGCCGGGCACCGGCTGGGGCACGGTCACCGTGCCGGGCCAGATCGCTGGCTGGAAAGCCTTGTCCGACCGCTTCGGCAAGCTGCCCTTCGCCAAGCTCTTCGAACCCGCCATCGCGTACGCCGAAGAAGGCTTTGCGGTGTCGCCCACCATTGCGCGCCAATGGGCCAACCAGGCGCCCAAACTCGCGGCCGAGCCCGGCTTTGCCGAGGCCTTCCTGCCGCAGGGACGCGCGCCGCAAGCGGGCGAATGGTGGCGCTTTCCCGATCAGGCCAAGACGCTGCGCGACATCGCCGAAACCGGTGGCGAAAGCTTCTATCGCGGTGAACTGGCCCGCAAGATCGCGGACTTCGCCGCCAAGACGGGCGGCGCGCTCAGCGCGGTCGACCTGGCCGAACACCAGGCCGAATGGGTCAAGCCCATCTCGCAATCGTTCCGCGACTACGAACTGCACGAGATCCCGCCCAGCGGCCAGGGCATCTCGGCGCTGATGGCGCTGGGCATGCTGGAACAATTCGACCTGGAAGGCATGGGCCGCGACAGCGCCGACTACTACCACGTCAGCATCGAAGCCATGAAGCTGGCGTTCGCCGACCTGCACCATCACGTCGCCGATCCGCGCCACATGCGCACCGACGCGCGCGCCCTGCTCGACCGCGCCTATCTGGCCGAGCGCGCCCGCCTGATTTCCATGGACCGCGCCAGCGTGCCCACGGCGGGCACGCCTGCCACCGGCGGCACCGTCTACCTGACTGCGGCGGACGCCAGCGGCACGATGGTGTCGTTCATCCAGTCCAACTACCACGGCTTCGGCTCGGGCGTGGTCGTGCCGGGCACCGGCATCAGCCTGCACAACCGCGGCCTGAACTTCGTGCTGACGCCCGGCCACGTCAACCAGGTCGCGCCTCGCAAGAAGCCGATGCACACCATCATCCCCGCGTTCGTGACGCGCGGCGGCCAGCCGGTCATGTCGTTTGGCGTGATGGGTGGCTCGATGCAGGCGCAAGGCCATCTGCAGATGGTCACGCGCCTGGCGGCCTTTGGCCAGAACCCGCAGGCCATGAGCGACGCGCCGCGCTTCCGCGTCGAGAAGGGCCCGGTCGTGAACGTGGAATCGCATCTGCCGGCCGACGTGGTCGATACGCTGCGCGCGCGCGGCCACAACGTCGCGGTGGCCCCGGTGGACAGCCTGGAGTTCGGCTCGGCACAGCTCATCTGCCGCCTGCCGCAAGGCGGCTACGTGGCGGCGTCGGACTCGCGCCGCGACGGGCAAGCGGTCGGCTTCTGACGCATTGCGGGGCACGCCGGACTTTTCCTGGTGGAAGTTCGGCGACAATCCGTGACCTGCCGGCGCGCGCCCGCGCGCTGGCAGCCAGCCGCCCTCGCGCGCCGTCACATCCCTGCAGCAGCGCCGTCCGATACTCCCGCGTCGCTGTATGAAGGACCGAAATGCCCCACCCGGATTCACCGCCCCGCCTTAAACGCGCGCACGCCACGCGGCGCGCGCTCCTGATCCTGCAACGCCTTCCCGCCACGCTGGCCGCCGTCAGCCTGCTTGTATTGGCGTCGGCACCCCTGCCCGGCCGCGCCGCGCTGCCTGTGGCCGTCGGCGGCCAACCTCTGCCCTCGCTGGCGCCGATGCTCGAACGCGTCACGCCGGCTGTCGTCAACATTTCAGCCTCCAGCGACGCTGCGGCATCGAGCGGTGGCCGCTCCGCAGCGCCCGGCAGCCTGCGGCAGAACGTGGGCTCGGGCGTCATCGTCGACGCCAGCCAAGGCAACATCCTGACTAACCATCACGTGGTGCGCGGCGCGTCCGCCATCCGCGTGTCGCTTCAGGACGGGCGCACGTACAACGCCACCGTGGTGGGTAGTGACCCGGATACCGACCTGGCCGTGTTGCGCATCGCCGCGCAGAACCTGCAAGCGCTGACGCTGTCCGACTCCAGCGACCTGCGCGTGGGCGATTTCGTGGTGGCGATCGGCGATCCCTACGGCCTCGGACAGTCCGCGTCGTCCGGCATCGTGTCGGCGCTGGACCGGTCCAGCCTGCGCGCCGCGGGCTACCAGAACTTCATTCAGACCGACGCGTCCATCAATCCCGGCAACTCGGGCGGCGCGCTGGTCAACCTGAACGGCGACCTGGTCGGCATCAACACCATGATCTATACGCCCTCGGGCGGCAACGTGGGCATCGGCTTTGCCATCCCGTCGAATCTGGCGGGCGAAGTCATGCAGCAACTGCTGCAGCACGGGCAGGTGCAGCGCGGCGGACTAGGCTTGGACACGCTGGACATCACGCCGCGCAATTCCCGCCAGCTTGGACTGGCGCCGGGATCGACCGGGGTCGTCGTGGCGCGGGTCGCCGATGGCTCGCCCGCGCAAAAGGCGGGCGTCCAGGCCCGCGACCAGATCCTGTCCATGGACGGCAAGACGATCGGCTCCAGTGCCCAACTGCGCAACGCTGAAGGCCTGTTGCCGGTGGGCCGCCAAGTGCGTCTGGGTTTATCCCGCGCCGGTGCAAAGACCGAGGTCCTGCTTCGCATCGAGCCCGAACAGAACGAGCGCCTGCATGCCGGATCGCTGGACGCCCGGATGATGGGCGTGGAGTTTTCCGAGGTGGGACGCGCGCAACGCGTGCAGGGCAACGACGGCGCCGCGGTCAGCGCCACTTTTCCCGATCGCGGCCCTGTGGCAGCGCGGCTGCAGCGCGGGGATATCGTCATCGGCGTGAACCAGCGGCCGGTCAGCACGCTTGCCGACCTGCGCAACCTGCTGGCCGGCGCAGGCGCGCAGCCACTGGTGCTGACACTATTGCGCGGCCGAACCGCCTACACACTGCAGGTGAATTGAGCGATGCGCTGCCCGGGAATCGTGGCAGAATGGCCCGACCCGGCGCTCAGCGCCGGTCCTCGGGCAAGCCATCACGACATACCAATGCCATCGCGGGCGCGCCCGGCCCGCCACAAGGAGCATGGATGAACTGCATTCCGACTCAAACGCGCCTGAAGCTGACCCGCCTGCTGCTGACGGCAGGCCTCGCGGTTATCGCGACCGGCGCGGCCGCACAGGACAAGGCGCCGCAGATCATGCAGGTGCCCGCCGACAACCGCATCATCTGGCAGGCGCCGGCAGAAGGCGCCATCACGTACGAATGCCGGTTGACGCAAACCGACGGCGCGCGCTACGCGTGGGTCATCGCGGGCGCGGCCGCCACGCTGGGCGCGGGCCAGTCCGGCCAGACCGGCACCTACAAGAGTCCGCCGGAAACCTGGCGGGCGGCCGACGGGTCGACCTTGACCGGCATGGAAACCGTGCGCGCCAATGCCGGGCCTGACCGTCTGTACGACCAGCTCGTCCTGGCCAATCCGTCGTCGGGCGTGGGCCTGTTGACCGGCGTGACCTACATCCAGCGCTTCGTGCGCGCGGGCGGCGGCGTGCCGCATTCGCCCTGCTCGGCGGCCAACAAGGGCCAACGAGAGCAGGTCAAATACCAGGCCGATTACGTGTTCTGGAAACCGAACTGATGTCGGATCGGTGAGCGGACGCACGGCGGCGCAGGCACTTGCGCCCGCCGTCCGTGCTCCGTCATCGGGCAAACACAGGGTGTCACGGCGCCACCGACATGCCCTGCTTCAACGCATTGACCAGCCCGGGATGCCGGGCTTTTTCTTGCGTGAGTGTGTAGGCGGAAAACGTCACCACCTTCTTGCCTGAAGCGGCAAACAGCGCCGACAGCTCGGCCGGACGGCCCGATAGCTTGCTGGTCGCGTCCAGCTGAAAAACGCCGATGTTGCCGACCTTGAACGCGCCGTCGCCCGTCTTCTTGAACGTTGGCACCGCTTCCTTCTGCTGCGACTG